>Ga0079300_10000219_pt1 | contig 20546 bp, 35 predicted proteins | sample Wag4_2014_7_11_FD_74799 | JGI IMG/M metagenome (GOLD analysis project Ga0079300, IMG submission 74799) | Fresh water microbial communities from Ohio, USA - Utica-2 Time Series HT 2014_7_11 | ecosystem: Environmental > Aquatic > Freshwater > Water tank | place: USA: Ohio | collected 2014-07-11
AATAAAACTTGTACCCACATCTAATCCAACTCCCATAATATTAACCTTTCATATTTTTTAGTTTGCTTACTGAATTAGTAATATTTTCTTCTGATTTTTTAATATCGCCTAATTGTTCGTATTTTTTTTCTAGATTATCTGTATTTATACTAACTACAATTTTTCTTGAATCAATATTGGCTAATTCTTGTTTTTCTATATCTGCATTACGAGATACAGATTTCAAAGGGGTCTTGGAAATCAGCTGACTATTGGATGATAAACTTAACTTACACCATAGATATCCAACCAGAAAAAACGCTAAATTTATTCCTAAATATAAACTGGTCATTAAATAACTATAGTGTTCTGTTAGTAAACTTGTTTGAAATTTAATTACTTTTGATTCTTTATTTTCAGTATCTTCATTGCACATATTTTCTTCAATCCATTTAATATGCTGACTAATTCTGGTATGACCAGAACAATCAGTATATGTTGAATCTGTTTTTTTATCTATTGCCATAACGCACGAATTAATACCGGCTAATTTCTGATCTATAAACAAACCTCCACCACTATCCCCACTAGCTATCAAAAACTCTAATTGCGTTCTTAGCTTATCTTCTTTTCTTGACGGAGAGCAGACTAATAAATCTCTATCTATTTCATCAACAAAATTCGACCCCGCTCTTTTTTTGCCATCAGAATGGGAATATCCTTTATGAAATGTTCCAGTAAACCCGTATCCAGCTATACTACAGAGTTTACCAACCTCATTAGGTTCAGTATATAAAGCCGGAAAGAAATCAAGATTTATCTCCTCTTCTGTATAACCTAAAGCTATATCATGCCAACCAAACTGCTTATCTCCATATCCTGAATGAACAATAATTTTAGATAAACAATATTCTTTATTATTATCGTCTATAACTTTTGCAGATACGCAGTCATTGACTATGTGGGCAGCAGTTAAAACCCAATGTTTATCAATAGCTACAGCAGTAGCAGCATATAGCCCATTCTTATCATCTCTACCATATATTCTGAATACGTGCTTAAATTTACTGCCATATGTCAGATATTGATCATCAGGAGTTGCTGGATCAATAGTTCCTGCTAAGATAGTTCCACAGAATATGGATACTAATAATACGATTATGTTCTTTAACATATAGGAGGTTCCTTGAGAGTATACAGTATAATACACTCATATAGGAATATTCGTCCTATTTAAAGAGATCTCAAAGGACCGCTAAATCGACCAGACTACTAACCTTTAAGAAACATTTTATTTATATGGTCTGTTTTTTATTTTGTCTAATATAATTCGACAATCATTTTCAACATTTGGATTCCAACTCTTAAAATCCATAAAATGACCAAATAATAAATGGCAAGAATTAGCACACAGTGAGATTAAATTAGATGTCTCTAGCTCTAGTTCTGGAGCGAGATGTACTGGTGCAATATGATGGACTTCTATATCTTTACTTTTTCCACAGGCCGCACAGGTATTATTCTTTTTGAGAAATTCTTTTCTAACAGTTTTCCATCTACTAGAACGGATCGCATATCGTAATTCTTTACGAAAAATATTCAGCATTATTTAGAAATCCATTCTTTAAATTTCTCTTTTGAATCATATCCAGTTATTCTTTTGGTTTCAACGTTATTTTTATAGATCATGTAGTCAGGTAATTGTCTAACTTTATATTCTTTAACCATATCTGGTCTATCATTAAAATCTACATAACATACAATAAGATTCTCGACCAAACTTAGGTCTTTATGAATATCATTTTTCATAATCAAACAAGCAGGACACCATTTTGCACCAAACACCAGTAGTATGTCTAATTTAATTTCTTTAGCTAGAATGAAAGCATCTTCTGGACTGTTTGTGAAAACAGGGGGTGTCGCAAAAATAGTCTGACTACTAATTAGTAATGACAGTATAAATATGAGAACCTTAACCATGTATTAGACATCTCCAAGAACTCTACCTTTCTGTGTCCTAATTACATACCCCATTCTGATTAAAAATGGCTCAATACTATTTTCGATAGTTTCCATAGCGATACCAGTTAAAGATGATATGCTCTTAAGACCCAATGGATTCATTCTGTGCTTTTTCAAAACGTCTAGATACATACGATCATACAAATCCAACCCTCTCTCATCTATACCCTGACTACTAAAAACCTTATCAATATCCACAGCAGAGTCTTTATAAAAAGATACAAAGCTCTTATACCACTGTAGTCTGGCATTTAAAATTCTTGGAGTTCCCTTGCTTCTTTTAGCAATTTCTAACAGATGTTCTGTTGAGATATTCAAACCAAGCTTATTAGCATTCGACTCTGCTAGTTTAGCTAAATCATCGGAGCTATAAAAAGACAAATGTTCTTTAATAGAGAATCTATCATAAAATGGTTGGCTCAGACTTCCTCCGCTGGTAGTAGCGCCAACTAAAGTAAATACTGGCAGCTCTATATTTTCTGGTTTATTTTCTACCACAATACTCAGAACAAAATCTTCCATAACAGGATATAGAAATTCTTCCACAATCTTTGGTAGTCTATGAATCTCATCAATAAACAAAACAGACCTTGGAGCTATTCCCATTAAGTAAGGGAGTAGGTTTTTTATGCTTCTAACATTAGCTCCGTTGACGGTATACAGATTCACACCCATCTCCGTTGCTATGGCGCTGGCTATGGTAGTCTTGCCAAGGCCAGGAGGGCCGTCTATTAAAACGTGAGGCATGACGGACGATGAATCTTTACAGCCCGCCACAACGATACGCAGACGGTCTACAACTTCTGACTGACCAATAACATCATTAAAACAAGAAGGTCTAATAGCATTACTCACAATGATTTTCTCCCAATTTTGCTAGTGAATTCTTAACCAATAAAGCACAATCGTCTGTTGGACTTTTTGAGAAAGCTGATTTGATTAAATCTTCTGACTCTGTTTTTGTAAATCCATAACCAACCAATATTTTACAAGCTTTCGCCAATAGGTCAACACTGATTTCTTGGACTTCTACCTTTGGCTCGCTAGGTATCTGAGGTTGTTGTTGAACCTTATTAAGATCTGGACTATCTTCTTCGTATATTACCTTGATCTGTTTGATAGACCTAACAGTAAATACTGTATCGCAGTCACAGACTACCTTGAATCCTTTTGTTTTAGCCTCTTTTATAGAAAGCCAGTGCTGAGATGAGCATTTTGGACAACTATAAATTAGGTTTATATCTGCGTCAATCGGTTTCAGGTTTTTCGTTTTGATTTTTATCATTGTCCTTTATCCAAAATACAAAGTCATTAGATTCACTATCGTAAGCTGTTTCTAATAATCCTTTATTAACCAAGTTATTAAGCATATTGCTAATCATTCTATTATTAAAACATTCTATCATTTCCATATATTTTTGATTAGTAATAAGAAATATTGTTTGTTTTGTTTTATTGTTTTTTCTCTCTTTTAAGAATTCTTTTGACATTATAACACATTCTTCTTGCGTTAATACTGTGTTTAGTTCTTCGATTTCAGTTTTTGGTAAATCTTCCATAACTAGACTTAATTCGTCTGGTTGATTCTCATTGGTTTTACCAAAGCTATTGAAGATTAAAACCCTAGTTGACTCTATAAACTTAGCAACATCAATTACTTGGAACCATTCTTTGTTATTTTTCATTATTTAAGTTCTGATTGGCAGTTATTATGTTTGTCTACAAAAACTCTTTCAAATCCTAGTTCAGCTAAAATTGGCATCTTATGAAATGTAATAGTAAATCTTACATTGCCAGCATCGTCTGTCATTTTTGTCCATTCTATTCTTTCTGATTTACTCATGTGAGTTGCAAGATCATAGGCTATAAAAGGAGTTTCCGTTAACGAACCAAGAGTCATTGCTAAATATAAAAGTGCTGCTGGTAACATCCTTGCTCCTTAGTTCAATATATCGAACAGTCCTTTATAGTAATTGGGCTGTTGTAAAAAATGAACCGCATGTGTTCTTAAGTGGTTTTTATACTCACTACTCATTTTGTCGTGAACAAAATATATTGTTTTATAAATCGGTTCTTTGTAATGATTGTTCCCCAAATACAGGGAGTTTTTGAAGTTCCCTGACTTGGAGAAGTAATCATTCACAGGTAACGAACCTTTCGGAAAGCTCGGGCCAATATACCATATGTTTGAAGGATATTCAACTATTTCATTTAGAGTATCATATAGCATTTTCCCCCAAGCATCCCACGCATCGGGATCAAACTTGAAGTATTTTTTATAATGACTCTCTAAATTGTCCTGACTATCATCGTCATCGTAGTTATCATCTTCATAATCTTCGTGCATATTTCACCCGATACAAAATTTGTCACTAATTTGAGAAGCAAGATCTTTAGCAGAATTAGATAGGAATCTGTTATTACTAAAGTAGAGCGGTGTTGATACTTGATTAAGGAACTCCACGACCGTTTTTAAAAGCTTGGTCTGCTGACCATCTAGATTCATATCCTCGTCAGACAGAGCATCCTGTGCGTTCATAGAAGTATCCTCATTGTCTATGAGAGTGTCCTCATCAATCGGATGGATGGGCATTGGATCACCATAAGCCTTTTGAAAAACACTACCATTAGTATAACCATACACAGGCTTTATATTTTCTGTACTATTGGTATATGTGGTAAGGTTTAGAGACTTCATCTGATTAGCAATAGTTGAAGCAATATTAACTGCTACCGGAACTCCAGTAATATCAGACTTCTTATAAGCCTTGGCATATTCCTTAAACCATTCGTCGCTAGTCTTATTTGCAACAACATTAACAACAGCAGACACTCCATCAAGAGCCTCTTTAAGCTGTTCAATATTTATCGGATTACCAGTTGATCCTGAAAGAATACTGGTAAAGTAAGGTTGCTTACCCTCCCAACCCTTTCTCCACCAAGTATAAGGAATTCTATAAATCTGATTGATTTTGATAGCTCGGGCATCACCACCAAAATGATTTACCAGTTTCTTCTGAATACCATTCCAATAAGTCTTGTGAGGATTTGTATTGTTTTGGTTTAGAATCCAATAGCACTGATAACCATTACGAGTATCAACAACCCAGCTTGGCTTTACTGGAAAGTTATTAATCTGGTTCAAGAATTCCTTTTTCTTCTGCATGACGATGCTAGGCTTAAAATAACGACCCTGATCATCTCTCCCAGCATCCATATCAACAAAACAAGCACGAATTCTACTAATAGCGTATTGCTTACGTCCACCATTAACATAGAAGTAAGCATCAGCGCCTTGACTATCATTGGCAATAGCAACAGTGGTGAGATGATCTGTATGATTCATGCTACTGATCTTCTTACGAGGATCACCATTGTAACAGAAAATCTGCTGACCACCAAAAGAATCAAAAAACTTATTTCTCAAAGTAATCTGATCTCTTGTTCCTATGGCACTATGAGTCTTATCGAACGGATTAAAAGCCAAAATATCACTAAACATTTGTTTTCCTTTTTCCACTTCCTGCCTACAGTTTTGATATTGGGACAGTAAACACTACCATCAAGAGCAATATCCTAAAAGATGGTAACGGAATCGAACCGTTATTGTACGATAGCAGAAACTATATAGGTGCTATCTTACAAGTTGCCAAACACCACCTTGACTATCAAGAATCAATACTGGTCATCCTCATCATCATAGTCTTCATCCTCATCTTCTTCGTCAAACTGATCCCAATAGCTCTCATCATAATCATTCAGATAATCATCCTCATCATCCTCGTAATCATCCTGACTAAAATCAGCCTTATAAAGAGGCTTAAGTAATTCCCCCTCATACTCACCAACTACTTCGTAGCGACAAGTGCGGAGCTTTTCATAGTTGCAATCACTAGGAACGCTCACAACATCCTTGGGATTAATCTTAACGATTACGATACGGTCGCCAGCCTCCAGACTACCATAACCAGCGACATAATTCAATGCTCCAGCATGAAGCCCATTAGAGCAACCACGACCACGATCATCGTCAACCTTAGATCGTGTCATCTCGCAGACCTGACCAACCCTATTGTCAAAAACTCCCCTATACTTATCCTTAAAGTCTGAACGAACAGCCTTATAAGCGAGGAAGAAACCGTCCTCAGTAATTGGCAGATGCTCATGCTCAAGAAAATCATACAGCTCTTTTTGACTCTGCATACTTGGATTTTCCATGAGATTATTCAGGAAATTAACAAGGGGCTGAAAAGGCAATCCCTTGCTCATAAACTCCAGAATACGCTTACTGATACTACCATGAACTTCCTCACCCTCATAAAGAACCTGTCCATTCTTGATCTCCACAAGACCATCGCTAAAAGTAGCAACAGCCTTTTGAACATCAACAACTTCCAACAGTTCCTCTGCCGTAGCAGTAGGAAGTCTTTCCAGAATCAACTTATAGTTAATATGATCCGGCAACACTTGATAACTCTGGTTGTTAAGAACCAGCGTCAAATTACCATCAACAAACATAAACGGAACAGCCATAATCCAAACTCCTGTGTTAGTTACGATACCTGTGATACTGTCATTTTACACTAATCGACAAGCTTGTCAAGGGGTCTTGAGAAATTTCTGACTACTTGATCAAACTACTCAACTGAATCTTAAATAGGTCAATATTTTCCTGGCTCATCTGTTCAATCCAATCCTTGCTAGACTTTCCATAATAAGAACTACGATCTTCAAGGATAGGATTCTGACTAGGCTTTAGGTCTGTCAGATTACCACTAACTTGATGAGTTCCCATAATATACTTAAGCATAGGATTCTTATCTACTTCAGCCTTAATCTTCTCCCTAATTTCAGAGATTTTCCATCTCTTAAGATCTTCAGTAGAAGTTCCACGAATAATCTTGAGATAACCCTCTGCCTTGTCTTGATTGGTCACAGAATACAAACGAGTGACGATCATGTTTGTCAAGGTGTTATAGGCCAAATTAGCATTACGAATCTCTTTACTATCAACATCTTCAATCCCAGCCTCTTTCATAAGCTTAGAGATATGAGAGAGGTATTCTGTTTGATTGAACTTAGTGATATTAAAAGGATGAATATGAACAGTATTAGCAAAGAACTCTGTTAGCATTGTTTTATTCAAGCAATCAACAAGAGTCTTATTGCCGATAAACTTATCATAATCCAATCCAAAGATATTCAGAATATGAAACATAAACTGCTTATCTGTTGTTCCGTACTGATAATACCTATATCCACCACTGGTCTTTTCATCGGTTGCGAAATCTTTCTTACAATATTCAACAAGCTTGTTGATAGAAGCAAGATTCTTAAAGTGTTTGTTAGCAACAACTTTAAGTTGACGCTTCAAGAAATCATTGAAATTAACAAGATTATATCCTTCTTTCTCAAGCTTTTTAGCAAAAGCTGTTTTGATAGCATAAATCTTATTATCACCAACCAAATCCTTGACTATGCTCTTGAGCTTATCATCACTAAGAGTAATAGCAATGTCGTTAATCTCAGGATAGCCAGACTCAGGTTCGGTCTTATAACGAAGCATAGGAACATACACAATCTCATCCTGTTCCAGAAAATCATCCAGTTGTTCTTCTGAAAGAATTCTGAGACAAGTAGCGTCATTATAAGGATTAGTAATCTGCTTACTGTCCTTATCATAACCGTGGATAAAGAATACATCTTGATCGCTAACACTACCATTAGAATTTCTGTTGTAAGACTTTCTTGGGCCAGAACTTTGCGTCAGATGCTTGTAGTCTGAAACCTTGAGTAGATTTTCAGCCCCAACATCTTCGATAAGTTGATCAAAACCTTCTCGACTTTTAGTGTGATCCTTAGTATCAATCAAGAGATATGCAAAGCAATCATTTGCATTACAAAACCTTGTAAGAATCTTCTTAGCACTTTCTTCGCTGGCAACATCGCACACAAAGAAACTCATCTTACCCTTCTTCTTCTGGTTATTCCAATAGTAGGAACCTTTACCAGTAAGGGTTTCGTGATGGATTCTGTCTGTCAGAGCAACTTGGCGACGAGAACGATAGCCAGCAGTCTTATAATTAAAAACATACAGACTCTTACCGGCAGGAATTTTATATTCCAAGTCATTGCCAGAGTTGATAGGATGATCTTTGCCCTTGGGATCAGTCCAAGTAGCACCAACGCCCCAACCTCCAGCCAATTCATTCATAGTATAGTATGAAGTAATTGCCTCTACCTTATTCTGGGCAGATTTGATCTTCTTGGAGAATTCTTCCTTCATCTCCATATAGATTTCTTGAGTCTTTTTACGCAGGGTCTTGATAACATCCTTGGTATATTGTAGGTTTTCTCTACTAGCATCAATTTCCAATTCACCGATACCAAAATCAAGTTCAAGGTAAAGGCCGGAATTAATAATCTCACTAACAAAACTTTTCCAAGAATCAATATCGGCTTTTTGGAAAGCTCTATTCCATTTCTGGATATGATCAGGCATCTCCTCCTTTTCCTGACCAACAATGTGTGCGGTTTCAGCAGGATACGCAATATTCCCCATGATAGCAATTACTCCGCTATCAATCTTATGGTAATTATTTGGATAATAGCTATTGTCACTATTAATGCGACAAACTCTCCATCCATCACCACTGATAATAATATTGGTATTACTGTACTTATGATCTTGGAGATTGGTTCCAATACCACCTTCAAGAATGGGTTTCATCCGAAAATAGTGGAAAATTCTCTTAGCTTTGTCTGTAAACTCTTGAAAATCATGTTGCTTAACTGCAAACTGAATTTCGAGTCCATTAGGTTCAGAAGTATCTGAAACACCGAATAGGCTTAGAGAAGGAATACCATCAGCACCGATGGCAGCAACATAAGTGTATTTTTTGCCATTGAAATACGATGTCGTAGTAAAGCTCTTAGAATATGCAAACGGGCTTTTAGAGCCTAAACCAAGACATCCCACAAAATCGTTACTATTATTCTTGTTCGATGCACCATAGGTAGTGTACAGGCTCTCCATATCTGCCTGACTAAGACCAGTGCCATAATCTCTCACCATAAAAAGAGGATTAGCAGAGGTGGGAAGCGTTACCTTAAATGGATTCTTATTTCCTGCACTGATATGAGCATCCAAAGCATTGGTGCTAAGTTCTCTAATAACAGCCATAACCTTATCTGAGTACAAAGAATTACTCAAAATATGAAACATCTTTGATGATGTTTGAATAGAAAATTGGTTAGTTGAAGCAATTCCCTTGTGGTGTGTTTCAAAAGTTTTATCCGCAAGAAGCATAATTATTCTCTCCAAATTTGTTTTCTTCCATCCCTACGATGTTCGTATTCTATCATCGGTAGTCTTGCTTGTCAACCATTAGAAATAATTTTGTCTGCTTTGGCTAAGTTTTCTTTTGCCCATAATGGTTGGCAATTTGAGTAATGAAAGAGTTTTTCTCTTTCTTCTATTGTGGTTGCAGATGCTATAGGCATTATGTGATCAACGTGCCATTTTCCTTGATTTTCCCAATTCATCCCATCTTTAAATTGGTTTTCTAAATGAGTCCAAAAATCTTTAATAGAGCACCCTAATAATTCTTCTGTTGCTTTACTTTTAATTCCGATTCCTTTTAATGCTTTATTAATTCTGTTTTTATAGTTTTGTGTTAATCTATAGAGAGGGTCGTTGTCTTTTCTTTGTTTCTCATATTCTCTTTTATATTGTCTTCTTTTATCTGCTGTTCTTTGTTGATATTCTCTCTTTTGTTCTGAAATTCTTTCTTTATTTTTCTGATAATATTTTTTATGGTGTTCTAAAATTTTAGTTTTATTTCTATTGTTATATTTTTGATCATCATCTTTTTTACACTGCCTGCAATACGTGTATAGTCCATCTTTATTGTTCTTGCATTTATGAAAATCGTTAGTGTGTTTTTCTTGATTACATTTACAACAAATTTTAGTATTCATTTTTGAGACTTGTCCGCTATTATTTTAAACCCGATGGCTATGTCTATCAGACCCAAAACTTTTAAAAAGACCACTGGCAACGTGAATGTCATTCCCCCAACCAGTATGCAGAGAAGTCCCATTATCCAGACAACAAGCTTTGGCATCCAAGAGAATAATGATAAGATATAACTTAATGGCCCTATAATTAGCACAGATAAAAAAATTATTGATACTAGCAAAGCTAAACTAGCCATTAGTTATCTTCATCATCATCATTATAGTTTTCATAATTTTCTCCCTCATAATCGTCATCAGCATAGGGATTCCATTCTGTATTATACTTATCTTCTTCTTCGTCCATCTGATCTTCTATGAGTTCAGCGGCATCCATAATGATTTCAAACTCTTGTATCTTATTAAGTACAAGATCTATTTTTTTTTCTAAATTTTTGATTAGCTTTTTAATATCCCCTATGTCTTTAGAGAATTTATCTTCCATATGGTGAATCTCTTTATTGGCCTTTATTATTTCTTTTGCAATATTTTCAATATCTCTTGACATACTATTCACCTATATTAGAGTCATTTATATTCTTTAATATCTCCATTTTCAAGAATCTTTTTATTTTCGTATGGACTAGCCATTCTACGATAAAATTCTTGGTTAATATTCTCTAATACACCAGTAATGATAGCAATTTTACCATAGCTAATATCCCCCATTACGCGAGAAATTAACCTAGAAACACAGTAGTTAATATCTCCAGCAATTTCTAGAAACTGTTCATTAGTTAATTTAGAACCTTCTTCATCATATGGTTTAATATTATTATTAGCATTGAATTTTATAGCCATTGCTAATAGATTAATATTTGAATCCAAAGACTTTCTACGATCTTCTTTAATATATGGCATTTATTCTCCAGTACATTTACATTGGTATTTTAAACAATATGAGCATTTTGGGCCAGGATCAGTATTTCCAAAATAATTAGCATATCCATCCCAAGTCTCCTTACCTGTATCAATACAAACTAATTTCTTTTTATTTTCTCTTATGATATATCCAATATTTAACGAATGGCAGTCCCAAAATTTTAACTTTGTTTTATCGTAAATAGCATCGACCAGCCTTTGTATTTTCCACGATTGTATATTTATATTAGTAGGTTTAGCCAATTCAGTAACATAGCCCCAACCACTAATTTGATCAGTAAATAGAGGCTCATAACCCATCTTGCATAATTCAGAACATACTTTGGGAGCAAGATCATGCTTGCTTAATTTTATCTGAATTTTTCTGGCATATTCTGCCCTAGACTTGGAAATAAATTCTTTGAATCCTAAAGATGGTTCATTAGAAACTTTGAATAAAGTACAATAACCACCATCTTCACTATAATAGTCAGATAAATCAATCTTATATTTAGAATTTAGCATATTAATAAGAGATAATCTGTGGAACTTCACCAGTAAGATTATACAAAAAGTTCTTGGCTTTATCTATGGAGTAAAATTCACCAAGAAAAATTGTTCCAGGCAATCCATCAGAATCAATTGGTACTGATCCGTATATTTGATAGAAAGGATCATCACAAGAATCTTTTTCTTTTTCTAAAAATTCAGCAGATGTTCTGATCTCATCTATATAGGTTCCACCCTCATAATCGTTATACTCTCTTACTGTAACGAGTAAGAAATATTCTATTGGAGAATGGGGATTATTATTCTTAACTCGTCCATTACAAAGAGTATTACCCATGGTTTTTCCTATAAAGAGGAACTACAGTATTTTGATCAACATAAGGGTTATTTTGAGTTCTCAGATCAAATAAATCTCCCCGATCATTAATTCTAGCCCAAGCAACAGGATGCTCAAGAGAATCTTTTAAAACTTGCATCTTTAGTCTTTTGAGTTCATCCTTGGCATTTTGCACAAAGAAAAGATCAGCCCCAGAAGCCCAAGCAAAATCAATAATAGCATCTAACGGATTAGCATTTTTGTTCATTTTTTGGACTAAGATATTCTATAGCCCTCCATAGTCTTTCAATATCATCTTTAAAATTACCAATTGCCCTATTACAGTTATGACATAAGTATCCACGAAACTTTTTTGTTTCATGATCATGATCAACAGTCCAACAATTCTTTGCTTTTTTACCTCCAACTCCCTTTAATTCTTCATTATTTTTTAGGCAGATGGGGCATTTATAATCGGTAGAAGGATCTCCCTGTTCTTTTCTTATTTTTATTCTTTCTTTTTGTAGTTCATATCCACATTTTCTACATTCTGGACGAAGATATGATCCTCCACTACAACGAGAAAAAGAACTATAGTCTAATTCTTGTGTGCATTTACTACATTTTTTAGTCATATAGTCTGCCAATTCTATAAAGGTTCGCCTGATGCTATCTTCCCAATTTTCATATTCTTCTATCAAGAATTTTCCCTTACTATAACTTCAGCACCAACAAACTCTGACTTATAATATCCAGTCAAACTATCTTTCTGATAAATATCATGTACAATAAACTTAATATCACAACCAGTTTCAACACTAATAATTTCATCATTAATATATCTCTCAATAGCTTTGCTAACATCGTCAGGAGTCATTGTGATATGTTTTCTATTATGGATTTTCATGATTAAAAGTCATCCCCCATTCGATATTCATCAAACTTTTCTTGACATTCTTCATTAGCGTCATAATATCCGGTATCATAACCCTGTTCATGGCCCATAGCATAAGCTGCCATCAACCACTTGATTATATCATCAGTTTCGCCTTTTGCAACACAATTTCTTATGTCGCTCATTGCTCTTTCGTGTCTGACGCTATATCCTTCGATTTCATTTAGCCAGTGGTCGAATGTCATAAAAGTTCCTTATTTAAATACCCCCGGTCGGACTTGAACCGACAAGCCATTACTGGCAACGGATTTTCTTACTACTATAACTTTCGTTACCATTTCTGTTTGTAGTCTGGACTTTACCTTAACCATAGTTTTCACTTTAGGTTCCTGCCGTCAAGTCTCTACACCTTCATAATATTTCTATTAAGCTTGGCTCGGTATTGCCATTTTACAGGTTCCACCGAATTTGACAGGTTCTACTTTAAAGATTTCTCTTTAAGCACTCCAATTTTACTTAAAAGTCCGTTGTGTTTGCCAATTTCACCACGGGGGCATGATGCCTCCAAGCTACATATCATAACGATTGGTTAGATGTTTGTCTATGTGTCTCTACCAATATTTATGAGGGATGTAGTTGGAAGCATTTGGTTTAACTAAACTCAGCCGTTAGAATGAGCAGCCTTTAGACGGCGAACAGTCTCAGCCATAGCTTCGACATTATCCACAGTCTTTACCGGCTTTGCTCGTTCCATCGCGGGCAGTTCGATACCCTTCTTAACCAGAGCAGACTTTGTACGAGCATAACGAGCCATCGTACTAGCAACCTTCTGACCCGTCTTTGACGCAATCTCAGCATAAGTCTTGCTGGAAAAAACTGCCTCAAGGAACTGGTCATCACTGCAACGAACACGACTCTGCTTCTCAGTAGTAGTAACTTCAGCCATAATAAAATCCTCCAAATTCTTAACCAATCTTACAAGAGAGGCTCAGTCGAGCGACTGATCTTACCTCGCGTTGTTCCTTCGATTATACAACAGTGTATCGTCAATGTCAATGGGCGACCTTGAAAATTTTTTCGTTCTCGCCAGAAATTGCTGTTGAACGTCTTTAAAACTCCAAGGAGTACCAAACTCCACCCCATCCCTTTTATTATCAACGCCTACATCAAGCGTGAGCGTTCCAGAAGCAACGTCCTCACGATGAAGTCTGCCATGAACATGACCATATAGCATCCAGCTTTTCTTATAGCTACTTGCCCAACTTCTCATAGGATAATGACACATGAATATTTTTTGATTTTTATATAGAATCATTTTCTGATGAGTAACACTGGAAAATCCAGTAGTAAATTTAGTTGGCTCGTCATGATTGCCAAGAATAATATGTACATTTTGGCAAGCTATTCTTTCCCTATAAGATAGAGCAGTCCCGCCTTTATGGCAGAAATCTCCTATAACGTAAAGAATGTCGTTTTCTCCAACCGTTTCGTTTATAGAAGAAATAATTTTAGCATCCATCTCTCCACCAGTAGAGAATGGACGATTACAATATCCTATGATATTCCTATGTCCAAGGTGAAGATCAGCAGTAAAAAATACTTTCTGACCACCCACTATCTTATCCATTAAATCAATCCTCTGTTGGAAGAACCAGAGCCATTAGTAAATATGCCCAGAAAAGAATACTTCCGGTGAAAATCGCACCAGCAACAAATCCCAGCCTAACTACAGAAACATCTAGCCCTAGACTTTCTGCTAGTCCTCCACAAACACCAAAGAAAACTCTATTCTTATTGCTTTTGTGAAATTGATTCATAACTAGACCCCTTAATTATTTGTTGAATCTGATAGTCTGAATAACCAGATATTAGCATTGCTTGATGATAACCGATAACGGGAATGAGTTCTGAAATCATGATTTTTCCTTTGGTGAGTATAGAGTAACCTTAATTATTATATACCCATCCCGCCCACTGTCAATATTTTGTATTGAGGATATTCTTCCTTTGCCTAAGAAAGAATCACCAACCAACAAGAATGGCCCGCCATCTAAGTTAGCAGAAGTTATTATTGAAATATCTGACTGACAACCAAATTTTGCCCAATCGCTTTCTCCCTCAATCAAATATTCGTATTCGCCAATTTGTGTTATTATTCTTTTATTTTTTTCTTTAGATCGTAAGCACTGGCTCATTAAAAGCCTCACTGTCGAGAATATAACCTTGATTATTTTCTGACGCTAGGTTAGCAAGAACGTCTTTGAGTCTTTGGTTCTCTTTTTCAAGAGAATTCATGATTTTTTCAGCTTGATTTAAAGCTCTTTGAAGTGTCGATACTCTGTCAGCTAATTTGTCATTCATGTATTCTGTTAGTGTTCTGACAACCATGATTAGCCTCCTTGATATGAGTTTGACAACTCTATAATATACACCTTAAAGACTAAGCCCATTTAGGAATTTTTGCAAATCTTTAAGCTGATTTTTATCTAGAACCATTTGGTCAGCATATGGTTTTTTGTACACTAAAATTTGATAACAGTATCTTATACGCTGCCATAATGACATCTTATTATTATAATTTGTATAATTCTCAAATATAGCCAAGTCTGCTATATCTATTTCATGATCATATTCTATTACTAGTATCTCACTATTACAAGAACAAGGAATAAATATTGTCTTATTTTCTTTTAGGTTTGTCACGCTTCCCATGTTTAAAAATCCTATTATAGTTTTTAGCCCAGGTTTTTTGATCTATGCTTTTGGGTCTGGGTCTACTACCTTTCCCGTTCTGACTCATCGTCGTCTCCCATGTCTAGGAATTCGCCTTCTTTTAATAGATATGTTCCGCCATCATCTCCCATAACCTCATACAGATATGAACCGTCCGATTGAGGCATCATATGCGTCATAAAGCCTTTGGTGATGATTTCTCCGTTTTTTAAAACTTGAACTCTTGGGAATCTCAATGGGATCATGATTCTAGTACATAGCTCCAGTACCTGCTGCTTTGTTGTTGCTGAATACCATCCCAATAAATAGCTCTAGCGATAGGAGAAGGAACCCCAACCTTGCCGCAGTTAACGCTCCAGTGTTGCTCTGCTTTTCTGTACATATTATAGCCCTTATTACTACCATATGTCAAGTGATCCATACCATATAGTCTCAATATGTGTACGTCCAAGCAAACCGCTCTACATTCCAAAGGATGAATCATCTCCAGAGTGAAAGCGCACTTTGCCAAGCCAAGACCATTAATTTTATTGACAATCTCATTCCTCTTTTTAATATGATATTTCTTAGTAGTCAAATAAAAGTTCGTAGGCTTTGCCCAAAACTGGTCTTTAAAAGCCCACAGGTATTTGGTACGATTGTTATACAACCCTACTCCAGAGTTTTTCAGCTTTTCTCTCAGTAGTTCTTTGTCATCAAACCATTCTTCATAATTTTTAATGGCTTCATAACCACGAACATTACCTTTCCAACTAGTGTGTACAGACATGAAACTAAAGAGATAACGCCTGAAAATATCAGCGGTATTCTGTGGCCGAACGGACTCCCAATAATCCTTGTAGGATACGATCTTATCTTTAGGAAAGTTTGCAAAAAAATCATCAGCCTTGCTCCTACAATAAGTTGTTTTTTTTATCTTTTCTGCTACCGCTTCCATCTGTGTTCTCCAAGAAATGTTTTGAGTACCAACACTATCAATTCTACACTAGTCTTATCGACTAGTCAAGTCCGTTGCTTGAGTTTTTTATTTGTGTCAGACAACTTTCTTATGGTTAGTCACATAAAAACGAATTAATATAACATTTTTTTATGTTGTGGTTTTTTTTAGGGAATATACATATTTCTATATCTGACGGTTGGTCACTTAAAGTAGGAAATACGAAAGCAGTATGACCAATAATATCTAAATCTTTTTGTTTGTATTTTCTAATTTTGGAACTGTGTTTATGAAAACAGTTTATTTGTTCAAAACAATTATAAAGACTCCATCCATTGATAGCAAAATAATAAGCTAATTGATTATCACATCTACATAATCCTGTTTTAATATCTAAAGAATCTAGAAAATCAATCTTATCAATATTGTTTGAATTAATTATCCATACGTCTTGTGACCAATGAGGATTCTCATGTTGACGTATTTCTTGATTTGTTAAAACATCATACCTAGAAAGAGCAACAAGGTTTTTTTTGTCGTTATTTAGTAAATTATGAGCATATTGAATGGTTGAATTAAAAAATATATCAGCATTAGCGAAGATTGATATTTCATTTTTATTTTTACTATGTTTTAACCAGTCTTGGTACGAAGGTATTTGATTTAAGGTTATTGTATTTAATTTGTGTCTATAGTCAGCTAAATTAATTGTCATATGATGTTGATCTAATGTAGATATAAACAGATCAACAGCGTCTATATGCTCGTTGTTCAGATTTTGTATCAAACAATAATCTATCTCTGCTTGTCTTTCTTTGGAATCGGAAATAAAATATGTAGTATATAAATGATTCATTATTGTATTTCTATATTGTCTATATGTCCTATATAGTATAAATAATCTATGGGTTTTAAAATCTTTTTGTTGTCCCAGCTTACCTGTTGTTTGGCTACTGATTTATCAAAATCTTCTTGAGATACCACAATATTAATATAATCATTAAATGACTTTTGTATTTTTATTATTTTTCTTTCATAATAGCACCAACGATCCCAGATGTTTTCATTATAAAAATTTCCATTAACTTCAATTTTGATAATTCCAGAATAAGGACCAACATTTTGATACATACCAATTAACTCTCCCGTTCCTTGTATTTTAATATAGTGTTCTATAATTTTTTGATGTATTTTCAGTTTTTTAATTTCTGAGTATTTGGTTCTAATTAAATTATTAAAATTAAGATTTTCTTTATATAGAATATTTGATATAAATTCTTTATATATTTTATGACTATATAGCTCACTACCAAAATCTAGTGTATGAACAGTGTCTCTATATAGACTTAAAGGTTCTGTGTGTTTTACATGTTCGTAAATATTGATATATGGTATATGATGCTTTTGTGAATATTGCATGGTTTGCTTATACATAACCAACCTATCATTACTTATATGAGAATCAGATCCTCCTAGTAATAAAAATATAATTTGACAATTATTTTGAATAAATTTATATCTAAAATTATCAAGATAAGTATATAGCTCTTGTTCTTTGGGGATATATCCTGTGCTGAACCAGTCTATAAAACAATAGTTAGGATTAGTGGTTAAAACATCGTCTATAAAACACATGCCTGCGTCTTTAATGTGCATTGATCCATAGCCATGTTGACTAATATTAAAATTTTGATTATCTGCAATGGCTTTATTTAAAAAATGGCTAACATAACCAGTTTTTTGTGCCGTAACTGATGCTCCAAAAAAAGATAGATTTAACATTGAAATATCCAACCAATAACTACATAACCTATGTTGTGCTCTTGGTATAAGAATGGTATTGCTATAGGATCTGTCAATTGATAGTTTTCTGCAAATTTTATTGCAGCATCTTCATTTTCTTGAATATTATCAAAAAACTCTATCGCTGTTAAAAACACCGAAGTGTTATCGCAATCTGCTTTAAAAACAGCATTTAAATCAGCCCAGTGAACAGATATCTCATGCTGTTTATCATTAAAATAAGTTTGAAAGTATTTTTTATACATTGTGTATCGGTATTGTTATATTGTATAGATTATCTGCTTCTACAAGATACTGTGTGTAATTTTGAGCCATTTTGAATTTATTTTTAAAACTACTATCTTTTCTATTCTGTGGACAATACTCTATAATTTCTGTTTTTGAATTACAAAACATACAGTTCGCGAATAAAGAACCATGACAACCTATTATTGTTTTTGCATTAGCAAAATAATGAATTATTTCTTTCAGTGGTTCATTACCATATAATATAATATAGTTTTGAGATAGTAGACGGTCGATCACTTCATCATTATTTATAACTCCTCTAAAATTATTTTTAATATGATTTCTACTTAAGTATAAATTATATATTGGTTTTGTTTCTTTAATGTTATAAAAACGATAATATTGTTCAACGATCCAATGGTAAGCTTCTTCATCTATTTCTGTTGGTGCTGTAGGTGTTAGGCTGAAGTATAGTTTTTCAATATTTATGATTTCATTCTCTTGAGCAAGTATCAGCTGTTGACCAATATCTTTACGGCATAATATAGAGAGGTGTTGTTTGAAGTCTATAATTTGATCAAATCTGGAAACTAAAAATTTAACATCAGTATCCTCAATAATCTTCTTAAGATGAAATAGTCTTTGTAAAGAATCAAATAGATGACCAAAGACATAATGACCAAAACTGTGAGTTATATCTATAACGGTCTTTTCAAAAGATTCTTTTGCAGAAGAAAAGTCTGTAAAATTGTCGTGTATTAAAGCTCTTCTAGACTCTATTTCTTCTCTATTAAAAGACTTAGAGATAGGATCATAACAATTTGCTCTAGCTATAGCTTTAGGTCTCCAATAGATATGTTCATCTAGTGTCTCTTCTAAAATTTGATTATTCTTAAAAAATGATGTAATACCAGCTTTAGTTTTTGCTTGGATGTTCTCAAAATCATATACATATTTTTGATGACCATAAAAGTCTAAGTGAGAACAAACAAAAGAAATTGTCTTTTTAGAACTCATATTTCAGCAACCCAAACATTCTGATGGTTAGTGTTGATTGGTATGCCTTTACATTGAAACCACTCATCTACTGCTTTTTTAACACCAGCAGCAGTTGTATAATCATGTCCAGCAATAGTGCCTCCTTTTTTAACTTTTGGGAACCAAGACTCTAAGTCTAGCTTAACACTTTGATAGTCGTGTGAAGCATCAATAAATATAAAGTCTAATGTCTGGTCTTCAAATTGTTTAGATGCAACATCTGAGAAATTTTTAATAATTTTAATATTGTTTATAACCGGCTGGATATTAATAAAAAATTCATCATAAACATCCACCTTACCCACTCCTCCAATTCTATCCCCCAGCCATGAGTCAACACAATAAAAATCTATATTTTTGCCTGAGTTAATAATTTCTACAGCCATATATGCGGCAGACCTGCCCTTCCAGCAACCAACTTCTATAAAAGTGGCCCCATCATACTTTTGCACCATGTCGCTATATAAAGTCATAAAATTAAACCATCCATTTATATTAGTATATATGTGTTTCATTTAGCTATAAAAACCTTTACTAAGTTATAGTGCTGTTTTTAGTTTTGCTGTTGCGTCTTTTCTATATACGCACCAATGTTGGGGATAATAACATTTAGAGTATCCTAAAATATGAGCCAAATGACTAAACCCTCCTTTAGAAGCAATAAAAATACTACTATTTACCATATAATAAAAACTTTCTATATCTGAAAGACTATTTAAGATAATAGTATTATATTCTTTAAAATCATTAGAGCATTCTTCTAGATTTGATTCCGATACTACATAGACCTGTTGATTCTGATAGATAGACGATAATATCTTTGTATAATAAGAAATAGGTAAAAATCTACCAGGATGATTAACATTATTAACATCTCCTCTTCTTATATGAATACAAATATTGTTTTGAGACTGATACGGGCTTTTCTTCAAATAATATCTGTTAAATAATTTATCTCTATGTTGATCATATAAAGATATAAGTGTTTGTGGTTTTGGTCTAGGTTGAACTAAAGCTAGAATATCTTCTGTGTTTAAATCAAATAATGTTTGATTGTCGTCATTAATAGTATTGTATATTTGGTGAAAATTTAACACATTATTCCAGCTTTGGCTATTTCCTAGAAATTCAGTATAATTAAAATTAATATTATTTTCTGTACAATAACCTAAAACACTAAAATAGTTATTAACTTGGTGTCCTATTCT
>Ga0079300_10000220_pt1 | contig 20481 bp, 18 predicted proteins | sample Wag4_2014_7_11_FD_74799 | JGI IMG/M metagenome (GOLD analysis project Ga0079300, IMG submission 74799) | Fresh water microbial communities from Ohio, USA - Utica-2 Time Series HT 2014_7_11 | ecosystem: Environmental > Aquatic > Freshwater > Water tank | place: USA: Ohio | collected 2014-07-11
ACCTTCACGAACAGCTCCAGATACACCGGCCCGCTGAACACCTTCTCCATCTGCAGCCGCGCCCCCTGGCCGATGGTCTTGAGCATGCGGCCGCCCTTGCCGATCAGGATGCCCTTCTGGCTGGCGCGCTCCACCAGCACCGTGGCCAGCACAGCGGTGCGCGGGCCGTCGTCCACCACCCGGTCGATGCTCACCGCCACCGAGTGGGGCACCTCCTCGCGGGTGTGGCTGAGCACCTGCTCGCGGATCAGCTCCGCCATCAGCAGTTGCTCGGGCTGGTCGCTCACCGCATCGGCCGGGTAGAGCTGGGGACCCTCGGGCAGTTCGGCTGCCAGGGCTGCCACCAGGGCCTCGGTGCCCGCGCCGGTGAGGGCGCTCACCGGGTGCAGGGGCCAGGCGAGCGGTGGCCGCGGGTCCTGGCCGGCGGGTGTGGGGCTGGCGAAATCGCCCCGACCCTCCAACATCTCGCGGTAGCTGGCGGCCAGTGCTTCAGCCTGGGCTGGATCCACCAGGTCGTGCTTGTTGAGGGCTACGTGCACCGGCGCGCGGCAGTGGCGCAGCAGCTCCACGATGAAGCCGTCGCCACGGCCGGCCGGCTCGCTGCCGTCCACCAGCAGCAGCACCACATCCACATCGCCGATGGCGTTTTTCGCCGTCTTCACCAGGCGCTCCCCCAGCAGGTGGTGGGGCTTGTGAATGCCGGGGGTGTCGAGCAGCACCAGCTGTGCCCCGGCGGTGGTGAGGATGGCGCGCAGCCGGTTGCGGGTGGTCTGGGCCACCGGCGAGGTGATCGCCACTTTCTCGCCCACCAGCTGGTTGAGGAGGGTGCTCTTGCCCACGTTGGGTCGGCCGATCAGGGCCACGAAGCCGGAGCGGAACCCCTCGGCGGCCGCGGCCTGGGAGCTGGAGCCCAGCAGACGGGCTGATTCGGCGGGATCGGGGATCGGCAGCAGCTGGCCCTCGCCGCCGGGGGAGGAGGGGTCGTCCGCAGATGGAATGTGGCGCATCTCCCAACAGTGGCAGCCCGGCGGGAGTCAGTTTCCTCGGCCCCGTCCAGAATCGCCGCAGGGGCTGATCCGACCGGTCGGAGGCCTGCGCCGCATCCCGGTTTTCCCATTGGTGCTTCCCCTCCGTCCCCGTCTCCGTGCCCTGAGGCTTCCGCCGGCAGTGGCGTCCATCCCCGGGTTCGGCATCGGCCTGTTTGCGGCGGTGCTGCTGGCCGGCGGACTGGCCTCCTGGCAGCTGCAGCGTCAGCTCAGCGGTCAGCTCCTGCAGCAGGCCCTGCGCTCCCAGCGACTGAAGGTGCAGAGCGATGTGGACCGCTTCAATGCCTCCCTCAGCGCCGCCGAGCGCAGCATCGCGGTGTTCGCCGCCCTGGTGTCGGCGATCGATCCGGCCGCCCCGCCCCAGGTGGCCCGGCCGCTGCCCTTCAGTGACCTTGTGCGACAGGACGCCGATGGGGTCTGGCGAAGTCCAGCGGAACAGGTTCGGCCAGGCCGGCAGGCGGGGATCTGGATTCCGCCTTCGCTGCCACTCACGGCGCCGCTGCGCGCGTTCTTCAGTGAGGCTCAGGCGATCACCACGGTGTATGGGCTGGGGGCCTCCCAGATGGTGGTGGAGAACACCTGGGTGTTGCCCCTCAGTGGCGGTGAGGTGATCTTCTGGCCGGCCAGGCCTGATTTCGTGCGCCATGCCACGGCGCAGCTCGATTACAGGGCCACGGCGTGGGTGCAGCTCACCGCACCGGCGGTGAATCCCAGCGGCAAGCCCCGCTGGACCCGTCCCCAGTACGACCCGGCGGCCCGAGACTGGCTGATCAGTGTGGTGGCGCCCTATGCGCAGCGGGGACGCTGGGCTGGCGCCGTGGGTCACGATCTGGTGCTGCGTGATCTGCTGCGCTGGCTGATGCCCTCCGAGAGCCTGAGCCGCAGCGGTCTGCTGGCCCAGCCGCTCTATGTGGTGGCTCTCGATGGCAGCCTGCTGGTGCGGGCAGGTGCCGCGATTGCGCCAGGGGCGCGCCTGCCCTCGGGCCACTCCCGGGTGCTGGCGGCAGCTCCGGCCGACGGCGAGGTGTACAGCCTGGATCTCGATGGGGACCACCTGCTGGTGGCCCCGCTCCCCAGGCTGCAGGCGAGGGCGGTCTTCGAGGTCGATGGAACGGCCATCGATCGCCTGGTGGCGCAGGAGTTGCTCCCCCAGCAACTGGGTCTGGCGGTGTTCATGGGCCTGCTGCTCGGTGTCGCCCTGCTGCTGCTGAGCCGGGAGGTGACGTTCCGTCGGCGCGAGCAGCGGCTTCTCGAGGATCGCAACCGTGATCTGGAGCTGCTGGTGCTGCAGCGCACGGAGGCGCTGGAGCTGGCCAACCGCCAGCTCACCCAGCTTGCCGGTGAGGATCCGCTCACGGGTCTGGGCAATCGGCGCAGCTTCGAGGAGGCACTCGATCGCGCCTGGGGCCTGGCCCGCCGCCAGCGCCAATCCCTCGCCCTGGCGATGGTGGATGTGGATCACTTCAAGGCCTATAACGATGGGTTCGGTCACCCGGCCGGGGATGGCTGCCTGCGGGCCGTGGCCCAGCAACTCCGGGATGGGCTGCGGCGCCAGGGGGACAGCGTGTTTCGATTCGGTGGCGAGGAGTTCGTGCTGCTCCTGCCCGACACCGCTGCCGACCAGGCTCTGCACTGCTGTGAGCTGCTTCGCCGGCAGCTGGAGGACCAGGCCATGCCCCATCCCCTCGGTGTGGTGACGATCAGCGTTGGCGTGGCTGCCTCGCGGTTGGATGGTGAGGACGATGGGGCGACGGATCTGCTCGCCCGTGCTGATGCGGCGCTCTACCGGGCCAAGCGTGACGGACGCAACCGGGCGATGCTGGCCGAGGAGTCCACCGGGAGTGCTTGATCCAGCGAGGCGGGTGACTGGGACTCCCCCCGGCGGCCTCAGCCCTTTCGCTGACTTCTAGGCTCATGCCACTGAGCCGCGGCGCCCGGAGCATGAGCGAACCCCAGCGTGAGCCGTCCTTTCAGCAGGCGATGGAGATCACGGCCCAGTGGCTGGGGCTGTGGGAGAACGGTGTGCTCAGCGATGAGGTGCTGGCCGACCGGGTGGGCGAGCTGGTGGCCAGCCGTGACGGGGCCCGGGGCTTCTTCGTGGTGAGCCTGGCCGGCGACTGCCCGCTGATGGACCGTCTGCCGGAGCCCCTGGTGCTGCAGCTGCGGGCTGCAGGCGATGGTGTGGTGGATCTGAGCGCGCGCAACCTGGCCATGAGCACGGCGATGGCCGTGCAGCACGGCCGCAACGGCGACAGCGGCCAGCAGGTCGGCTCCGAGCGGGTGCAGGCCCGCTGCACCGAGCTGCTGCGCCTGCTGGAATCCGGCGCAGTGAAGCAGCGCCTGGAGACCCTGCTGCAGGCCGCCGATCAGGGTGCCGGCGAGGATGTGGCCTTCCTGGACCGCTGGGGCTACGACGCCGAGCAGCGCCGGGCCATCGCCGCTGCCGTGGAGGCCGTGGCCGGCTGAGTTGGCCAGCCCGCCCGCCCCCTTCCGGGCCATCAAAAAAGCCCACCGTTGCGGTGGGCCGGAGGTTCATGGGCCCTGTCAGGTCAGTCGCGGCGTCCGCCACCCTGCAGGGCGATGATCAGACGCAGGATGAAGATGAACAGGTTGATGTAGGTGAGGTACATGCCGAGGGCACCGGCCAGGTACTGGTCGTCCCGGTAGGTGCGGGGCATCGTGTAGAAGTCAACGAAGGCCGCTCCCACGAACAGCACGGTGCCGAAACCCGCGATCAGCAGCTCGAAGCCGTTGCCCCCGAAGCCCGGCACGAAGATGCCGCCCACGACCTGGACCACCATGGCGATCAAGAGGCCAAGGATGCCCAGCCCCACTGCGCCGCTCAGGGCCTGACCGACGCTGTCGCTCATACGGCGACCCATCACCGAGGCCACCACGAAGGTGACGCCGGTGGCCAGGGCGGCTGTGCCGATGGCACCGATGCCTGCGGTGCCGATCGCCATGGCCACCAGGCCGCTGAGGGTGAAGCCGGTGATCAGGCTGTAGGCGGCCAGCATCGGCAGAGCCGTGCTGTTATTGCCCTTCATGGCCACGTTCTGGGCCACGAAGAAGAGAATGAAGTTGCCGATCAGGGCCACCCAGAACAGGGGCATGAAGCCTGTGGGGTTGCTGGCCATCAGGGCTAGACCGCCCATCACCCCACCGGCGGTGAGCACCATCCCACCACCCACGAAGGGCAGGGCCTTGTTCACCACATTGGGCCCCACCAAGGCGCTGGATTGCGCCTCGCGGATGGCCTCCTGAAAATTGCTGCTGGCCGGCATGGCGCACCGGGAGAGGAAACTTCATCCATCCTGCCAGCGGTTGCCAGTCAGCGGGAGTCGTAGCGGCCAGCCAGGGGTGCGGATCTCCCTATGGGAGTTGGTCGTGCTGGCGGGGATTGGCTGATTCCGGCCAGAGGCGCACGCCCAGCACGGCAATGCCTGTGCCGATGCAGGATTCAGCGAAGCGCAGCAAGGCGTTCAGCCCAGGGCTGAGCTTGGGGTCGAGGCTGCTGGTCACCATCACCACGATCACCGTGATCGCTGCCAGCCGGCCGTGGCTCGGGATGTTCACGGCGGCGCAGAGCGCCACCGTGGCGAAGATCGCCAGGGCCATACCCAGCGGCTGAAAGGGCAGCAGTGTGAGGTAGATGGCACTGGTGAGGGCGCCGATTGCGGAACCAAGGATGCGCAGCGAGGCCGAAGCGGTCGTTTCCTGCCTGCTGGACTGGGTCACCACGATTGCCGAGATCGCTGACCACAGTCCGCCGATCTTGGGCAGGTAGCCCGGAAACAGGCTGGTGAACCAGAAGCCCAGTAGGTAGGCCACCAGGGCGGCCAGCGCGATTTCGGCGGGAATGCGCAGTCGATCAGCACGGCTGGTCATGGTGTTCTGCGGCGGTGTGAGCCATCGAACCGTCTTTGGCTTCCGGCTTCCAGCTTCCTGGCGTCGCGTTCGGCGTAGGCCGTCACCAGGCGCTGTACCAGGGGGTGGCGCACCACATCGGCGGCCGAGAAGTGGCAGATCGCCACTCCTTCCACCCCATCCAGCACCTGGGCCGCCTCGGCCAGGCCGCTCAGCACCCCTGGCGGCAGATCCACCTGGGTGGGATCGCCGGTCACCACCATGCGGGAGTTCTCCCCCAGGCGGGTGAGCACCATGCGCATCTGGGCGGTAGTGGTGTTCTGGGCCTCGTCGAGGATCACGAAGGCATCGGCCAGGGTGCGTCCGCGCATGTAGGCCAGCGGGGCCACCTCGATCACCCCCTTTTCCAGCAGGGCGGTGGTGCGCTCGCTGCCCAGCAGGGCGTGCAGGGCGTCGTAGAGGGGGCGGAGGTAGGGGTCTACCTTCTGCTGCAGGTCGCCGGGCAGGAAGCCGAGGCGCTCGCCGGCCTCCACGGCCGGGCGGGTGAGGATCAGCCGTTCCACCTTGCGCTCCTGGAGCATGCGCACGGCCAGCACCGTGGCCAGGAAGGTCTTGCCGGTGCCGGCCGGCCCCAGGGCCAGGGTGAGGTCATGGCGTTCCATCGCCTGCACGTAGGCCTTCTGGCGCAGGGTGCGGGGGCGCAGCAGCTTGCCGCTCTGGCTGCGGGCCAGCACCTGCTCGGCCAGAGCACGGTGGTCTTCGCCCCGGCCGCTGTCGAGGGCCTGCAAGGCGGTGTTGAGATCCACCTGGCTGAGCTGCTGGCCCTCCTGCCAGAGGGGCCGCAGCAACTCGATCAGGGCGGTGGTGCGCTCCAGCTGGCTGGGTCTGGCCCGCACCGAGAGATCCAGACCCCGCAACACGATCGAAGAACCGGTGAGGGCCTCCAGGCGGCGCAGGGTCGATTCGGCCTCTCCAGCCAGGGCTAAGGCCGCGGCTGGAGTGGGCAGGGCGAGGGTGGCAGTGGCGAGCCCGTCGGGTTCGGCCGCGGTGCCCTTGCTCAAGCCTCGGCGCTCTCGGCGGCGGGCTCTTCGGCAGCAGCAGCTTCAGCGGCAGCGGCCTCCTCGGCGGCCTTGGCTTCAGCGGCGGCCTTGGCTTCAGCGGCAGCCTTGGCTTCAGCAGCTTCCTTGGCGGCCTGTTTGGCAGCAGCCTCGCGGGCGGCGACCTGTTTCTTCTGGCCGATCACCACCGAGGGGCGCACGCTCTTCTCCAGCAGGCCGCCGCGCTCCAGCAGGCTTACCACCGTGTCGGTGGGCTGGGCACCCTGCTCGAGGCGGGCCCGGATGGCCTCGGTGTCGAGCCGGGTTTCCTTGGTGCGGGGGTTGTAGAAGCCCAGCTCCTCAAGCGGACGACCGTCGCGGCGGGAGGTGCTGTTGCAGGCCACAAGGCGGAAACTCGCTTCCCGCTTCTTGCCAAACCGCTTCAGGCGGAGCTTGATCATCGTGGCCTAGCCGCTAGGTGTGCAAACAACCAGTGTAGCCCGTGGGGGTGTGCTCCCCTTCAGAGCTCCCCAAACCCCTTGCGCTTCTTGGCAGGCCTGGGGGCTTTGGGCTGGCCGCCGCCACGACCGCCGCGCACTCCACCGGGCATTCCGGCCATCCCAGCCATCCCGGGCATCCCGCCCATCCCAGGCAAGCCACCACCCATGCCCGGGAAACCTCCCCCCATGCCTGGCATCCCGGGCATGCCGCCACCGCGGGTCATCTTCTGCATGAAGCCGCGCATCTGCTGAAAGTTCTGCAGCACCTTGTCCACATCCGCCGGGGTGTGGCCACTGCCGGAGGCGATGCGGCGCCGGCGCGAGGGATAGGCGGCCAGCAGATCCGGGTCGCGGCGCTCAGCTTCGGTCATCGAGCCGATCATCGCCTCGATCTTCTTGAGCTGCTCCTCGCCCTGCTTGAGCATGCCGGAATCGATCTTGTTCATGCCGGGGATCAGCTTCATCAGGCCGCCCAGGGAGCCCATGCGCTTGATCAGGCGCATCTGTTGCACGAAGTCCGAGAAGTCAAACGTCGCTTCCTGGAGCTTCTGCTGCATCTTGGCCACATCGGCCAGCTCCACCTCCTTCTGGGCCTTCTCCACCAGGGTGAGCACATCGCCCATGCCCAGGATGCGGCTGGCCATCCGCTCGGGGTGGAAGGGCTGCAGCGCCTCCACCTTCTCGCCGGTGCCGATGAACTTGATCGGTGCGCCGCTCACCTTGCGGATCGAGAGGGCGGCCCCGCCGCGGGAGTCGCCATCGAGCTTGGTGAGCACGGCGCCGGTGATGCCCACCTGCTCGTGGAAGGCGCGGGTGAGCTCGGCCGCTTCCTGGCCGATCATCGAATCCACCACCAGCAGCACCTCGTCGGGGCTGCAGGCCTCGCGGATCCGCACCATCTCCTCCATCATCGACTGGTCGATCTGGAGCCGGCCGGCGGTGTCCACCAGCACCGTGTCGAAGCCCTCGGCCCTCGCCTTCTCGATGCCGGCCGCGGCGATCGCTTCCGGCTTGGCCTCGGTGCCGAGGCTGAACACCTCCACGCCGATCTGGCCGCCGAGCGTCTTCAGCTGCTCGATGGCCGCCGGGCGGTACACGTCCGCCCCCACCAGCAGCGCCTTGCGGCCCTGCTCCTTGAGGTGCAGGCCGAGCTTGGCGGTGGCGGTGGTTTTGCCGGCGCCCTGCAGGCCGGCCATCAGCACCACCGCGGGCTCGCCAGCTTTGCCGCCAGCGGCCAGCGGCGCGTTCTCGCCGCCCATGGTGTCCACCAGCTGCTCGTGCACCACCTGGATGAACTTCTGGTCCGGGCTGATGCCCCGCACCACCTCGGCGCCGAGGGCCTTTCTGCGGACTTCGTCCACGAAGTCCTTCACCACCGGCAGGCTCACGTCGGCCTCCAGCAGGGCGCGGCGCACTTCTTTCAGGGCGCCATCAATGTTGCTCTCGCTGATCGCCCCCTGGCCGCGCAGGTTCTTGACGGCGTCTTCAAACCGCTGGGAGAGCTCGTCGAACATCGGGGAATCTCTGGAGGGGGCGCTGCAGGGCGGCGTGGGGGAATGGGGAGCGGGCCAGTGCCGGGTTGGCCTGGTCCGGGATGACGGGATCGTAAAAAGTGGAGGAGGGCCCAGCGATCCAGGCCCTCCTTCCCAGCTCACTCGGCCCGCTGGAAGCTCACCAGTCGCCAGATGCCATCGTCGCGTCCGAATACATAGCGGTTGCGCAGGGCTGGCAGTCGGGTGGGCCGGCCATCCGGCTGGCCGGCGGCATCGAGGCGCTGGTCGGAGTAGTCGATGGTGGCCACGGCCGCGATCCGTTTGGGACTGCTCTCTTCCAGCTTGAAGTCCACCACCTTGGCCGTGATTCGCTGGGTCTGGTTGAGCGCTTTGTCCTCCCGCTGTTCGGCGGCCAGTCGCTGCAGCTGGGTGTCGCGGGCGAGCCGATCGAGGGGAATGGCCGGCTGCTGGCCTGCCAGGACGGCCGCCTTGGCGCTCAGCCAGACCTCGAGCAAGCCCCGCACCTGCTCCGGTGAGGGTGTATCCGTGCGCAGGGGCAGCTGGGGTTGGGCAGGCACAGCCGGAGAGACGGCGGGTTTATCAGGCGTCTGGCTTGCGGGCTTGGCGTCCCGCTTGGGCTCCACAGGGATCGGCGTGGGCCGGGGGCGCAGCAGGGCAAATCCCCCCGCCAGCACCAGGATCAGGGCCGCTGCGCTGGCCGCGATCCGGGCCAGGCGGGGTCCATTGCTTCCCTGTAACCAGTCCGGCAGGGTCAGGCCCGCCGCTTCCAGCTCCCCGTCGTCCTGATCGCTCGCGAGGGGCTGGGGATCATCGCCGTCCTCGGTGGTGTAGCCGAAACCGCCGAGTCCAAGCAGGGCCTGGGCCGCTGGCAAGGCTGAGCCTGGAAATCCGAAGCCAGGGGCGGGCGGGGGTGCGGGAGTCTCCTCCAGTTGATCGAGGTAGGCCTGCACGTCCCGGTCGGCGAAGTAGGCCTCCAGGTCGGCGTCGGCATCCAGGTCGCGGTAGCCGGGCAGCACATCCCGGGCCAGCCAGTCGCGGCAGTAGGCACACAACTGGGCCAGGGGGTCCTCGCCGGCCCGCTGGGCCCAGCTGCGGATCTCCGGACTGGAGCCCTGGGCAAAGGCGGTCTCCGCTTCATCCACCTGCCCCAGGAGCAGATGCAGGCAGGCCAGCAGTGGTTGGATGTTGGCCTGGCCGCTGGCCAGGAGGCGGCTGCGGGCCGTGGCGATCCGCTCCGGCTTGCGCTGGGCGAAGCCCGAGGCGGTGAGGGCGGTGGTGGCCAGAAAATCGGCGCTGCCGCCCTGCTGGCCCGGAGCACTGGACCAGCGGCTGAACAGGTCGATCTGTTCCTGCACGGTGAGGTAGGCCCGGATCTGACGGAAAAAGGCCTGAAACTCCTCGGCGTCCATGCGGGGATCCCGCTGCCCCTCCAGCCCGCCCCGTTCGTCCACCAGCTCTTCCAGTAGTCGCAGGCCCTCGCTGCGGGCCTGCACCGCCCCCAGGTCCCGGCTGAGCAAATCCAGCACCCGGAAGGGCCTGAGGGCCAGGAGGGCCTCGCTGATCGCCTGGCGCTGCTGGGGCTGCTGGCCCATCCGCTGCAGCAGCTGCTGCCCCTGGCCCAGGAGCAAGGCGGCGCTCTCGAAGCGGCGGTTGCGGCGCAGGTCCTCGGCGCCGGCCAGGCAGGAGAGGGCCGCCAGCAGGCAGAGGTCGGCTTCCCGGCCGCTGCCCAGGGCTGGGGCCTGGGGGGGCTGCAGGGCCCGCTGCACCAGCTCGAATACCTCCAGGTGCTGGCCCGCCTCATGCAGCAGCAGCAGGCCCCCCAGTTCCTGGTTGCTGCCCAGCTCCAGGCCTGCCTGCAGGGGCTGGCCGCTCTGGCTGAGGGCGGTGAGCTGGGATTCGTAGGCGCTGCGCCGCTCCGGTTCGCTGAGCAGGTCGGCGCTCTGGCGCAGCAGGGTGTTGCGCACCTCCAGTGTCTCGAGGGTGAAGCCCTGGTCCGGGATGCGGTCGAGCCGTTGCTGCAGGGTGCGGAGCACGTTCTGCACGTCCGTGGTCGGACTGACGCCGAGCAACCGGAAATGATCGATCGGCAGTTCCAACCCGGACGTTCCGCTGGTGGCTGACTCTAGTCAGGGTGGCTGATGTCGCCATGGGCAGAAGGAATCGGCCAGACCCCGTACAGTCAGCGATCAGGATCAGCCTTCGCTGCGTAGCGCCGCTTCTTGCCATGACCCAGGCCGATATGAGTCGTGAACTGGCCTCCGCCTCGGGGGCTCCGGCCTGTTCCGCCGATTCCACCCACGTGGCCGGCCCCCATGCCGAGCGACTCGAGAACCTCTACCCCGCCACGCCGGCCACGGTGACCCGCGAGGAAGGGCTGATGCTCTACCGCGACATGGTGCTGGGTCGCCGTTTTGAGGACAAGTGCGCGGAGATGTACTACCGCGGCAAGATGTTTGGCTTCGTGCACCTCTACAACGGCCAGGAGGCCGTGAGCACGGGTGTGATCAAGGCGATGAAGATGCAGCACGACTGGTTCTGCAGCACCTACCGCGACCACGTGCATGCCCTCAGCTGCGGCGTGCCGGCCCGCGAGGTGATGAGCGAGCTGTTCGGCAAGGAAACGGGCTGCAGCAAGGGCCGCGGCGGCTCGATGCACCTCTTCTCCAAGGAGCACCATCTGCTGGGTGGCTACGCCTTCATCGGCGAGGGCATCCCCGTGGCCCTCGGCGCCGCCTTCACCAGTCGCTACAAGCGCGATGCCCTCGGCGATTCCAGCAGCGATGCGGTGACTGCAGCGTTCTTCGGCGATGGCACCTGCAACATCGGCCAGTTCTATGAGTGCCTGAACATGGCGGCGCTGTGGAAGCTGCCGATCCTGTTCGTGGTGGAGAACAACAAGTGGGCGATCGGCATGGACCACAACCGGGCCACCAGTGATCCCGAGATCTGGCGCAAGGCAGCCGCCTTCGGCATGGCCGGTGAGGAGGTGGACGGTATGGACGTGCTGGCAGTGCGCGCCGCTGCCCAGCGGGCGATCGAGCGGGCCCGCGCTGGCGAGGGTCCCACCCTGCTGGAGTGCCTCACCTACCGCTACCGCGGCCACTCCCTGGCCGACCCGGATGAACTGCGCGCCCAGGCTGAGAAGGAGTTCTGGGCCCAGCGCGACCCGATCAAGCGCCTGGCTGCCCACCTCAGCGCCGAAAACCTGGCCAGCCCGGAGGAGCTGAAGGCGATCGAGAAGGAGATCGATGCCGAGGTGGCCGACTGCGTGGAGTTCGCCCTGGCCGCCCCCGAGCCCAGGCCCGAGGAGCTCACCCGCTACATCTGGGCCGAGGACTGAGCCCTCAGAGCTCGTTCGGAAGGCGGCGGGTGAGATTGCGCAGCTTGCGCAGGGCCTTGAGCTCCACCTGCCGCACCCGCTCCCGGGACACATCCAGCCGGCGGCCGATCTCCGCCAGGGTCTGACGCTCCTCGCCATCCAGCCCGAAGCGCAGCTGCAGCACCTGGCGTTCCTGCTCACTGAGGTGGCTGAGCCAGCGGTCCAGCTGCTCCTGATGGATACCACGCTCCACCTTGTCGAGGGGTTCCTCGTCATCGCCGTCGGCGATCAGGTCGCCCAGGAAACTGCGGCCTTCGTCGCCATTCACCGGGGCATCCAGGCTGGAGGTGGTGAGGGCCTGACGCAGCAGGCCATCGAGCTCATCGAGGGGCATGTTGAGGGCCTCGGAAATCTCCTGGCGGCTGGGCATGGCGCCGAGCTTGTGGGCCAGATCCAGGCTCACCTTGCGGATGGCGGTGAGGCGCTCGGAGAGATGCACCGGCAGGCGGATGGTGCGCGACTGGCAGGCGATGGCCCGCGTCATGCTCTGGCGGATCCACCAGAAGGCATAGGTGGAGAACTTGTAGCCGCGGGTCGGGTCGAACTTTTCGACGGCCCGCTCCAGGCCGAGGGAACCCTCCTGGATCAGGTCGAGCAGTTCCATTCCCTTCCCCTGATATTTCTTGGCAACACTCACCACAAGGCGCAGATTGGCCTTCATCATGCGCTGCTTGGCCCGCTGGCCCACGCGCATGATTTTCTGTTCCTTGGTGCTGTAGTCGTCTCGGCCTTCTTCCAACAGCCGCATCAGGGCCTGCACCTGGTTGCCGAGCTCAATCTCTTCGGCAGCGGTGAGCAATGGCTCCCGACCGATGGTGGCCAGATACCAGCTCACCGGGTCTGAGGTGCGGCGTCGATGCCCCTCGCTGGTCCTGAGACTGGTGGCGGACATCGCAAGTCTTGAACAGAATGACAACTATCCGCCGAAATCAATGGCGACCGGTGTGTTTTCAGTAACCCTTTAGGTTTTGCTTGCAAAACAACACGTCATTGATCACGGATGTGATGTGATTGCAGCCATGGCCGTGGCCACGGCCATGGGGCTGGCACAGCCCGGCCCCAGGCGGGCCAGCTGTTCGCCGCTGCTGGCATGGGCCAGGGCGGCAAGGGCCAGCACGCTGACCGGTGCCTGCTTGCCTGCGGCCATGGCCATGGCCGCCAGACCCCCCGCATAGCCGGCCAGCACATCTCCCTGGCCGGCTCGGGCGGCGGCGGCGGCGGCGCTGCTCAGCTGCCAGGGGGCGTTCCCGGGACCGCTCACCACGGTGCGGGCACCCTTGAGCAGCACGGCCGCGCCCGTGGCCTCGGCCGCGGTGGCGGCGGCCTGCAGTGGCGGCAGGGCTGCCCAGCGGGGAAAGAGTCGGGCGAATTCCCCCGGATGGGGCGTGAGCCAGGTGGGGCCTTGGCGTTGGCGCAGCCAGGGGAGGGCCCCGTCCCCCCGTCCGGCCAGCCGGTTCAGGCCGTCCGCATCCAGCAGAAGAAGGCCAGGGAACTGCTGCAGCCACTCCCAGGCCTCGCTGTCACCGCTGGGGTTGCCGTCCGGGCCATGGCCCAGGCCCGGACCCAGCACCAGGGCGTCCAGTCGGCTGCCGTCTTCGCCCGCCAGGGCCCCCAGCTGCAGATGGCCCGCCGCATTACAGGGCAGGGCGCGGCGCACCACCACCTGGGGCGCCCGGCTCCAGAGATCGGCGGCCAGGGGTTCGGGCAGGGCGGCCTGGAGTGAGCCGCAGCCGCTGGCGTCAGCACCGGCCAGGGCCAGGGAAGCGGCCCCGGGGAAGCGGCGGCTGCCGGCCACCACCAGCAGCCGGCCGCGGCCGTACTTGGCCGCCGCGGGGTCGGGCCGGGGCCAGGGGGCCTGTTGCAGATCGTCGGCGTCCAGGGCCAGGGGCTGGCAGGGCGGCAGGGTCGCCAGCAGGGCAGGCGGCAACCCCAGGTCGATCCGCTCCAGCCGGCCCACCCAGGCCAGGGCCGGGTCCTGGATCAGGCCGCTCTTGAGCAGGCCCAGGCAATAGGTGGTGCGGGCGCGGGCGGCGGTCTCACCGAGGCAGTGGCCCCGGTCGGCGCACAGGCCGGTGGGCACGTCGATCGCCACCAGCCCACCCGGCCGTGCTTGCTCCCGCGCGGCCAGCAGCTCCTGCAGCTGGGCCGAGGGGGGGCGGGTCTGGCCGATGCCGAACAGGGCATCGATCCACAGGGCCTGCCCGCCGGGATCCGGTGGCTGGCTGAGCCGGGGGATGCCCAGCCAGGTGGCATGACCCAGGTGACTGGCCGTGAGTGGCCTGTGGCGCTCAAAGGGGCTCCAGATCGCCACGGCCAGGCCGCGCAGGGCCAGCTCCCGGGCCACCACCAGGCCATCGCCGCCGTTGTGCCCCGGGCCCACCAGCACCACTGCGCCGTGCCGTTCCAGCTCGGCCCCGTGCTGCTCCAGCAGCCGGGTGGCCAGCGCCAGGGCCGCCTTCTCCATCAGGGCCTCCACCGGCAGGCCGCTGCTGAACAGCTGCTGCTCAAGGGCGGCCATCTGTTCGCCGCTCACCAGTAGATGGCGGGCATCCCGAGCAGGCCAGGCGGCAGGGGGAATGGCTTGCACGGGCAGGTTCCGCAGCGGATGGAGGCGCAGTTTCATGATGGAACGGTTGGCGCCCCGCTTCCCGAAGCCACCCCGTTCTGTCCGGTTCTCCGTCTTGTCCGCCATCCCCCCTTCCCCTGCCGCGCTTGCCCCCGACCCAGCAGCCGGCCTTGTGCCCGGGGGAACGGCCACGGCGGCCGGTGCCCAGGCCCTGGAGCGGCTGCGGGCCTGGCCGGGGGAGCGGCGGGTGGCGGTGGGGCTCTCCGGCGGGGTGGACAGCTCGCTCACGGCGGCCCTGCTGGTGGAGGCCGGCTGGCAGGTGGAGGGGCTCACCCTCTGGCTGATGAGCGGCAAGGGGGCGTGCTGCGCCGAGGGGCTGGTGGATGCGGCCGGCATCTGCGAGCAGCTGGGGGTGCCCCACCACGTGGTGGATTTCCGCGAGCATTTCAAGGAGCAGATCGTCGACTTCCTGCTGCAGGGCTACGGCGCCGGGATCACCCCCCTGCCCTGCTCCCGCTGCAACCGGGAGGTGAAGTTCGCTCCGATGCTGGCCTGGGCCGAAGCCGAGCGGGGCATCGGCCGGATCGCCACAGGCCACTACGCCCGGGTGCGCCACGCCGCCGCCGATCCCCTGCCGGTGCCCGGCGAGGGTGCCGGCAGGCACCAGCTGCTGCGCGGTCTCGATAGCCACAAGGACCAGAGCTACTTCCTCTACGACCTGCCCCAGGAGAGCCTGGGGCGGCTGGTATTTCCCCTGGGCGAGCTCACCAAGCCCGACACCCGTGCCGAAGCCGCACGCCACGGACTGCGCACCGCCCAGAAACCGGAGAGCCAGGACCTCTGCCTGGCCGATCACCACGGCTCGATGAAGGCCTTCCTCGATACCTACCTGCCTCCTCGCGATGGCGACATCGTGCTGGGTGACGGCAGCGTGGTGGGCCACCACGACGGCATCGAGCACTTCACCATCGGCCAGCGCAAGGGGCTGGGGGTCGCCTGGCCCGAGCCCCTGTACGTGGTGCGCCTGGATGGGGCCATGAACCGGGTGGTGGTGGCGCCGCGGGCCGAGGCGGCCTGCAGCCAGGCCCTGGTAGGAGCGGTGAACTGGCTGTCGATCGCCCCCCCGCAGCAGCCCCTGCCAGTGGAGGTGCAGGTGCGCTATCGCAGTGCGCCGGTGCCGGCCCTGCTCACCCCCCTACCCGCCACGGCCGCCGATCGGGCCGCCGATCGACCCCACCGCTGCCGGTTGAAGTTCGAGGAGGAGCAGTTCTCAATCACCCCCGGTCAGGCTGCCGTGTTCTATGCCGGTGAGGTGCTGCTGGGCGGTGGGGTGATCCAGGCGGACGATCCCCAGGCCGGGTGAGCCGGCCAGGATCCCCGGCCGGGCTGGTTCACCAGTAGGGATCGCTGGCCAGCTCCACGGTGAGCTCCCCGCTGCGGCTCGGGGGCACGCTGGCGATGCAGGCCCGCACCACAAGGCCGTTCACTTCAATTTCACAGGCTCCGCAGCTGCCCCCCAGGCAGCCGGTGGGGATCGCAAAACCCGCTGCCTGGGCGGCGGCCAGCCAGCTGCTGCCGGGTGCGGCGCTGCTGCTGCTGCCGTTGGGCCAGTGGATGGTGACGGGACCTTGGGCCATGGGTCGGGAGAGTGCAGGGTTCAGGGCGTCAGCAGGGGCTCCAGGTTCACGTGCCGCTCGAAGGCATCGGCCAGGCGGTCGAGCAGAGCATCGCGCTGACGGCTGTGGTGCGGTTGCCGTTCGCTCAGCAACGCCAACCCGCGCCGTTGGCGCAGCTGGTTGAGCCAGCGCCGCCGCCAGGGCCCGCTCTCGAATACGCCGTGCAGATAGGTGCCGCCCACGCTGCCCTGCACCCAGCCCAGTCCGGCATCGGTGCAGAGCGGTTGGCAGGGCTCCAGTGCAGTGCTGTGGCCCCGGTGCAGCTCGAAGCCCTCCAGTCCCAGGGGCTCCTGCCCAGCCGGCCAAAGGGCGGCGCTGCGGCGCTGGCGCAGGGCCTTGGCCTGGCCGAACACGGTGCGCAACGGCAGCAGGTTCAGTCCGGCCCGGCTGCCGGCGGCACCCTCCAGCCCCTCGGGGTCGCTGAGTTCGCGGCCCAGCAGCTGCAGGCCGCCGCAGATGCCGAACACCTGGCCGCCGCCCGCCACGTAGGCCCGCAGGGCCCCGTCCAGGCCGCAGGCTTCCAGGGCCGCCAGATCGCCCAGGGTCTGCTTGCTGCCGGGAACCACGACCGCATCGGGGGCCCCCAGCTCCTCGCCCGGCTGCAGCCAGCGCAGCTGCACCGAGGGTTCGGCCTCCAGGGGGTCGAGGTCGGAGAAATTGCTCAAGGAGGGCAGACGCAGCACGGCGATCTCCAGCTCGGCGCCCCGCTTGCGGCCGCGGCGCTCCAGCAGGTCGAGGGAGTCTTCCGGGGGGAACAGCTCGTCGAGCCAGGGCATCACTCCCAGCACCGGAATGCCGGTGTGGGCCTCCAGCCAGCGGCGCCCCTCCTCGAACAGCTCGCGGCGGCCGCGGAAGCGGTTGATCAGCAGGCCGCCGATCAGGGGCCGCTCCACGGGCCGCAGCAGGGCCAGGGTGCCCACCAGCTGGGCGAACACCCCTCCGCGCTCGATGTCGGCCACGAGAATGCAGCGGGCGCGCAGATATTGGGCCAGGCGCAGGTTGGTGAGGTCGCGGGGCTGCAGGTTCACCTCCACCGGGCTGCCCGCCCCCTCCAGCACCAGCCGGCCGCCGGGATAGGCCGCCTGCAGCTCGGCCAGGCCTGCGCGGATCGCCGACCAGCCGGGCCGGAACCAGTCGCGGTAGTAGTGCTCGGCGCGGGCCTGGCCGACGCTGCGGCCCAGGTGGATCACTTCGCTGGTGGAGTCGCCCTGGGGCTTGAGCAGCACCGGGTTCATCGCGCAGTGCGGCTCCAGGCCCGCCGCCCAGGCCTGCAGGGCCTGGGAGTAGGCCATCTCGCCGCCGGCCTGATCCACCCAGGCGTTGTTGCTCATGTTCTGCCCCTTGAAGGGCAGGGGCGTTTCACCGCGGCGGCGCAGCACCCGGCAGAGGGCGGCGGTCATCAGCGACTTGCCGGCGCCGCTGCTGGTGCCCAGCACCATCAGGGGCCTCACAGGCGCGGGCGGCTGCGGCGCAGCTGGTGGGTGATGCGCTCTGCCAGGGGTGCCCGCGGAATCTCGCCGGGCCACTGCAGCAGCAGCTCCCGGCCCATCGGAGTCAGCCGCACCCGCTCGGTGAGGCCCTGGCCGTCCACCTCGCGGCGGAGCACCCCCAGGCGGATCAGCCAGATGAAGTGGGCCTCCACCCGCTCGGGACCCATCCGCCCCCAGCAGAGGCTGGCCGCTTCCGGCAGCCGGCAGAACTCCCGGCTGCCTAGCGCCTGCGCGCTCACGCGGGCGTAGAAGTCGCGCCGGAAGGGCAGGCAGCGCATGGCCTGGGCGGCCCGGGCCCAGGAGCGGGGCGCGTGCGTGTCGGTGGGCTGGGCGATCACGCCCCGCTGGTCTTGCATGGGCCCATTCTCGCCTCGCCACCCCAGCCATGTTGGTGCTTGCCTCCGCCTCCCCCGCCCGCCGCCGCCTGCTGGAGCAGGCGGGGATCCCCCATCGGGTGCGGGTGAGCGGGGTGGATGAAGCGGCCATCCAACGCCCGGATCCGCTGCAGCTGGTGCAGCGCCTCGCCGCAGCCAAGGCCGAAGCCGTGGCCGAGCACGCTCGGCGGGCCGGCGAGAGTGGGGCTGAGCCCGTGCTGGGCTGCGATTCCGTGCTGGAGGTGGACGGGGAGGTGTTCGGCAAACCCCGTGACCGTGAGCAGGCCATCGAGCGCTGGCTGCGGATGGCCGGGGGTCGGGGGGTGCTGCACACCGGCCACTGTCTGTTGCCGGGGGTGTCGTCCGAACGCGGCGCGCCCCGACTGGCCGTGGTGAGCACTGCGCTGGCCTTCGCCGCCGTTGACCGGGCCGAAATTGAGGCCTACGTGGAGAGCGGCGAACCGCTGCAGTGCGCCGGTGGATTTGCCCTCGAGGGCCGCGGTGGCCTGTTGGTGGAGCGGATCGAGGGCTGCTTCAGCAATGTGATCGGCCTGAGCCTGCCGCTGCTGCGGCGCTGGCTCAGTTGCGACCGCCCATGAACAGGTCGTTGATCACGTCGTTGCTGTTGCGGGGTTGGGGCTGCTGGGGGTTGAGCAGGTTGTGCTGCCTGGTGGCCACCAGCTTGATGTCACTCCAGCGGAACACACCTGTGTAGCCGTGGTTGATGAACTGAACCGGCCAGCTGCCAGTGGCATCTTCCAGCTGGAAGGTTGAACCGGTCCGCTTGAAGATGTATTTGCGGCCGTCGTTGGTGGTCACGGAATAGCGGCTGATGTCTCCTGGCTCCCGGCTTACCAACCGTAGTTCGCAACCGCCGTCGTAGATGCCGCGCCCCCGTTGGGAGATGCTGCAGAGCCCCAGGGTTTTGGTGACATTGCTCTGCAGAGCCGGACTGTTGGGATAGAGCTCGCGGGTGAGCGTTTCATTGAGACGATCCCTCCGGTTGCTGGTCCAGCAGGTGGACTGGGACACATTGCAGAAAGAACCGTTGCTCAGGCTGAATTCACTGGGCGCGGGCCGGCCACTGAGGTTGGCGGTGAGACGCAGGGCTGAACTGCTGCCCAGGTATTGCTTGGTGAGCCCGATGGATGGCCCCTGCCGGTCAAAGCAGATGGACGCCGCGCGGTCACAGATCACCCCGGGTCCCACCCGACTGATTGTGCTGGTCCACTGCGCTTGACCCTGCAAGGGATGCATTACTCCTGCGCTCACTACCACGGCAGCACCAGCCAGGGTGAGGGCGCTTGGCCAGGGAGCGATCGAGGGGCGGCCCATGACAACTTTCAGATTCGCCTCAGACCCTAGAAGCACCGGATGGGGATGTCATCGCCAGCACTACTGGCCCTGGCCTCTTGATCAGGTGGACGCCCACCTGCGTTGTCCATGAAAAAGCCCCCGACTGAGCGGGGGCTGGTGCCGTTACCGAAAGGGGCTGGATCCGAATCGGGATCAGTCGAGATCAGGCATGGCCAGGGTGGGCTCGGCCTGACGGTCGATGCCCTTCTCGAAACCAGCGGCCGCAGCTCGGGCGCGGCCGGCATGCCAGAGGTGACCCACCAGGAAGAAGAAGGCCAGCACGAACTGCGTGGACGCCAGCCACTGGCGGATGTTCACGAAGTTCACCGAGTTGGGCTCGGTGATGATGCCGCCCACGGAATTGAGGGAAGCGTTCGGGGCGTGGGTCATGTACTCAGCCGCGCGGCGCACCTGCCAGGGCTGAATGTCGTTCTGGAGCTTGTCGAGACTCAGGCCGTTGGGGCCGCGCAGGGGCTCCAGCCAGGGACCGCGGAAGTCCCAGAAACGCATGGTTTCACCACCGAAGATGATCTCGCCGGTGGGCGAGCGCATCAGGTACTTGCCCAGACCGGTGGGGCCCATGGCCGAACCGATGTTGGCGCCCAGGCGCTGGTCACGCACCAGGAAGGTGAAGCTCTGGGCCTGGGAGGACTCGGCATTGGTGGGGCCGTAGAACTCCGAGGGGTAGGCGGTGTTGTTGAACCAGATGTAGGCCGAGGCAATGAAGCTCATCAGGCTGAGAGCACCCAGGCTGTAGCTCAGGTAGGCCTCGCCGTTCCAGATGAAGGCTCTGCGCACCCAGCCAAAGGGCTTGGTGATCACGTGCCAGATGCCACCGAAGATGCAGATCAGGCCAATCCAGATGTGCCCGCCGATGATGTCTTCCATCGAGTTCACACCGATGATCCAGCCCTCACCACCGAAGGGGGCACGGGTCAGATACCCGAAGATCACACCGGGATTGAGGGTGGGGTTGGTGATCAGGCGCACGTCGCCACCACCGGGGGCCCAGGTGTCGTAGACGCCACCGAAGAACATGGCCTTGAACACCAGCAGCAGGGCGCCGACGCCGAGAAGAATCAGGTGATAACCAATGATGTTGGTCATCTGATTCTTGTCGCGCCAGTCCTGGGAGAAGAACGAGGAGTAGTTCTCGAGGATCTCGGGGCCGCGCAGGGCGTGGTAGAGACCGCCCAGGCCGAGTACGGCCGAGCTGATCAGGTGGAGCACACCCACCACGAAGAACGGATAGAGGTTCACTACCTCACCGCCGGGGCCCACGCCGTAGCCCAGGGTGGCCACGTGGGGCATGCAGATCAGGCCCTGCTCGTACATGGGCTTGTCGAAGGTGAAGTGGCTCACCTCAAACAGCATCATGGCGCCGGCCCAGAACACCATCAAACCGGCGTGGGCGACGTGGGCGCCGAGCAGGCGACCGGAGAGGTTGATCAGGCGGGCATTACCGGCCCACCAGGCGTAACCGGTGGAGTCGAGGTCCTTGCCCCCGACACTCACCAGCCCGGCATTAAAGGGCGTTTCCACGGGGCAGTACCTCTTCAGGGAAGACGAAGTTTTCATGCGGCTGGTCAGCCGGTGCCATCCAGGCACGCAGACCTTCATTCAGAAGAATGTTCTTGGTGTAGAAGGTCTCGAATTCAGGGTCCTCAGCGGCGCGG
>Ga0079300_10000233_pt1 | contig 20066 bp, 37 predicted proteins | sample Wag4_2014_7_11_FD_74799 | JGI IMG/M metagenome (GOLD analysis project Ga0079300, IMG submission 74799) | Fresh water microbial communities from Ohio, USA - Utica-2 Time Series HT 2014_7_11 | ecosystem: Environmental > Aquatic > Freshwater > Water tank | place: USA: Ohio | collected 2014-07-11
CCATAACTCAAATGGTTGTTACTGATGTAACAATTAATAATACTGGATTTGGTGTTACTGTAGTTCCAACAATTAGTATTGTTTCTACAGACGGTGCTTCAGGTGCTATCGGAACTGCTCGTATGGGTATTGGTCAGGTTAATGTTGTAGGATTTGGATCTGGCTATAACGCTGCTCCATCTATTGCGGTGACAGCAACAGATGGAATAACTGGATCAGGGGCATCTGTTATTGCTGGACTTGGACTTACTATTTCTAATATAACATTAACAAATCCTGGCACTGGGTATTCATCAATTCCATCAGTCACAGTAACTAGTCCAAACGCAGTATCGATAGCTGCTTCTGTTATTGCTGGGGTGGGTATTAGTGCAGTTACAGTTACCAATCCGGGTATTGGTTATAGTGGATCGATCCCAACTATAGACATAGAACCATTAAATTTTGGATCTGGAGCAACAGCCGGAGTAACAAGTGTCTTTGTTACTAACGTGTTTATTAGCAATCCAGGTTCTGGCTACACTACTTCAGATTTGGCTTCTCTCCCTATAGCAACGTTTAGTCCTACCGGAACTGCTGCTACAGTTGGATTTGGTGTAAGTACCGTGACCTTGACTAATCTTGGTGTTGGTTATACTAGTGCAGTTGCGGCAGCAATTTCTTTTAGTGCCCCAAATCTATCAACAGGAACTACCGCCACTGGATCAGCATCTCTAGGAGTTTCAGGTATTTTACCTGGCCCTGGAGTTAACACAACTGGTAGTACTCAAATTTATTATATTGCTTATGTTTCAACTGGTATCGTAGGTATTTCTACTGGTATTGGAATAGGCACTTTCACAAGCTCAACTGTAGGAGATGAAGTATTCTCATCAAACCTGCCAACAATAGGCGTGGGGGGCTCAATAACTACTGTTACTATTTCTTCTGCGGGGTCTGGCTATACGGCAACATCTGTTTTAAATGCAACAAATTTTGATGTTGTTAATGTCGGAACTGGATTCTCATTCACTTCATCTAGAGTCGTAAACAATTATCAATTCTCTGATGTTATGATACTTCAATCAGTTGGAAGTGCAGCAACATCTTGTGATTACTTTGAATATGGGACAATAGCTAATGAACAAATTTTAGGCTCATTTAACGCAGACATTAGCGGCAATAACGCTAGACTACTGTTTACTCCAGTCTTTAGCAATAATACTATAAAAGTAATTACAAATTCTATAACAAATTAATTATTATGTCGATTCATCAGTTAGGATTAAAAACTTCTGAATTAGACTTGCCAAGACTTAGGCCGACTTTGGATTTGGATTTTGTTAACTCAAAAGTCTTAGACCAAAGAATTACTTTTACTAGAAGTAGTGGTGGAACTTATATTAATGAAAATGGAATTATAAAATATTCAGGTATTAATGAGCCAAGATTTAATCATGATATAGAAAGTGGGAAAAGATTAGGTTTACTTGTGGAAGAATCCAGAACAAATTTAATCCCACATAGTCGAGATTTTACGCAACTACTTCCTGGACGTGCTGATGTTACTAGTAATTCAGAAATATCACCAGATGGACTACAAAATAGTAATAAAATAACATGTTTATCTAATCCATTTCCTAGAATAGTGATCTCTTCTATACCATTACAGATTAAAACATACACAGCATCAGTGTTTGCAAAAGCCGGTAGTGCATCTTTTTTACACGGAACATTTGAAAGAATAAATATTAACGTGGTGAGGTTTTTTGTTAATCTAATAACAGGAGAATCTATTATCACCACACAGTTAGGAACTATAACTGCTTCTATCAGAGTTGAAAAATACCCTAATCAATATTTTAGAATATCAGTAACCGCAAATGTTCCACTTGAAGGTAATTATGACATTTTTTGGGGACCATCTTCTGAACTTGGTTTAGTTACCGCAGAAGAAAATAGTTATATTTATTTGTGGGGTGCTCAGTTAGAAGAAGGGCGAGTTCCCACTTCTTATATTCCAACCCAAGGATCTGCAGTAACAAGATCGGCCGATGTAGCAACTATCACTGGAAAGAATTTTAATAGTTTTTATAATCAAAATGAAAGTACTTTACTAATTTCTGGTGTAACTGAAGGTAATCTTGGTGTTAATAAAGTTTTAGGGGGAATAGCCAATAATTTAATAGGATTTGTGTCTTCGGTTTACTTGACTATAAACACGGGACTCAACATATCGTGGGGATCTCTTTCAGGGTATCCAAACGTTTACAGTTCAAAGTCGCTAACAAAAGGAGCAATAAGTTATTCATCTATAGAATCATCTGCTAGATATTGTATCGACAATGGGCCAATATTTTCTATAAATAACCGGACGTTTACCTTTCAAGGAGCAACGCAACAAGGATTTCCAAAGAATATGAATATACTATCAATTGGTTTGGATCCATGGTTACTTGGGAATCATATTAATGGAGAAATCTCTAGAATTACTTATTGGCCAAATAAATTAAATGATTCTCAATTAAAAGCGATAACAAAATAAAATGTCATCTAAAAAAATATTTAATATAAATTCAGAACTGAATTATCCAACAGTTTTACCCACACTAAATTTAGATTTTGGTAATTCAAGAACTCTAGATCCAAGAATTACTTTTACCAGAAGTAGTGGTGGATCTTATATTGGGGCAGATGGTCTTATTAAATATGCTGGAGTTAATGAACCAAGGTTTGATCATGATCCATTAACCAGAGAAAGTTTAGGTCTTTTGATTGAAGAAAGTAGAACGAATTTAATGTTTCCTTCTAATATTGCGTCCGGTGGTTCGGGAGCAGTCACATTAACTACTGACACAACAGTAGCAAATCCATTTGGAGGGTTTGATGGGGTATTAAAATGTGTTCATACGGTTTCCCGACCAGGGTATTTTCGCAGAGGAAAAAATATAACTCTTACAGGAGGTATTCCGCATACGTTTAGTTTTTATTTTAAAAACGGTGATGAAAGATATAATCCTTTTAACCAAGACCCCCTTAATGGTATAGGTATGTTATCGACAACTTATAGTCCAGTATTTACAGAGTTTAGAACTAGTTTAAATAAAAATGTACATGTTGGTAATGGTTGGTATAGGCAAATTCTTACGTATGTTCCACCAGCTAATGGTTCACATGCGATTAATTTCAGTATGAATACAAATCAAACCCCCAGATACACTTTCTATCTTTATGGATTCCAAGTAGAAGCAGGCGCATATCCATCTTCATACATCCCAACTACATCTGCCGCAAGAACAAGAGCAGCTGATAATGTATCAATATCTGGAAGCAACTTTAACAATTTTTATAAACAAAATGAAGGAACTTTTTATGTTTCTTTTAGAAAAAATGATTTAGGTTCTACTTCAGAATTTCCAGGAATTTTTTATGTAGATGACACAACTTCCGGTAACTGTATCGGTTCATTTATAAATGATTCAAGTAATGATAGAGTTGTGTCTGAATCTTATAAATCAGGTATTTTACAAACTTCATTTTTATCTTCTGCAGTAATAAGAAAAAATACTTTAACTAGGCTGAGTACTGCATATAAAACAAATGATTTTTCTACTTTAACTAGTTTAGATACAACAGTATCTTCTGATATTTCTGGTTTTGTGCCTACTGTTAGTCGCCTTTTGATTGGTTCATCGAAAGAAAATGTTTATAGATTAAATGGTACTATTTCTTCACTGACTTACTACCCTAAACGCATTTCAGATTCTCAACTTCAGGCACTCACCATTTAAATAACTATCTCATATAAATATCTTAAAACTATTATGACTTATACAGATTATTTTCTAAAATTTAATTCTAAAGAAGAAGCAGTTAGAATATTTTCTTCTATACCTGATCATAGTTATGTTGATATGTCAGGACAAATAAGTATAACTCAGCAAACAGAAAATTTTGCTATTGATGAAGTTGGGGTTCTTTATGAGGATGATGCGGTTTACGACTTAAATAATGGGAGGACTATAACCCCCCCAACTAGAATAGACGGATACCATTATAATTATAGATTTGTTTATGGCAATAAAGAAGAACCTACATTACCAACTGAGTTAAATGACTATATTGTAACTCCAGAAACACCAAAACAGATTTTCTTATAAAAACATGGCTAGTTTAATTGGACCACAACCAAATCAAATAAGTACAAACGGAATGCTAGGGGAATTAGCATTCCAAAATTCTTCTGGGATTACAGTTCAATCCATTCAATCTCCTGTTGGAATTGAAACAACTATTACCTCAACCAATTTTCCAACATCAGGAACAACAAACAACTATACGAATCTTGTATTACAGCCAAATAGCGGCAACGTTGTGGTTGGTTCGGGTTCTTCATTAGGAACCACTGCAACTAATGGATTCTTGTGTATCCCGACTTGTTTTGGGCCTCCTACTGGTAATACAGAAGGAGTTCCATTGGGTTCTGTTCCGCTGATTTTTGATACATTAAATAATCGTTTATACATAAGGACTCCTTCTGGTAGTTGGAGATATTCAATAACTACGACTTAAATAATATGAGTTTAGACGAATTTATTCTTTCATCTGATCCCGCAGATTTTAATTATCCTGAGATAAGGCCAACATTAAATTTAAATTTTGCGAAAGCTAAAACTCTAGATCCAAGAATTACTTTTACCAGAAGTAGTGGTGGATCTTATATTGGGGCAGATGGCATAATTAAATATGCTGGAGTTAATGAACCAAGGTTTGATCATGATCCATTAACCAGAGAAAGTTTAGGTCTTTTGATTGAGGATACCAGAACTAATTTAATGTTTCCTTCTAATATTGCGAATACTATAAGCTCTGGAGGCGATCAAGTTACATTAACTATAGATACTACCGTAGCAAATCCATTTGGAGGGTTTGACGGTGTATTAAAATGTGTACATAAACTTTCTGGTGGTCAATTTTTCCGTAGAGGTCAAACTCTATCTCTTACTGGAGGAATTCCATATACTTTTACTTTTTATTTTAAAAATGGTGATGAAAGATATAATCCATTTAATCAAAATGCAATTAATTCTATCGGAATATTAGCAATAGGTACAGTCACAAAATCTCTAGACAAAAACATACCTGTCGGCAATGGTTGGTATAAACAAGTGTTAAATTTTACTCCATTATTTAGTGATTCATATGATGTTAATTTTATAATGAATGTGACTGTTACTCCAATATATACGTTCTATCTTTATGGATTCCAAGTAGAAGCAGGCGCATATCCATCTTCATACATCCCAACTACATCTGCCGCAAGAACAAGAGCAGCTGATAATGTATCAATATCTGGAAGTAACTTTAACAATTTTTATAAACAAGGTGAGGGAACTTTTTATGTTTCTTTTAGAAAACCTAATTTCCCTACAATTGCTACTGCATCTTCGGGTATTTTTGCGGTAGATGATGGAACTGGTAATAATAGTTTAGGATTAACTTTTTTTGAGATTCAAAATAGAATTAAATTTGAAAATATTAAATCAGGTGTTACCGCTCCAACTATTGAACCAAGTATTGCGATGTCTGTTCCTAATACTTTAACTAAAGTGAGTTGCGCATATAAAACAAATAATTTTTCTTTATCAAGCAATATTGACAACAAAATAATTTCTAACTACTCTGGATTCGTACCAAATGTAAATACGCTTAGAATTGGTGCGTCAAAAACAGGCAGTGAAAGATTGAATGGGACTATTTCTAATTTATCGTATTTCGCTAAACGTCTCCCTGATCCCCAGCTTGAGTCCTACACCACTTAACCAACATACAACAGAAGTCTAAATCTGTCAATTCATATATGCCAATGTTTTAATTGTCATATGGGCTATTGACTTTTTTTGTATCTGTGCCTAGGGTCGGTTTGTCGGTTTTGAAGGACTTGTATAACTATTATTTACTAATATAGACACTTCTTAAACTGTCTACTTATTGGTCTCTAAGCTAATGAAAATGTTAATTTAGGTACGTTACCTGATTTTTTAAATGACATCTATTAATCTCCGTCCTCACCAACAATCTGCTCTCAGTGCTATGGATCAAACCATCACGGGTAAGATCATTCTTCCTACTGGCGCAGGTAAGTCTATTGTGTTTATTAAAAATACAATTGAACAATTTCAATCTGATACACATCGTACTGTTTGTGTTGTTGCATCCAGGCTTCTTCTTGCGTATCAGTTGTCTGAAGAGTATGGGAAATATATTACTAATGCAAAGTTTCTCCATGTCCACTCTGGTAGTAAACTTAAACACTATAGGACTACTGATGCCAAAAACATCAAAGATTGGTATGAAATCCATCAAGACCACCATAAATTGATCTTTACGTCTTATAATTCTCTTAAGAGGGTAATCGAATCTGGTGTAAAAGTTGATACTTATCACTTTGATGAGTGTCATAATTCAGTGAAAAAGAGTTTCTTTCCTCACATTGAATCTGCAGTAAAGACTGCCAATAAAAAATATTTCTTTACGGCCACTCCAAAGAACTCTGCTATTCCTGATAAAAAACCAGGTATGAATATTAAGGAAGTATATGGGGATATTCTTTGTAGTGTTCCTATGACTGAAATGGTAGATAAAGGATTTGTTATTCCTCCATTGGTGAGTAAGAAAGAGATTGAGAATATTGATAATATTGATGAACGTAATTGCAACTTGATTATAAAGACTATTGATGAAGAGAATCCTTCTAAGATTCTTATTGCAGCAAAATCCACCAAATCTATTATTACTCTGATTGGAGAGACTGATTTTGCTGAGAGGCTGAAAGAAAGAGATTATTCGATTATGCACATTACTTCTGCGCATGGTTCATTTATTGATGGTAAAGAAGTGAAAAGAAATGATTTCTTCAAGACTCTTAATGAATGGGGTAATGACCCACATAAAAAGTTTGTAGTGCTTAACTATGGTATTCTCGGTGAGGGTATAAACATCGTTGGTATTGACAGTATAATCTTTTTGCGTAATATGCAGATTATTGAACTCTGTCAAAATATTGGTCGAATTATTCGATTGAGCAGGCAAGATTCTGATCGAATCGCTTCCGGGGAACTCACCATTGGTGACTATAGGAATTATAAGAAACCTTATGGTCTTGTGGTCTTACCTGTTTTTGATTCATATTCCAAGAAAGTTGCCGATGCGGTTGAATCTGTCATTCACAAAAGTTTCACTCTTGGGGAAATCATTTCCCAGGAGACCGTGAAATAGGGCAGTTTTTGAACTGTCCACATTATTACCCGCAAATAAAAAACTCTGTTACTGTACCATTGCAATTCACTTTATATTATGTTTAAGATTTCAGAAAAGGCAAATCCTAATTATGTTGCTCAGATTGTGAGCCTAGATAACCTTCGGGCTCATCCAAATGCAGATCGACTTCAGATTGCAGTTATTCAGGGCAACTCTGTAATTGTTTCTCTTGATGCCAAGGAAGGAGACACTTATGTTTATTTCCCGTTGGAGTGCGCTATTAATAAAGAATTTCTTTCCTGGTCTAACTCATTTTCAGATAAGACACTAAATGTAAATAAAGAGGTTGCCGGGTTCTTCAGTAATAAAGGACGAGTCCGAGCAGTAAAACTTCGCGGGGCTAAATCTGAGGGATATGCGCTTCCTGTTGGTAATCTTTTGAAATGGCTAGAAGAAAAAACTGGTAAAAATGTTCTGGTTGACAATCAAAATATTGGTCAAGAATTTGATTCGTTTGATGGTATTCTTCTATGTGAGAAGTATATTAATCCTACGAAAATTAGAGCAGAAAATAAAAATAAAAAACAGGGTAAAAAAGCAGTAGAGACAAAGTTGATTGACGGGCAGTTTCATTTTCATATTGACACCCCACAGCTCAAAAAGCTAGTCAAGGATATTTCTCCAGAAGATTATATTTCAGTTACAAAGAAATATCATGGAACATCAGCAGTAGTAAGTAAGATTCTATGTAAGAAAAAGCTGAATTGGTTTGAGAAACTCTTAAAGAGGGTTGGTATTAATGTGGTTGACACTGATTATGATTTGGTGTATTCTTCTCGTAGAGTGATTAAGAACTCCGATATTAGGGGCGATTCCGCTGTTCATTTCTATTCTAGTGATGTTTGGGGGGATGCGGCAAAAATGCTAGAAGGTTGTCTTGAACCTGGAATCACACTTTATCTGGAAATTGTTGGTTACGTTAAAGAAGGTGGAGATATTCAACCAGGATATGACTATGGTTGCACCCCAGGTAAATTTGATATTTACGTTTATAGGGTGACGCATACAGATTGTGAAGGTAGAGTATTTGAATATTCTCCTTCTCAAGTAGAGGAATATTGTATCCGAAAGGGTATTAAACCAGTCAGAACTCTTTATTATGGAAAGGCCAAAGATTTGTTCAATATCGATATTGAAATGCATTGGCACCAAACTTTCATTGAAAAGATGTGTGAAACATATCTAGAAAAATATTGTGATGATTGTAAAAACAAAGTTCCTGATGAAGGTATTGTTTTGCGGGTAGATAAACCAAATCAAATTGATGTTTATAAGCTCAAATCATTTATGTTTTTTGAATGGGAAACTAAACAGTTGGATAATGAAAACTTTGTAGATATGGAGTCTGCTGATGCCTGATGCCCTAATTTTGTGTGGTGTTCCAACATCCGGGAAGTCTACATTTGTAAACACTAATCCAGGTTATACTGTAATTTCTTCTGATAATATCATAGAAAACTATGCAAAACTAAAGAATAAAACATACAATGAAATATTTTATGATTATATTGACACGGCTATTGAGCTGATGTTAGGTGAGCTAAAACAGGCAACACTCAATAATAAAAATATTATTTGTGATCAAACTCACCTTACATCAAAAGTCCGTAAAAGAAAACTTAGATTTATACCTAAGCATTATAAAAAATTAGCAATTTATTTTGAAATTTCTAGAGAAGAAATGTTTTCCAGAAATCTTAATAAAGATCGGACTAAAATTGTCCCGGATCATGTGCTATCATCTATGCATGGCTCTTACACACGGCCATGCATATCTGAAGGGTTTTCTGAAGTACATAATGGACAGTTTTTTAGCTGTCCACTCTATTGACTTTTAGTCTCCCTAGTGTGTTACGATTCTCTTGTCCAATCAAAAAAGGATTTTTAAATTATGCAACAAATTTACAATCGTTCTGATTACAACTTCACTGTCCGTACTCTTTCGGATCGTGTAGTCGCCCATAATTATCGTTCGGATACTTGGCTTCAGACCACCCTTGGTGATGTGAAAGTCTATGATGGGTATGACAGGTTCTTCTTTGTTGATAAACTTGGTGAAACCGTTGATGAGCCCGAAGAAGAGGAAGTTGTTGAACCAACTGCCGCTGAAAAGGCTCGGGAAGGCGTCAATGAAATGATTAGCTGGATTGACCGGTGGAGCCTGAAAGCCCCTGCCGTGACTGAAAAGCTCAATGAATTCCGCGATCAAATTTTCGCTGCGATTGACGAAATGGAAGAAGAAGCAGAGTGGTGACGGTCCGCTAACTGTCACACCTCAGTAAAATAAATCTTAAACCTCTGCTAAACTTAAAAAGTTAGCAGAGGTTTTTTCTAATGTCGTTATGTTTTATTTCAGATGTTCACTCACAATATAATCGACTTCAAAAGGCAGTTGATTATGCAGAGTCTCAGAATCTCCAGATTGTTTTTCTTGGAGATATCTTTGATAGTAAAGTTCAATATAGTGACTCAGTTGGTGTTCTGAATCTAGTAGAGCGTGCTGTTCAAAATGGTCACATTTGCATAAATTCAAATCACCAAGATAAATTGATTCGCTATCTCAAAGGAAATAATATAAACAAGAGTAATGGGCTTGATGTTACTATTAAGGAGTTTGAAGAAGCCAACGTCGATAAAGAAAAGTTGTTCAGGCTCTTGACTTCTTTTGCCTATGGGGCCATTATCAAGACCTCTGGGGGAAAAGAGTTCAGGATTGCTCACGCATATTTTCCGAATAGTCTTCAAACTAATTCAAATTTTGTTTATAGAAGTGATCTCAACCGGAGGTATAGGGATGTAATGATTTATGGGAAAACCGATAGGGAAAATACCCGAGTTAAATGGTGGGAAACCAGAAACAACAATCAAAATTACATTCGGGTTGCTGGCCATTATCATACTGTTTATGTTGATGACCAATCCGTAGTGCTTGATTCTGGTTGCGGTTCCGGCGGTTGTTTGTCTCTATATAACACAGATACCGGTGTAATTAAGGAGTTTTAATGAGTTATAAAGACCTAGAACCGTATCGGGATGTTTTACTGCTCAACTCAGACTACAATCCTATTTCTATCATTAAATGGAGAAGGGCGGTTGTCCTTCTCCTAAAAGAAAGAGTCAAATTTATTTCTAAGAGGGTGGTTTGTTTAAAAAACTTTATTAGAATTCCTTATGAAAAGCTATTAAGTGTAAAACCTACAAAAAATCTTATTAAAAAATTTGGCAATTATACTTGTGCTTATTGTGGTTCATACAAGAACCTTACTGTAGATCATGTTCTCCCTTTATCTAGAGGGGGGACACATGAATTTTCTAATATGGTGTGTGCATGTAGAAGTTGCAATGAAGAAAAAGGAAACAGAACCCCTGAAGAATGGGGTAAATTACCCTATAGTAAACCATATCGACCATTCTCAAAACTTGAGTTGATTGTTAAACAATCAAATGTGTCTGAATGGAAACAATACATCTATACCTAGATCAGTTATCAAACTGGCACACCCATAAGGATTCCTGATCCAACACCCTATATACTACTAAAGCCACATTGGAGGACTTGAAAAAACTTGGATTCACAACAAAAATTTCTTTTTGATATCACCTCACAGATTGAGGATTTGATCTGTGACGCAGATTTTGATCTGGGAGCAGATTCGGTCATTTATGAAAAACTAAAAGACCTTCTTGAAACAGTTGAAAATTACCAAGAATCTTTATGAGATTTTCTGTTGTATATAAACTCCCTAAACACAAAAAAGAACAAAAAGCAACCTTTCTTAGGATTGAAGATTCTTTTAAATGGGAAGAGCATGTAAAACAAAATCTAAACGCTTTTGACGTTAGAATTATTCCATCGTAGGAAGACTTATGCCGACTATCATTGACCAACAAATTAGAATTACTGATGTTGAAATTGTTGTAGAGGAAGAAGGGTATTATGCCATAGTTACATACTCGGATAAAAAATTTGATGAATTCGGTCCATATGATACCTACAGAGAAGCAGAAGAAGTCGTTTATTGATGACTTAGAAAGTTACTTAAAAAGTCTCTGTGATCATATGGGTTTTATTAGATCATCAGATCTAAATATAATCAATCCAGACTTCTTGCACTATGAAGATGCTCTGGAAATATTAAAGTGGAAATTTATCCAGCGAGGTTTTTATGCAGGCTCAGGTAATTGAAAAAACTGAAGAGAGAGAACTTTTTGAAAATCTAAACAGAGAATTTCAAGACCAAGAGAATGAAGGAGAGTATCCTGAATTTGATGATTATGCTGGTTGATTTTGGCATTGTGCCAGAAGGAGAACTGTCCATTTATGGAAACTGATAAACAAAAACGTGTTAGACTAAAAAAGTCAAAAGAGAAGGTATCCCAATCTCTTATTGACGATCTTCTTGATACAGCAGTCTTTAGTTCGGCTGTAGAAGAAGAGCTATCTTTAGAAGTTGAAGAACTTCTAAAATCCCTTTAAACTATCGTAATGGAGTTAACTATGTCCCGTGAAGAAGCCCTAGTTCTGATTCGTTCGGCTAAAACTGGAAGTCAGATTATTGACATTCTAGATAAAATTTCTACTTTCTGTTCTACCACTCCAGAAGAAGAAGACGAAATTTCAGATCTGGAATTTGCAGCCTGACACTTTCTAAACTGTCCACCAAAGCCCACCTCATACTCTGGGGTGGGTTATTATTATGTTTGTTGCACCCCACTGATGAAACGTTATTCTGCACACTCAAACACCGAATTCCAAGAAACAGATGACCTGAATGAGGCCATTGATATTGCAATGTCAATGGCCGAACATTTTGGAAATGGGTACGTAATTGACAATCAAACAAACAAAGTTGTGGAGGAATTCTGATGCTTAACTTTACTATCTCTAAGCCCCTTTATAGTCAAGTTGAAGACTATGATGTAAAAAAATCTGCCGTAGAGAAAAAATCCAAAACCCCACAGAACACTTTCCCTAAGGCCGGGATTCCAGAAAATCTGGTGCCCGCAAATATTCTTCCTAAACAACAGCTACTAAATTTAATTCAAACTGCTAATAGAGATACTGATAGTTATTATAACCATATTGTTAATGTCGGAGCTAAGTTTAAAGAAAACGCGGTTATTGTAGCAAAGTATGGTAATCGTTTTTGGTATGCTATTTGGTTTGATAGCAGTCAAGATGTGATTTTTAATTATACTCTTTGTGTAAGAAATTTAAAGACGATTAAAAATTATAAATATAACCATTATTTTACATATTTTAATGTAAAAGAAGAAGACTTTTCGATGCAGACTCATTCTCGGAAAGAATATCTTTACTTGACGAGAAGTGTTACACTTGATGATCTAAAAAATCATACGTATCAACTAAACAGTCCCTTTGCATATTCTCATAATATAACATATTGTCTTAGAGAAATTAAGGGAGAGTTTGTAAACAAATTGAAGGCTCATATTAAAGTTGATCCTACTAGTCAAGATATGTTCCGGTATTATAATCGATCATTGGCGGTTGTTTTAGGTAATCATCGGCAACAACATAATTTTCATTGGGTTCCAGATCTAGATTACTACGTAGAAGTGGTTAATTCAAGCGTCAAGGTTGATAATTTTAAAGAGATTCTTAATACGCCTTTCTTTAAAAAATCAATTAATCAAGATATTTTATCGATAATTGAAGGGTACAATAAAGTTGATTTGAACTCTACATATATTCGTGATGTAGAAAAAAATATCATATCAAAAAACCATTCACTCATGAATAAGATAAATGTTCTAAAAATTTTAATTTCAATTTATGGAGAACAAATGACCCTGGATTATCTCCAGCAAATATGGTTGATGGAAAATGATTTTCATGCAAGCCCTATTTTTTATGGATATAATCGTCTGTCTGATGCTGGGATAAACTGGTTTAGTAAAAATGTTCCGGTCAAATCATTTGTAAATATGTTTATCAATTCACCGATTGAGATAAAAGATACCATTGATATGGTTTCTATGGTTCTCAACCGCAAACCTGATATTCAACTTGAATATTCTGGGCGATGGCGAGTAAATGAATTCCATGACTGGATTATAGCCGAGGAATGGAAGTTAGTAAACAAAAATGTCAAACTGCCCCAGGATCTTTTTCCAACCCCACTAAAAGTTGGAGAAATCACTTATATTCAACCATTTGATACCCATCAACTTTCAAAATGGGGAAGATCCGCGAGAAATTGTGTGGGTAGTTCTACTTACTCGGATGGGGTACTTAAGAAGAATCACTTCATTATTCTCGGGCTAAAGAATAATGCACCACACCTGACAATCCAGGCAAGGGTTGAAGATGAAAACTTTAAAATTGTTCAGATCAAAAAACAGTGCAATTCTAGTTTGAACTCTGAAGAAGAAGCCGAGTTTTCTAATACATTTAAAACTGCACTTGAGATTAGAACTAATGAACTGGCCAATACAAATTAAATACACAAAACAATATGGCGGAAGGATGGTTATAATCACCATCCTTCCAATCAAATCTAAATTTGCTCTCGCTGAACTTAGCTTTTCGCTGGATAAAGATTGTGGTTGGCCTTGGTTAAGAATTGACTGTGGCCTTAACCAAATTTTTTCTTTAGTGTTTAGTGTTTGGTATTTTACTTTGGAATTTAACTTTTTAACTAAAATTTACAAATATGATTAAACAAATTATTTCTGAATTTGTTGAAACACCAAATGAAGAAAATAAACAAAAATACCTTGATTATGTTACCAAAGTTGAAATTGATTTGTTAGCCGAGGCTGAGGAATTGCCCTACAAAACAAGAGCATATTTTGATAAAAGAATTGAGGCATTTGCCTTTAGGAGAAATTGTGCAGTGTTGATGATCAATGCCTGGGTCAGCAAATATGGTACAAGCGAAGGTTGTGTGGTATCATATGCGGATACCTTAAATATTCCTTTTAGAGAGATCAAACCATGAAAGTTAAACAGGTCAGCGATATTCATTTAGAATTTTGTGAGCATGGACATGGGGTTCCAAACTTAGGATCAGGGGAAATTCTTATTTTAGGTGGGGACATTCTTTGTGCTAGACACTTTAAAAAAGATGGAAAACTTAAGCATGTGTATCTAGATTTCTTAATCAAATGTGCTGATAATTTTGATCATGTTCTGTATGTGATAGGAAATCATGAACCATATTCTTACACTTGGGAAGAGACATGGAATGTCTTAAAGGAATGTCTTCCACCAAAAATAAAATTACTTGAAAACGATTATGTAGAGATCGGAGACTGGGTTTTTCTTGGATGTACACTTTGGACTGATTTTCAAAAGGAGAATCCATTGGTAATGATGGAGGGGGGTATGTGTATGAATGAGTATAAAACTATTCGCATTACTTCTAAATATCGAAAACTTAATCCAAATGATACGCTTTCATTTCATAAGCAATCAAGGAAATTTCTTGAAGAGTCTGTAGAAAAATTTAAAGATAAAAATATCTGGATTCTTACTCACCACGGACCTTCTTATCAATCTGTTCATGAAAAATACAAAAAATTTGGTATAGCAAATGGGTGTTTTGTGAGTGATCTTGATGATTGGATTTTGAGTAATCCACAGATTAAGTATTTTTCTCACGGCCATACTCACGAAAGTTTTGACTATCACATTGGCCAATGTAGGGTTATATGTAATCCAAGGGGTTATTGGACCGGAGTAAATTCTAATGATTTGAATCCGAATTTTAATCCAAACCTTGAAATTGAGATCTGTGCCAATCTTTAAACTGTCCCACTGATTATTTCTCATTTAACTTTTCGCCTATTATACCTTTATTCGCAAGTAAACTATGCAACCACATCTTACACTTCAGACCTCCGCAGCCTTTGAGAGAATCTATGATGCTCTTATGGGAAGAACTTCCGATGATCTGGACGCAATCACTCTTCATTTGAAAGAGCTTCTTAGAAAAGCAAATGAAATTACAGAAATTAGCGCAGAACTGAACCAATGAACGAAATTATTTTTTCGGCAAAATTGCCACGCAATACTGATTATTCAGGTATTTCTAATTGTACAATAGAATTTAAAATTACTAACGAGTATGTTTCGGCCTCGGAGTACGTTCAGGTTTTTAACTCTTTTCTTCGGGCAATTGGACTATCTGAATATTCTATTATGAAGGCCGAACTTGATGCGGCTCTTGATTTTGAAACTAATGGCTCGGAGCTTGTAGATAAACTTATGGCACGTTCAGAAATTATGGAAATATCAGACCATATTTGTGAGTTGACTGATGTTGAAGAAAAACAAAAAAAACAAATTGATCGTCTTCAAAGTCAGATTATTAGTCTAAAAGCGAAGTTGTCTAGGCTTGAAGAACCAGATAATCCGCAATATACAGACGAAGAAATGGATGCTATGTGTGATTACTGAAAAATGAAATTTGTTCTTTTTGATTATTATTCTGACTATGATTATGGTTGGGATCTAGACTTTGTTATTGGACATTTTAATAAATTTAATTTAATTCAAGGATTCTTTCGTAGTACTGAATATATTGATTGGGAACCAGATATTAGTCTAACCATTTCATTTTTTAACAGTTCATTTTTTTCATTTTGTGTGAATGTTTGGATTTTTAATTTTAGCATGTCTTTTTTAAACTATAGAAATTCTATTAGTTTAGCTCATACCAGGGGAAATTATGACTAATAATTTTTTTATTAGGATATGGCATAAATGGAAACATTGGCGTTATGAACGTAAATGCTTAAAGTATTTTGGGGCCAAGCCAGAGACGATCTATTTGTCTGCTTGTGATTATGATGCTCTTGTTAAAAGACTGGAAGAACCACCATCGGCTGAACAATTAGAAAATCTAAGAAAACTTTTTAAACGTCATGCGCCTTGGGATGATAAAGATTAATCATGAGGGATTAAGATGAATCGGGAAGAAATTCAAGAAATGATTGATAAATCCATCAAAACACATGAAGTCCGCGTAGGATGGATTAGTGGGATTATAGGATCTCTTTTCACTTTTGGTATTGTACATGCAGTTTGGCTATTAAAGCAATTTTAATCTAAGGAGGGAATTAATGTCTAAAATTTACAATCTTATAATCACAGAAAAACAAGCACAAGCAATTCTTTGCGCGGTTGATTTACTTCAAATAATTCAACTTGGCCAATGGAAAGAAATTAAAGATCATCTTCCCCTAAAGAAACCAATTGATTACGAAAATCTGCATAGGGATATGCAAGTAATTAGTACCATTCTATCTTGGCATATGGTTAATAATGTTGACGGAGTATTTTCTTCCCTAGGATTGGGTCATCCAAGTCTACCAGAAAGTAATGGCATCCTTTATGATCTTTATCAGGTAATTCGTAGAAAACTTTCTATAGAACAGGCAGTAGAAGATGGTGTTATTCAAAATGAAAATGTCTCCCGAAATGAAATGCCTATCAATATAAATTTTGATGTTCCTATAAAATGGGGAAGTGAGGAACTAGCAACTATGGAAAGGCTGGGAGTTGTAAATGTAAAAGACATTATGAAATTAACTAAAGAACTTGAAAATGACTAAAAAAAAGGACACTTGGAAAAAATGGACTATCTACACTTCCATTTATTTGTTTGAATGTTGTTTTTACTCTTGGAGAAATCATATGTACCCTCATATTGATGGATTTGAAGATGAAGACAGAATGAGAGAATTGTTCTGGCATTACCTCAATTATGGGAATTCTAATACCTATTACTATTAAAGACACTTGACCAACTGGCACAGTCTCTCGTTTACAGGGAGGCTTTTGTCTTACAATATCAAGGTACACAAATCGGAGACTTCAATGAAATGCATTCGTGATGGAAAAGTTGCTGTTATCTATTCACCTGGTTATGGGGCCGGATGGTCAACATGGAATACGTCAGAAGCCCCGAAAGAGTTCCTTCTTCACGATGAGAAACTTGTAGAGTTGATTGAGAATGAACAGTTCGGGGAGATTGAAAAATATGTAACTTCAATTTACCCGAAAGTTTATTGTTCAGTAGATGACCTTCGGGTTGCCTGGCTGGACCAAGGAACTCAGTTCCGTATTGAAGAATATGACGGGAGTGAAAGTATTGTAATAAATCATTCTGGGTATTGGGATGTTGCTTGATTATGAATCTTACTTATCGACAATTGATTCTTCTTACAGTGGCACTTACTAATTTTTATGATGAGGTTGCTAAAACTTCCACTCCAGAACTGAAACAAGAACTAAGTGAGCTTTCACAATTAATTCAAAATGCTGCTATGGAGGCGCAAAAATGAGTAACGGGAAAATCGCAGAAGAACTCCTAGTGAGAAACTTGGAGAATATTGATGGACGATAATGATGTGATTGGTGGTCTACTACTTGCTTGTTTAGCAACAATTGGTGTGATGTTTCTTTTGGGAACTCGTTTCGGTTATGATGATGGTGTGACAGATGGAAAAAATGAGGGAATTGTGTATTGTATGGAAAAACCAAAAGAATGTAAAATCAAATATGATTATTTGAAACTTCAGGAGAATCAAAAGTAATGGAATTTATTATGCCTTTATTATTTATTATTATTATTGTTGTATTTGGTCCAATTATTGTTGTATTTGGTCCAATTATTGTTAATTCGGAAAAAACAAAAGCAACAAATAACACCACGATTGAATGTATAGAAACTCCAAATGTTTGTAAGGACAGGTACGAGTATCTTAAACTCGGAGAAAAACTGAAACAAGTTAACTTTGATAAAAGTAGCAAATGACTCTTGTAGCAATCTTTCATTCAAACCACAATCATCTTCCAGTTGTCATGGAAGTAAAAACTTATGGAAAATTTATTGATTGTTGTGGCACTGTATCAACTGACTGGGCACATCTAATGAATAAGGAAACTGGAGAAATTCTACAAACTTGGAAAAAATCAGAGCCAAAACCCGAACCAGAATACGAATATTATCACATTTCTTATCGTAAAGACTGTCCATTCTAACTATGAAAAATTATAAACTAGAAAAACTTCAAAATGGAGAAACATTCAAAACGAGCGAGAAAGGAAACTCTATGGTTCCACTGATTTATTCAGGACAAGAGCATAGATTAGCTCCCGCATCTGTTGAGGATGTACAGGTTGGAGATATTGTCTATTGTAAAGTGAATGGAAGGTTCTATACGCATCTGGTAAAAGCAGTGGATGCCAACAAAGGTTGTCTGATTGGAAATAATAAAGGCGGAATTAATGGATGGACTAAAAATGTTTATGGAAAAGTGGTAGAGGTATTATCAAAGTGAGTCATTTCATTTCCTGTTATAATGAAAACCGAGAGTTGGAACACTTTGATGTTCCTAAATCAGTTTATAATTATATTATTCAACTTGAATGTGAAATAAAATATGGTCGGGGTGGGGTTCAAAAACTCTATCCTTTTAGATTTGATAAAAAGTGTTCGATAGAAGATTGGGGCGGAAACACTCCAATCGTGCCTGATGAGACGATGGAAGAACTATTGGAGAATGGAGTAAAGAAATGACTAAGTTTAAATTTGAGATTGAGATTGCTACGGATATCGTTATGGAACAACTTAATATTGACTATAAAGTAGTCCAAGAGAACATTAAAGGTGATGTTGAAGAAGCAATGAGAAACTACGGACTGGATATTTTGAGTATTGAATGTATTGAAAAATGAAATACTCTGACAAAGAACAGCAACTCATTAATGCTTTACACTTTGGAGATTTCCTGAGCCAAGAACCAGCAGTAACTTATCGTACTCTTGCCCTTTACTGCTTCTCAAAAGGTCTTCAAGGGTCTCTTGCGGATAGTGTGAGAAGGTGTTATAATGCTATGGTCAACTCTTATCCTTATCGTCTCACCAAAGATTTTGATGATTTGATTGAGTTTACTAATTTTCGGAGAATTGACTTATGAAACCCTTTGATTATTACAGCAAGCGTCAAACTGCTTATCCTCACAACAAAGATTATATCACCTTTTATGTTTATGATAAAGGTGCCTGTATTCTTGAGGAAAAATCTATTTCTGCTACTGGCTCAATTACTAAGAGCCATCTTAAACAAAAATATCCTAACGCAGTAATTCAAGAAGTTCTTAATGAAGAAGAATATAAGGCACATTTAAAACAATATGGCGAAGAAACCCATAGACTACATGAAGAGTTTGTGAACGACCTCTTTAACCATTTTAATGTGAGTGATAATCCCAAAAAACATAAAGTGTTTGAAATCGCCTGGGAAAAAGGTCACGCTTATGGTCATGAGGAAGTGTATAATGTGTTTTATGACCTAGTAGAACTTATTACGGATTGAGGACACCTGACCAACTGGCACAAGAGCACTTGAAGTGAAGCTCTTTTCAATGTATAGTACTTTCGTAACCGCAACATGGAGAACATGAATGACTAATCGGCATCCCATCACCCCACCCATAGAGCTAGTTCGACAATGGATTATCGAAGAAGATGACCCATATGAACCAAATTGGCAAGCCTATGAAGAAGGTATTGCTAATCGTGCCGCCCAATGGGGCGCTGACCAGGAGCTGGAGGCGTGCTGTGAGTGGGTGTCGAAATATCTGCCTTATCTTGGCGATTTTCCGATGCCTGAGGACAAACTTCGCGCCGCCCGCCGCCCAAAGCCCCAGACACTGAACAGCATTGCACTAGAAATGCTGGGGACAATTGAAAAGTTGAATGTCGTAATCCCAGAGATTACTGATACCATCCG
>Ga0079300_10000234_pt1 | contig 20037 bp, 16 predicted proteins | sample Wag4_2014_7_11_FD_74799 | JGI IMG/M metagenome (GOLD analysis project Ga0079300, IMG submission 74799) | Fresh water microbial communities from Ohio, USA - Utica-2 Time Series HT 2014_7_11 | ecosystem: Environmental > Aquatic > Freshwater > Water tank | place: USA: Ohio | collected 2014-07-11
GAACCTGCTTGACGCATACCGCCTCCAAATACTTTACGCCAACGTCTTGCTTTTTTTATAAAGGGGGCAGATCCTAACAATACACTTCCTACAGGTGCACCTAATCCTTTGCTTAAACAAATAGAAATAGAATCAAATACTTTTCCATATTGTTTTGGGTCTTCTTTTTTATGCACTATGGCATTGAATATTCTCGCTCCATCTAAGTGTAAGCCTAAGCCATTGGACTTAGCTACTTTTTGAATGGCTTCTATTTCTGAAAAATCATAACAAGCACCTCCACCTCTGTTGCAGGTATTTTCTAAGCTTACTAGTTTAGAAATAGGTTTATGAACATCTTCAGGGTTAATGGCTGCTAAAATCTGTTCTGCTTTAATTCTGCCACGGTTTCCACGTAGTAATTTAACTGATGCCCCCGAATTAGAGGCAATGCCCCCGCCTTCGTATTGGTAAATATGGGATAATTCCTCACAAATAACCTCGTCACCCGCTTGGGTATGGGTTTTAATCGCCAATTGGTTGGTCATAGTGCCACTTGGGCAGAAAAGACCTGCTTCCATCCCAAATAGGCCAGCTGTTTTAGCCTCCAAGGCATTGATGCTAGGGTCTTCGCCGAATACATCATCACCCACTGGAGCAGACTGCATATAGGCTAACATAGCTGGGGTGGGAAGGGTTACGGTATCGGATCTAAAATCAATCATGTAGCGAAGATAATTCTCGAGGGGTGATTATCCTTATAAATTTTGCCAAATTGACCCCATTTTGGGCTAAAAAATGTGCATAAATCCTTTATAATCAATATTTGCAAAATTAACCCCAAAAACCTACCTTTGCCGACTGACATTCGTTTAATTATCCTTATATTAACTTTTGTCTAGCACAACTTTTTTAGACATTTCAACGTTATACATTTAAATAAATTCTTTGCATGAGGCAGCTTAAAATTGCTACACAGATTACCAACAGAGATTCTCAAGCGGTTGAAAAGTACTTACAAGAGATTTCTAAGATTTCAATGATCAATCCTGAAGAGGAAACCACTTTAGCGCAACGCATTAAAATGGGTGATCAACGCGCTTTGGACAAATTAGTTCAAGCCAACTTACGTTTCGTAGTATCTGTTGCAAAACAATACCAACACCAAGGTTTGTCTTTATCTGATTTAATCAATGAAGGAAACCTAGGCTTAATCAAGGCAGCACAACGTTTTGATGAAACAAAGGGTTTTAAATTTATTTCTTATGCTGTTTGGTGGATACGTCAATCTATTTTGCAAGCTTTAGCTGAGCAAGGTCGTTTAGTGCGTTTACCACAGAACAAAATTGGTACTTATAATAAAGCCAACAAAGCCTATATGGCTTTTGAGCAAGAACATGAGCGTGAGCCATCTACCGAGGAATTAGCAGGTATATTGGAAATGTCTGAGACCGAAATCAACAATATCTTCCAATCAAATACCCGTCATACTTCTTTAGATGCACCCGTGCATGAAGCTGAAGATGTGGCCATGGGAGATTTATTAAAAGGAGGTGATGAAACCGACGAAGATGTGATGAAAGATTCTTTAAGAGAAGAAATTCGTCGTGTACTTAAGTCATTGAGTCCTAGAGAGGCAGAGATAGTTAACGCGTATTTTGGTTTAGATGGAGAGAACGGTGTAACTATTGAACAAATTGGTATAAAATACGATTTAACGAAGGAAAGAATAAGACAAATTAAAGAGCGTGCTATTAAACGTTTACAAAAAGCAAGATATAGCAACGCACTAAAGGCTTATTTGGGCTAGTAGTAAAACATATTATTAAGCCCCTTCAGTCTTAGGATTTGATGGGGCTTTTTTTTAGCCAATATTTTGTTGATGATTTGATAATAAAGAAAGTAAGAGGATTAAATAGGATAAAATAGAATTTTGAATAAGTAATAAAGAAGATAATATATAAGTTATGGAAACAGAAAAAGTAAGCATTTTAATTATAGGTTCAGGACCTGCAGGCTACACAGCAGCTATTTATGCAGCACGTGCGAATATGAAACCAGTATTATACCAAGGTATTCAACCAGGTGGTCAATTAACCATTACTACAGAAGTAGAAAACTATCCTGGTTATCCAGATGGTATTCAAGGCCCTGAAATGATGGTGCATTTTGAAAAACAAGCTGCTCGTATGGGGGCAGACATTCGTTATGGTTTAGCCACAAAGGTTGATTTTAGCGGAGATGTAAAAAAAGTATGGATTGATGATGAAAAATTAATTGAAGCTGACGCGGTTATTATATCAACAGGTGCAAGTGCAAAATGGTTAGGCATTCCAAGTGAAGAAAGATTAAATGGTTTTGGAGTTAGTGCTTGCGCTGTTTGTGATGGATTCTTTTTTAAAGGTAAAGAAGTTGCCATTGTTGGTGCGGGCGATACAGCAGCAGAAGAAGCACATTATTTATCAAAGATGTGTACTACGGTGCATATGTTTGTGCGTAAAGAGGCTATGCGTGCTTCTAAAGTAATGCAAGATAGAGTGATGAACACACCGAATATTAAAATCTATTTTAATACAGAGACCGATGAAATTTTAGGAGAGAAGAAAGTAGAAGGCGTGCGTATTTTAAATACCAAAACAAATACAAAACAAGAAATTCCAGTGAGCGCCTTTTTTGTGGCCATTGGACACACACCTAATAGCGGTATTTTCAAAGACTATGTTGCTATGGATGAAACAGGTTACATTCTTACAGTACCTGGTACTACTAAAACTAATGTGGAAGGTGTATTTGCATCGGGCGATGTACAAGATAAAAACTACCGTCAAGCAGTAACTGCAGCAGGAAGTGGTTGTATGGCAGCGCTTGATGCTGAGCGTTATTTAACTTCAAAAGGACATTAATGTCTAACGCCCCTCATATGCGCATTAGTTTAGATAAGCTTGTATTCTTTGGCTATCATGGTTTGTACGCGGAAGAAAAAAAATTAGGCAATACTTATATAGTAGATGTACTTATTGATTTTACGCCGAAGCAATCAAGCATTAACCATTTAGAGCAGACCATTGATTATGTGCAGGTATATGCACTTATCAAAAAATGGATGGAAATACCAACGCCTTTATTAGAAACCTTAGTGGGGAATATGGCCGATGATATTTTAAATACAGAATTAATGGCCGAAAAAGTAATGGTAAAAATTACCAAACAGCATTTACCTATTGCTGAATTTGAAGGAACTGCTTCGGTTTCAATAGAAAAATCGAGAGGCTAGATTTTCTTATTCTTCCATCTCATGGAATGTATATATAAATAAGAAGGTACTAGTAAAGAAATCCAATAAATAATTTCACAAACCCAGCCAATAGTAATAGGAAATTGGAAATACTCAATAGTTAAGTAAGCATAAATAATATAAATTATAATGGCTAGAAACTCAATAGCTAAATTAATTTTAGATTGCCCTGTTCCAGTAACCGCGTTCAACCAAATAGTAGCAATAGACATAAGTACTAAGGCAAAAGATACTACTCTTAATACCGGAATACCTTCTTGCATAAAACCTTCTCCCTGACCATAAATAGATAAAAACGGTTCTGCAAATACATTTAAGATTAAACATACCATTAAAGCAAAACCCACACTCCATTTAACTATTTTATTAATTAAAGGAATGACTTTCTCCTGCATGTCTTGTCCAATAATATTACTCACCATGGTATTAGAAGTAGCTGCAAAGGCCCAGGTAAAGCTTCCAAAAAATCCGAATATATTACGCATGGCATTGGATACGGCTAAGGACTGCTCACCTCTATGTTCTATTAATATATAAAAGTACTCCCAGCTTATTATGCTTATCATATACTGCATCATAATGGGAGAAGACTGCACTAATATTAATTTTATATAGTCCCACTCAACTGAAAAGCTTTTGAATAGTTCAAAGCGGGCACCAATTTTTTGATAGTGAATGACTAAGTATATCACAAATAGTCCCATTACTTCAGATATAATGGAAGCATAGGCTGCTCCATTTAAACCCATGGCAGGAAAACCAAAATGACCAAATATTAAACTGTAATCAAAAAAGATATTAAATAGAGCTTCAGTAGCAGTTCCAATAATTAAAAATTTACTTTGATTGGTGCCAACAAGAAGTGCATTGCGCATTTGATAAATAAATAGAAAGGGGATACCCCAGATTCTAATTTTTAAAAATTCAATAACAATTTCGGCTCTTTGCGCATCGTGCAATACAGTATGAAAAATACTAGGCGCAACAAAATAGGTAAATAAGATACTTACTACTGATAAGAATAAGGAGATTATAACACCTTGAGAAAACAAGACCCCAATTTCATCAATTCTATTTTCACCAGCCCTGCGAGAAATAAGTGCTTGTAAGCCATTATTTAGACCCTGACCCATTACCCCAAAAATTAAATAATAGACCCCAATGATACCTCCAATGGCCAATGCCTCTGAACTTAATGCCCCTAAGAATATATTATTAATAACGAAGTTCACTTGAGGTACCATAATTGCTAAAGCAATAGGCAAAGAAATAGACAGAATTTGCTTACTACTAACGGTAACCTGTAATGAAGGGGTAGATGGACTGATGCTCATATATTTGCAAATCTACAATTAGTTTTAGCAAAGAACTGCCTCTTTTTTTATATCATTGCATAAGAATTAGCAATATGGCCAATAAGAAAATAGGGTTTTATGGGAAATTAGAAAGCACTGCTAATAATAAGGTAGAGAACTTATATATCGTAGTCAATAAAACGAGTATTGTTTTTGTTATAAAGCATATCGTAAAAAATGAGTTTGTCTCTATTGAGCATTTTGAACAAACCGAAGAAGCTACTACTTGGAGCCCCTTATTAGCTTACTTACAAAATAATTCAAGCCTTATTCAGAACTACTATAAAAATATATTTCTTGTCATTAATAGTAATAGGCTCATACTCTCTCAAACCGATACTAAAGAAAATTTACTATCAGCTTCACATGAATTGGAATTAATTCATGGTCGTAAATTAGAGGAAGAAATTTATACCAGCTCAGTAGGGGATAAGCATTTTTTAATTTATGGTATACCCGATGAATTATCTGCAATACTAACTAGGTATTTTCCTTCCGGTAAATGGCAGCATTATACTAGTTATTTCTTAGAAAATGTGATTGATACTGAAGTGCAGGTGAGAATTTTTGAAGACTGTTTTATTATATACATTGTGGAAAAGGGTATTACCAAGCTTTTGAATTATTATCCCTTAGAAGCAGAAGATCAGAATATTTATACTTTACTCAATAGCTGTATCAATGCAGGTATTGATACCAATACATTTTTATTAAAAGTATGGGGCTATGAAGAAGGTAGGCATAACTTTATTACAAAGGCAGCACCTTATTTTGCAGCCAAGCAAATTATTCAAATTGAGCAAGTGCCTAATGCTTATTCATCTTATTTTATTTTTTAATGAGAATTATATCAGGCAAATATGGAGGGAGAAGAATTAGTCCTCCGGCTAATATGCCTCATACAAGGCCTACTACTGATGTGGCGAAAGAAGGTCTATTTAATATTCTACAAAGCAGAATTAATTTAGAAGGCGCCAGTACTTTAGACTTATTTGGAGGCACAGGATGCATTAGTTATGAATTAGCTTCAAGAGGGGCAAGTGCTTTAACCATTGTGGAGAAGGACAATCAAATGCTAGATTTTATTAAACAAAATATTGAAACTTTTAAAATAGAGAATGTACAATTACTGCGCATGGATGTTTTTCAATATTTAAATACTTGCACCCAGCAATTCGATTTTATTTTTGCAGGACCGCCATATGCCTTAACCACCATTGATGACTTGCCAAGAATTATTGTAGAGAGAAAATTAATTTCTCCAGAAGGCTATTTTATATTAGAGCATACGCCTCGTAATAATTATGAAAGTTTTACAGGGTTTAGTTTCCAGCGTAATTATGGGGCTACGGTATTTAGTTTTTTCGAATAGTTAAACAAATTCTATGTTAAAGTCGGATGCTAGAAAAGAATTATTAGCCAAAAGAAAAAATTTGACTGCAAGTGAATGTCTTAAATGGGATGACCTTCTGCTTATACAATTTCAAAAACTAGACTTTTCGAATGTACATACAGTGGCTAATTTTTATCCATTAGAAAATCATAACGAGCCCAATAGTTTATTATTTACACGCTATTTAAAACTGATGATCCCGGGTATACAAATGGTTTACCCAGTGGTTAATGCCCTTAGTGCAACCATTAACTTTTATAAAGAATCAGAAGAAATTCAATTCAATGAATGGGGTATTGCAGAACCTACGAGTAATGAAATAGTAGGACCATCAATCATTGATGCAGTCATTGTGCCCTTAATTGGCTTTGATATGAGGGGTCACCGAATAGGTTATGGGAAAGGCTTTTATGATAAATACTTTGAAAACTACCCTAAACATAGGCCTAGAATAGGGGTTTGTTATTTTGAGCCCCTTTCAAATATTGAGGATACCCATGAATTTGATGTACCTTTAACCCATTGTATTACGCCTTGGAATAGTTATGAATTTTAACAATGTATTTTTAAAATCCTTTAGAGTTTTACTTTTACCATTTGCACTTATCTATGGTTGGATTGTTTTTGTAAGGAATTGGATGTATGCTAAGCAGTATCTAAAATCAACTTCATTTAATGTTCCCCTTATTTGCATTGGTAATTTATCTATGGGAGGGACGGGTAAATCGCCGATGGTAGAACATCTGCTTTCCATTCTATCTGAAGACTATAAAATAGCTACTCTAAGTAGAGGGTATAAAAGAAAAACAAAAGGTTATGCCTTAGCAAACGATGCTTCAACTGCATTAGAAATTGGAGATGAACCGATGCAGTTTCATTTAAAATTTCCAAATGTAGCCGTATCAGTAGGAGAAAGACGTATTGAAGCAGTGGCTCAGTTAATTCAAGATGTGCCAAAAGTAGAGGCCATTATTTTGGACGATGCTTTTCAACACCGTGAAATTAATGCAGGATTTAATATTTTGTTAACAGAGTATGACAATTTGTTTTGTGACGATTTTTTTATTCCCACAGGCGATTTAAGGGACGATAGAAAATCGGCTAGAAGAGCAGATGTTATTATTGTTACCAAATGTCCAGCGAACTTAAGTTTGGAAGAAAAAGAAGAAATTACAGAAAAAATAGACCCTGCTTTGCACCAGAGTTTGTTTTTTACCTCAATTGCCTATGGAACACCTTATCATATTTATAACCCTTCCGATCAATGGGTTTTAACCATGAGGGACGAAGTATTACTGGTATGTGGAATAGCCAACCCCTTTCCTTTAAAAAATTATTTACATGAAAACACTAGTACGTATTATCAATTAAGTTATAACGATCATCATATTTTCTCTATTGAAGACTTACAAGAAATAAAAGAAAAATTAGATGATATTCAATCAAAAAGCAAACTAATATTAACAACAGAAAAAGATGCTGTAAGACTGGTAAAATATACAGAAGAGCTACATGCCCTTCCATTATATGTATTGCCTATAAAGCCAAAATTTTTATTTGAAGAGGAGAATATTTTTAATGAACTCGTTAAAAATTATGTTGCACAATTTTACAAAAAAATAAATGGGAACTAGAAAGAACGACAAGAAAACAAAAAAGACAACGACGAAACATACGCATATCGTTACCTCTTATAAGGGGGTACTAGATATAGCGAAATCGGGTATGGGTTTTGTGATGGTATCAGGTTTGGAAAACGATATATTAGTTTATCCAAACGATTTTAACACCGCTTTGAAAGGCGATGAAGTAAGTGTTAAAATCACAAAAATTAGACAATCTTCAGGAAAGAAAGAAGGGAAAATATTAGAAGTATTAAAAAGAAAACAAGTCTCCTTTGCAGGTACTATGCAGGTAAAAGAAAAAATTGCTTTTTTTATTCCAAGTACGGTAACACCTATGCCAGATATTTTTATTCCAATGGGTAAATTAAATGGGGCAAAGGATAAAGACAGGGTTATTGTTCAGCTAACTAAATGGGAGAAAGCCTCTAGAAAACCAGAAGGAGAAGTCTTAAGAATATTTACTCCAGAACAGGAGAATGATTTAGCCATGCAGTCTATTGTGGCCGAAGCAGGTTTTGCTTTAAGCTTCAGTGATGAAGTAAATGCCTTTGCAAGATCCTTATCAGATAAAATTGATGCTACAGAACTAGCTAAAAGAAAAGACTATAGAAAAGTACTCACTTTTACCATTGACCCAGTAGATGCCAAGGATTTTGATGATGCTATTTCTTATCAAACATTAGCCAATGGACATTTAGAAATAGGAGTGCATATTGCCGATGTGAGTCATTTTGTACAACCAGGAACTGCCGTTGATAAAGAAGCTTATGAAAGAGCTACTTCGGTGTATTTACCAGACAGAGTATATCCAATGCTTCCTGAACGTATATCCAACGAACTATGTTCATTAAGACCAAATGAAGATAAACTTACATTCTCTGCCTGCTTTGAAGTAGATGCAGATGGGAAAATAGTGAATACTTGGTTTGGTAAAACCATTATTCATTCCGATAGAAGATTTACTTATGAACAAGTACAAGAAATTATTGATACTAAAATTGGAGACCACTCTAATGAAATTTTATGGTTATTAGACTGGACACAAAAATTAAGAAAAGCAAGATTTGATAATGGAGCCATTAATTTCTCATCACAAGAAGTACGCTTTACTTTAGATGAAAAAGGCAAACCCACCGGCATTACTATTAAAGAAAGTAAAGAGTCGCATCAATTAATTGAGGAGTTAATGTTAAAAGCGAATCAACTCATTGCACAAAAAATGGGTCAGGTAAATATTAAAAAAGAAACCCTGCCTTTTCCTTATCGTGTGCATGATCAACCCAATGAAGAAAAATTATCGCCCTTTATAGTATTTGCAAAAAAGCATGGCTATCCCTTTGATATATCAACACCTACTCAAATAGCACATAGCTTTAATTATTTAATGAAGGCTGCCAAGGGTAAACCAGAGCAACATGTACTTGAGCAATTAGGTATAAGAACCATGGCCAAGGCGGTGTATACCAGTGATAATATTGGACATTATGGTTTAGGTTTTGAATACTACTGTCATTTTACTTCACCTATTAGAAGGTATCCCGATATTTTAGTACACCGTATTGTACAATCGGTTTTAATGGAGCATCCTATCAACGATACAGATCTAGAACAGAAATGTGTGCATTGTAGTGAAAGAGAACGTGCAGCGATGGAATCGGAAAGAGCAGCAAATAAATACAAGCAAGTGGAATTTATGCGTGATTATTTAGGCCATAGTTTTGAGGGCATCATTAGTGGTGTATCAAGCTTTGGATTCTGGGTAGAAACCATTGAACATAAATGTGAGGGACTTGTGAGTGTAGTTTCTTTATCTAAATTCGACGACTTCAGATTAGTGGAATCGGATTATGCCTTAGTGGGTATGAGATCGGGCCGCAAATTTAATATGGGCGATAAAGTCACTATTAAAGTAGTAGCCGCTAGTTTAGAGAAAAGACAATTAGACTATGAGTGGGATCAAACCAAGGCTACCGAAAGCACCACTATTTAATTTCTGTTGTGGTTTCTTCAAATACAATACCTTCTTCTTTTAAACTTTTTAAAATAGGTTTATAAATAGAAGGGTGTATTGGAATATGTAATCCTGTAATTTTAATTTCACCTTTTAAATAAGCACAAACTCCCATGGCTAAGGGTAATCCCACCGTAGTAGCCATGGCGGTTTCTGTTGCATTTTTTCCTTTTTGCACTAGTGAACTTTGCACTAAATATTTTTTAGTATCTAATTCATATTCAATTTCGTGCATCATGACCACCATATCTTTATCGGTGGGTGCTAGTTTCCATTTATTTTCAAGTATCCATTGCAAAATAGCCGCACTAGTCTTATACTGAGCAGGAATAGGGGTTTCACTATTAAAGCCTATATACTCAAATTGGGTTTTTATAATTTCATTTTGTAAGAATGCTGCATATTTATTTTCCAATTCATGCGTTTTTAAATGCAATTCAATCCAATCTTTAATACTTGTGTTTTCTTTTAAATGAATTACAGATTCATCTGTTAAACCTAATTGCACAATGGCATTCCATCCTAGAAAAAAATGAGGATGTCTTAATGTAGTTCTGATAAAATTCTGCACTTTATCTAAACTATAGGTATCAATGTATGATAGAGAATTTCTATTAGGATAATAAGAAAGCTTTCCTATACTAGGCAGTTCAACACTAGGTGCATTTTCAAATAATTTATCATAGCCAAGGTTTTTTTCTTGTCCTTGCTCCAAATACAAGGCACCCGATTTTCCAGCTAGTATAATGTTGTTGGCGTTCCAGCTAATTTTATAATGCCAAGGGTTGTTATCGCTTTCAGGGGCAATTAAGCCACCACAATGCGATTTAAACCCAGTAATTTTTCCTCCTTTATCCTGAATGGAATGAATAAGCTCCATGGCACTCATATGGTCAATACCAGGATCTAAGCCCATTTCACATAAAACTAAAATTTGCTTTTGCTCAATAGCATTGGCTATTGATTTCATATTGTCGTCTACATAAGAGGCAGTGAAAAGGGGTTTGCCATACTGCACACAATCCTGGGCCACCAAAAAATGTAAACTAGGAGGTAACATAGAAACCACCACAGTGGCTTTCTCGATCAAGGCTGCCCTGTTTTCCTTGTTTTCTATATCAATTCCTACAGCATGTCCATTAGGGGCATTATTCCACTTAGCATTAGCCACAGCCGCATTTCCATCTGCTAGGACAATATACCAGTTGTTTTCAACAGCCTTGGTTTGCAAATACTGTATCAAAACAGTGGCCGATTTACCAGCTCCAATTACAAGAATTTCAGGGTTCATTTTACAGCGTATAAGTCGTTAACAATCCGAGCTTTAAAGTTAGTAATTCTTACCCACAACTGTGGATAAAAGAACGCAAAATTTAAGGGGTAAAAATAGCAAAAAAGGCCTTGAAAAGTTATCTTCGTTTACACTCAAAATGGGCTTAAAAAACCACTCATTTTTGGTTAAAAGAAATAAACATTATGGAAGATAATATCAATGAAAATTTAGGTGCAGAAGCTACCCAAGATAATGATCGTGTAATAAGGATTAATATCGAAGAGCAAATGAAAACCTCTTATATCGACTATTCTATGTCGGTGATAGTAGGTCGTGCATTACCTGATGTAAGAGATGGTTTTAAACCGGTTCACCGCAGGGTTTTATATGCGATGAGTGAATTGGGTAACAATAGCAACAAGGCGTATAAAAAATCGGCTCGTATAGTGGGAGAAGTAATGGGTAAGTTTCACCCACATGGTGATACTGCCATTTACGATACACTGGTTCGTATGGCACAGGAGTGGACTATGCGTTACACTTTAGTAGATGGTCAGGGTAATTTTGGTAACCAAGATGGTGACCCTCCAGCTGCTATGCGTTATACAGAAGCAAGATTGCAGAAGATTTCAGAAGCCATGTTGGACGATTTGGAAAAAGACACAGTCGATTTTCAATTAAATTTTGACGATAGTTTATCTGAGCCCTCTGTCTTGCCATCACGTATCCCTCAATTATTAGTAAATGGTTCTTCAGGTATTGCGGTAGGTATGGCCACGAATATGCTTCCTCATAATTTATGTGAAGTAGTAGATGGTTGTATTGCATATATCGATAACAGAGATATTACTATTGAAGAATTAATACAGTTTGTAAAAGCACCCGATTTCCCAACAGGTGGTGTGATCTATGGAATGGAAGGCGTGAAACAAGGTTTAATGACTGGTCGTGGTAGAGTGGTGCTTCGTGGAAAATGTAATGTTGAAACGAAAGCGAATGGTCGTGAATTAATAGTCATCAACGAAATTCCTTACCAAGTTAATAGAGATAATTTAACAGACCGCATTGGTCAATTAGTAGTAGATAAAACCATTGATGGTATCACGCATGTAAACAACGAAAGTAATAAGCGTGAAGGAACACGTATTGTTATTGAGCTTCGCAAAGATGCAGTGGCGCAAGTAATCATCAATCAATTATATAAATTCACTGAATTACAAACAAGCTACGGAATTAACAATGTAGCCTTAAGTAAGGGCCGTCCTAAAATTTTAAACTTACGCGATTTAATTAGTGAGTTTATTGAATTTAGAATGGAAGTGGTTATTCGTCGTGCGAAATTTGAATTAAGAAAAGCTCAGGAGCGTGCACATATTTTAGAAGGTTATTTAATTGCCTTAGACCATTTAGATGAAGTGATTCGTTTAATTCGTAGTTCGGCTAACCCAGAAGCAGCTAAAGAAAGTTTGATGAACGCAGGTTGGGGAATTTCTGATATTCAAGCGAAAGCCATATTGGAATTGAGATTACAACGTTTAACAGGCATGGAGCGTGAGAAAATCAAGGAAGAATTCGAACACTTAATGCAAATCATAAAATCGTTAAATGAATTATTAGGTAGCGAGCATTTACGTTTTGAATTAATTAAAACTGAACTACTAGAAGTTAAAGATAAATTCGGCGATGCACGTAAAACAGAAATTCAATATTTAGCCGATGAAATGAAATTGGAAGATTTAATTGAAGAGGAAGATGTAGTGATTACTATTTCACATTTAGGTTATATCAAAAGAACGGCTGTTTCTGAATATCGTCAACAAAAAAGAGGTGGTCGCGGTGCCATGGGAACCAAAACAAGAGAGGAGGATTATGTAGAGCATTTATTTATTGCTTCTACACATGATACCATGTTATTTTTCACTGAGAAAGGAAGATGTTTCTGGTTGCGTGTCTATGAAATTCCAGAAGGAGAAAAAACAAGTAAGGGCCGTGCGGTGCAGAACTTAATTCAAATACCACCGGATGATAAAGTAAAAGCCATTATTGAAGTGCGTAAGTTGGATGACAAAGACTATGTACAAAATCATTTCATCATACTATGTACTAAGCGTGGTATTATTAAGAAAACTTGTTTAGAAGATTTCAGTCGTCCAAGAGTTAGTGGTGTAAATGCCATTACCATTAATGAAGGTGATGAATTATTAGCAGCGCGTTTAACCGATGGTAATAATGAAGTCATGATGGCGGTGAAATCGGGTAGGGCTATTCGTTTCCCAGAGGAGAAAGTACGTCCAACAGGTCGAGGAGCCATTGGAGTGGCGGGTATTGAAGTAGACAATGAAAACGATGAAGTGGTAGGTTTAGTTTGTGTACACAAAGATGATAAAGAGCGAACCATACTTGTAGTAAGTCAACAAGGTTTTGGAAAGAGAACCGCTATTGAAGAATACAGAATTACCAACCGTGGTGGTAAAGGTGTTAAAACCATAAATGTTACCGAGAAAACGGGTAGTCTAGTGGGATTAATGGATGTACTTGAAAAAGAAGATTTAATTATCACTTGTAAGTCGGGTGTAACTATTAGAACTAAAATTTCTGATATTCGTGAAGCAGGTCGTGCAACACAAGGCGTTACTTTAATTCGTCTAGATGAAGGTGATGAAATTGCCGCTACATCTAAGATTGAAGAACAAGAAGAGTCTGCAGCAGATTTGGAAGAGGGTACAGAGCCAACAGATAATCATGAAACACCAGTCGTTGAATAAAAAATATTTTAAATTAAAATAGTACTATGAAAAAATTATTGGGGATTTTAACCATTTTCTTAGCAATGCATACAGTGCAGGCACAAGATTTTGAAAAAGTAAAAACATTGCTTTTATTAGGTAAAACCGACGAAGCGAAAGCCGATTACGACAAAATTCTTACAAAAAAAGCCAACTTAGTAGGTACAGCAGCAGCTTATTATTGGAAGTCTAAAATTTATAGTACTTATCATAAGGATGCAGTAAAATATCCCAATGCTTATAATGAAACAAAAACAGCATTAGAGCAGTATATCAAGGCTGAACCTAGTTTACAATTTGCTAAAGACAATGGTCAAGAGCCTTTCTTTGATGTATATATTAGAAGTTTTAAAGGCGGGGTAGATAGTTTTAATATAAAAGCTTGGAGTGGCGCTGCAGCTCATTTTGTCAATGCAGTAAAATACAGCGATATCATATTTACACAAGGTTGGGCATCTTCTAAACAAAAATTTGATACAACTGCAATAATTTATGCAGGTTATTCAAGTCAAAATGCAGGTGATATAGAGCAAACTATATTTTATTATAAGAGATTAGTTGACAATAAAGTGGCAACACCAGAATTATTAGATGTATACAGATATTTATTAATTCAATTTATTGAGAAAAAAGATAAAGCACAATTTGATACTTATTTAGCATTATCTGCTGCAGCATATCCTAATGAAAGCTGGGTAGAGTATGGTGCAGACTATATCGACAAGAACTTAAGTATTGATGAGAAGGTTGAAATGTTTGATAAATTAATAGCAGTGGGGTCTATTTCAGAACTAGAGTGTCAAATGTTTGGCGATATGTTTATGGCTGGAAAAAATGCAGAAGGCCTTAGTCAAGAAAATTCAGATAAATACATAGCAAAAGCTTCAGAGGCCTACAAAAAGGCTTACACGATGAATACTAAAAACTATGCAGCTGCATTTAACGCAGGCATTAGTCATTATAATGCATTCTCCGTTTTAGATGAGAAAGTATCTGTAAATCTTAAAGCACTTCAAACAATAAACTCCACCAAACCAATAGCTCCCAAGGATCCTAAAAAGAAGGCATCTTTTGATGCATTTTATAAAGCCAAAATAGATTCTGTAAGAAAAATTAATACAAGTCTTGACGCCCCAATAAAAGAAAACGTTGACGCTGCCATTGAGTGGATTGATAAGGCTTATAATGTTATCAAAGACAAAGAGAAATTAGAAAGAGGTGAAAAGAATGTAGCCTTAAGATCGGTTGATTTCTTAGCAACTTTATATGCTTATAAAAGAGATAAAGCTAGAGGCAAGGATCAAAAAGCTTTTGACGAATTCGATGCTAAATTTAATATCTACGATCAACTACACGACAAGTATCAGTAGGCCAGCAATGGTTAAGTAACAAGTTCTTACTAGCTTACTTAGAAACTTATAAAGTAACCCTCGAGAAATCGGGGGTTACTTGGAATAGTTTATTTAACATAATGTTAATTATAAGCATAATATAAAGGTTTATAGGTGTCAGTTAGCTGTAAATCAGTGGTATTGGAAGTAATAAGCTATCAATAAACTTGGAACTAATTCAGGTATATATTGAGCATAAATTAGTATTTTGTATATCAATACTTTATTTATCATCATCTAATTTTAAATCAATGGATAAGAATCTAAGTCGTAGAAAGTTTGTACAAAATGCAGGATTATCCTCTATTGCTTTGGGGCTTAGTCCACAGTTTATAAAAGCGCAATCAAGTGCTAAAATGGATAAAGTGCGCATAGGAATTATAGGAACTGGGTACAGGGGTCAAAGCCATTTAGAGATGCTTTGCCAGCGTAAAGACATTGTTATTGTCTCTTTTGCCGATCCAGACCCTAGAATGTTAGCCGATGCCCAAAAGATACTTAAAGATGCCGGCAGACCTGCTGCTGTAGAGTTCAAAAATGGCAATGAAGACTACAAGAATTTGTTACAAAGACATGATATTGATGCAGTTATCATTGCTACTCCCTGGGAATGGCATATTTCACAGGCCTTAGAATCTATTAAAAATGGTATTATTCCTGGTGTAGAGGTTTGTGGAGCCATTAAGCTTTCCGATTGCTGGGATATTGTCAATGCCAGTGAAAAAGCAGGCATTCCTGTGATGTGTTTAGAGAATGTATGTTACCGTAGAGATGTATTGGCGGTCTATAATATGGTCAAAAAAGGCCTATTTGGTGAATTACTACACTTACAAGGTGGTTATGAGCACGATTTAAGAGGGGTAAAATTCAATAGTCCCAATTCCTCTGATAGTGCTTCTGGTGTTGAGTTTGGAGAAGGTAAAGGCTTCAGTGAGGCTGCCTGGAGAACCAACCACTCCTTATATAGAAATGGAGAGCTATACCCAACCCATGGTTTAGGTCCTATTGCCATGATGTCGGATATTAATAGAGGCAATGTATTAACTAGGTTATCATCAGTGGCTACTAAAGCAAGAGGTTTACATAAATATATAGTTGAACACCCTAAAGGTGGTGATAATCACCCTAATGCGAAATTAAAATTCAAGTTAGGAGACATAGTTACTACTACCTTACAAACAGCTAATGGGGAGACCATGCTACTTACCCACGACACTAATTCACCTCGTCCTTATAATTTAGGGTTCAGGGTTCAAGGAGTTCAGGGTTTATGGCAGGACTATAGCTCAGGACAGTTCAAAGCGGGACATATATATATAGAAGGCATTTCTCCCAAAGAGCATCAATGGGAAAACCCAGAAGCCTACTTAAAGCAGCATGATCATCCCTTATGGAAGAAATATGAGGCGGATGCCGAGGGCGCTGGTCATGGTGGTATGGACTTTTTTGTAGTGAATGCCTTTGTAGAGTGTATTAAAAGAAAGGTGCCTTTCGAGTTAGATGTATATGACTTAGCTACTTGGTATGCTATAACGCCACTTTCTGAAAAATCAATTGCTGAAAATGGACAGGTTCAATTAATACCAGACTTTACAAGAGGTAAGTGGAAAAATAGAAAGAATAATTTTGCTATGAATGAAGATTATTAATAAGAATAAAGGTTAATCATTTTCAACCCCTACTCTATTTTTTCTAATTAGTTCAGTTTATTAAACTGTTCTAATAATCTTATTTGATTCAGCGTGCGCACTAAGTTATGGCCCTGATACTTAGCTCCATAGTATATATCATTGTTTAAATGGTCCGTTAAAAAACGTAGGGCCTGCATGTAAATCATAAATTGCCCGCCATAGAAAAAGTGGTCCCTCTCAAAAGACGATAATTCATCTTGCATAAAATGTAAGTAGCCTTTTTCAAGGGCCTTCCATTTTGCGGCGTCCACTACTACTTTATTTAAATCTTTTTCTTCTTCTGAAACTTTACATAAGCAAGTGCGGCACATATCTCCTAGATCGCTTATAAAATAGCCCGCCATTACAGTGTCTAAATCAATCACACAAATAGCTTTTTCTATGCCTTCCTTTTTTTGAAATAATACATTGTTAATTTTAGTGTCATGATGGGTGACTCTTTTTTTGACATCGGCATGAAGTATAAACTGATTGTATATATCTACATAGTTTTTATGTGCTGCTAAAAATGAAATGGCTTCTTTGGTTTCAGCAATTCTTTGGGCATTACCTTTTACAATAGCCTCTGAAAATTGATGATATCTTAGATTTAAATTATGAAAATCAGAAAGGGTGTCTTTTAATTGAGCAGCTTCAAAATTTTTAAGTACATAAGTAAAACCAGCAAATTGCATAGCTGCTTGTTCCACTTGGTTTTCATTATCTAAAACACTTAATGCATAACCCTCTATTTTATGAAAGGCCCTGTAATAGCCACCCTCCCAGTGAAGTAAAGTATTTCCAGCTAATGTGTGTACTAAATGGGTGAATAAATAGGAAGGATTATTTTTTTGCAAGTAATTAGAAATAACATTGATATTGTTATCAATAGCAGAAGGGTTTTTGAAAATACTATGGTTAATGGATTGCAAGATATAAGCACCCTTATTGGTTTGAATGGAATAAGTGCTATTAATTAAGCCCTGATTTATGGTGGCATAACTATCTACTTCCCAACCATATAATGAAAAAATTTCTTGCATATAAATTTTATACTTAAAAGTACAAAAAATATGCGCATTGTTCGTACCTTGATCTTAATATAAATGATTGTATATGAGCATAGATCGAAGAAAGTTTTTGAACCTAAGTGGTATAGGTATTTCAAGTTTTACCATTACTGGATTTATACCTAAAACTTTACAAGATATTAGTGGCGGCAAGAATACTAATAGTAATTTAAATGCAGTGGTGAATCCTATTGTGGTAGCTACATGGGATGCAGGCTTGGCTGCTAACCTTGCCGCTTGGAAAATAATTGCTATGGGTGGTAAGGCTTTAGATGCAGTGGAAAATGGTGTGAAAGTAACTGAGGATGAAATTAGCTGTTGTGTAGGTTTAAGCGGTAATCCCGATAGAGATGGTCATGTTACCTTAGATGCTTCTATTATGGATCATGAATTTAATTGTGGATCTGTTGCTTTTTTAGAGCGCATTAAGCATCCCATATCAGTGGCTAGAAGAGTGATGGAAAAAACACCCCATGTAATGCTAGTGGGTGAAGGTGCTCAACAATTTGCTGTTTCAGAAGGGTTCCCCTTAGAACCAGCTACCTTATCAAAAGATGCAAAATCATCTTATGAAAATTGGTTAAAAACTTCTGAGTACAAACCTGTTATTAATATTGAAAGAAAACAAGCAACGAGTCAATTAGATCCTTCCTTAATGGCTCCTGCTAAATTAAGCAATGGAGAATGGAACCATGATACCATTGGAATGATTGCCTTAGATAGTTTTGGAAACTTATCTGGTAGTTGTACCACTAGTGGTGCAGGATTTAAAATGAGAGGTCGTGTGGGCGACTCCCCTGTTATTGGTGCGGGCTTATATGTAGACAATGAAGTGGGTGCTGTAGTTGCCACTGGACAAGGAGAAGACGTCATTCGTGTGGCAGGCGCCAGTGCCGTAGTGGAACAAATGAGACAAGGTAAATCACCTGAGGAAGCTTGTAAATTTGTAGTAGAAAGAATAAGAAGAATAAAAAAAGAAAAAGCAAAAGATATTCAAGTTTGTTTTATTGCAATCAATAAAAAAGGAGAAGCAGGTGCTTACGCATTACATAAAGGCTTTAACTTTGCAGTACATACCAAGGATGGTAATAAATTATTTGAATCTTCTTCTTTAGATTAATTATATGTCTACAAAACTTGAGATTGCTGTATTTTCAGTAGAAGCTGCCGTCGCAGCTTTAAAAGCTGGTGCGCATAGAATTGAATTTTGTGAAAACCCTTTAGAAGGCGGTACTACCCCATCTTATGGAAGTTTAAAAACTTTAAGATCATTCTCTACTCAACCTATTTTTCCAATAATAAGACCTAGAGGGGGTGATTTTTTATATTCTAGATCGGAGTTTGAAATAATGAAGGCCGATTTACTTATGGTTAAAGAACTAGGCTATTTAGGAGCCGTTATAGGATTATTGAATGCAGATGGAAGCATTGATACAAATCGAACTAAAGAACTTGTAGATATGGCGGGTTCTTCCATGCAAATAAGTTTTCATAGAGCCTTTGATAGATGCAATGATCCAATTATTGCTTTAGAAAAAATTATTGAAACTGGTTGTAAAAGAATTTTAACAAGTGGACAAGTACCCAATGCGGCAGATGCGCAACCCTTATTAAAAAAATTAATTGAACAAGCTGGCGATAGGATTATTATTATGCCAGGTTCTGGTGTTCGTTCAAATAATATCAAAGAAATAATTCAAGCAACAGGCGCCAAAGAAATACATAGTAGTGCGCGTCAAATGCAGGCAAGTAAAATGTCGTATACAAAAGATTCGATGAAGGAAAATATGCAAGCTACCGGCGTAGACATAGAAGAGATCAAAAAAATGTTAGAACAATTGTAAAATCAACTAATACAACATACGCGCTCTAATGGTATGCTTCACTTCTTTTAATAGTGCAATAGCTGTTTTAGATAATTTAGAATCTACATCTAACACTACATAACCAATTTCATCATTGGTTTTTAAATATTGTCCCACAATATTTATTTTATTTTTAGACATCACTGTATTTATGGCACTCAATACACCCGGAACATTATTATGAATATGTAAAATACGGTGTGCATTTTCAACCGGTGGTAAACTAATGGAGGGAATGGTATGAGAACCATAAGAAACGCCACGCTCTAAATATTGATATAATTTAATACTTACATCTTCGCCAATATTCTCTTGTGCTTCTTC
>Ga0079300_10000236_pt1 | contig 19990 bp, 20 predicted proteins | sample Wag4_2014_7_11_FD_74799 | JGI IMG/M metagenome (GOLD analysis project Ga0079300, IMG submission 74799) | Fresh water microbial communities from Ohio, USA - Utica-2 Time Series HT 2014_7_11 | ecosystem: Environmental > Aquatic > Freshwater > Water tank | place: USA: Ohio | collected 2014-07-11
AGGGCCACCGAACCACCGCGGCCACGGCCGGACACGATCAGTCGGCGGCTGAGCAGGTCTGCCTTGACCGCTTCGTAACTGGCTTCGTCCCACTCCAGGGTTTCCCGAAGGCGGCCGTTGCCCGCTGATCCACCCAGGGCAGTCAGCGCACCCAGCAACTCGTCGGCAAGGTCGTCGTTGCTGCCGGCGTCGCTCAGTGGGTTCTCAGCGGCGTAGATCAACGGGGCGGGCAGTTCATTGCCCTCAGGATGCCAGCAGACATCCCATCGGAGCAAGGCCGGTCGGTGATCGCCTCTTCCCATGGAGGGGCAGGGTGATTCATGCAGTGTTGAGCCTCTCGAAGAGAGAGGTAGTAACAGTGCGGTGGGCTTTGATATGTGCCTAACGCTCGCCATCACCTGGCCGCAAGGTGAGCTCAACGGAGAAGGTGGTTTTGCGGTGGCGGCTCAGGTGCATGGCGATGTTATGCTTTAAGCAGTTAGTATATGACTGACAATCTTTGGCATTAACTCAAGAAGGCCATTATGAGACTCGTGCATAACCCCATTCTCCCTTTTAACCCAGCGTCGACCGGATGAGATCTTAAAGTCATCAATCCTTGTCAAAACAATGTAGTAGACCTCATCTGTATCATTGCGAGTCACATGGGCTAGATTGGTAAGGCTTGCCTCAATCTTGATGAGCTTGGCATTCCTCCCAACATTACTTTTGAAACACGCAGTAGATTCCATGTTAAGGTCGTCAACCCGAACCTCCTGCTTGCCAGAACGAAGAAGGCTGTCTATCCAGCCTCGCTGAACTCGACGACCGTGCTGATTTCTTGCGCGAACAAGATATAGACCTGGTTCGCGTTGATAGGCATGCAATAAATATCGGCCGGAAGCAGAATGACCGCCGTCAGTGATTGTATCTGGGACCAGGCAGCAAAGCCGAATCAAATCTTTCAAAAGCAAGAACGTTGATGCAAGCGGGGTAGTTACAGGGGATCCACTAGGGCCTAGTCTGCAATACTTAGCCTCTAGCCAGTTGTTGTCAAAGTATCCATAGGACCTGAGTGCATCATTAGTTAGCCCAAGAGCTTGTAGATCAATATGAAGATCAGCTCTTTTTGCTCGGTCTACAGGATACTCGACTTCAGATCTGAGCAAAGAAATGGGATTCTGAACATTCCGCGAGTTAAGCTCCTGAAGCACAGCCATGGCGAAGGCAGTAACAACAGTCCCCTCAAACTGGTAGCGCTTGAAAGGAGTTCCTGTCAGAAACTCCGGAAGCGCCATAAATGCTTGCTCAAACAGCATTATTGAGGCTCGCGGCAAACTTTGACTTTGCTCATCGTGAGTGAGCCCCGCTCATGGATGCCATTGAGCCATGGCGCAAAGGGATTCTATTGAATGAGGCACAGCACCAGTAAGCATAACTACTTCTTCGGCGGTTCCGCAAACCACGCTGATTGCCTGCTCTCTTTCCGTATAACAACTCTGCTTTCCACTCACTGAAAGCCGGAGAGTCTTCGGAGCATCTGCCTTCTGTCGTCGTACGACCCAGCGCAGCAAGGTGGTTCACGGACCCGTGAACCACCACTCGCACCCCCAGCCCCCCAGCTCTCGCCAAGAGTCTCACCCCTCCGGCTTCGCCAGCGGCAGCAGGCACTTATCCGAATCACACCCGGCGGGGCCGGCCTCCATCAGTTCGCCGCGGTCGTAGCGGGCCAGCGCTTCGAAGAAGTCCGCCGTGCGGCGGCGGCCTTCCACCTCCTGGTGCAGCCGTTCGTAGGTGGCCTTGTCGATCGGCTCGAACGGCAGGCGCGGGAAGGTGGCGTTGGCATCGAAGCGGGCCAGCAGCGCCGCCGAGATGTAGCCGAAGCCCTCCTCGATGGCCTCGTGGATCTTGTGGGCCAGCGGTTCGATCTCGTTCTCGCGGAACTCGATCGTGGCGCTGGTGTTGTGGGCGGTGTAGTGCTGCTGCACCTGCATGTAGAAGTCGAACTGGGCCAGCGCCGAGAAGTTGTTGATCTCCACCACGTCGGCACCCGGCAGGTTCGCCCAGCTCACCTCCGTGGGGATCTCCACCAGCCACTCGCTGCAGCGTGGATCGAATGGATCATCCAGCAGCCGCCCCTGCTCATCCTTGTCCGATTGGCTCGGCACGATCGTGTAGCCGTAGTCCATGCAGGCCAGGGCCACCGGATCGTTCTTGCGGAAGGTGATGCGGCGGATGAAGCGCTGCGCCTTGGGCGGATGCCAGCCCGGGCTGGCGCCGGTGAGCAGGCTCTTGGTGCCCGCCGGTTGCACCGTGGTGCAGCGGTTGGGCCGGCGGATGCCGTGCCGGTCGCAGTACTCACCCACCGCCTCGTGCACGATCTGCTTCCAGCGCTGCAGGTAGTCGGCCTCGCGTGCCTTGAACGCCCGGCCCTCTTCCGAATCGGGACGGCCCGCCTCCCACCAGTTCAGCCACGGCGTGCCGAAGGCATGCACGAAGAAGTCGAACAGGCCGGTGAAGCTCACGCCCACGATCGGATCCCAGGCCCGGCTCTGGCGGTAGCGCTCCACCTCGAAGTCGTGGTTGAGCAGACACGCCACGGCGATGGCGCCGGCGCGGAAGGCGTCTTCCTGGGCCTGGAAATCGGTGGGGTGGATCTGGTTGAGATGGATCTCGGCCAGGTTGCAGTGGAAGTCGGCGCCGAGGATCTCGCCGCAGGGGTTGAGCCCGTAGCGTCCCAGGCGGTGCTCCAGTTCGTCGGCCTCCAGGCCCGGGTGGTGCAGCTTCAGCCAGTTCGCCGCCTCGTCGCGGCCCTGGTCGCAGTAGATGCCCACGAACTCCTCGCGCAGCTCCAGGGTGGGCAGCAGGTCGGCATTGGAGCGGGCGATCGCCTCGGGGGCGAACTGGATGGCGCCCTCGCCGCTCTGGAACTGCTTGGTCACCGCCTCCAGCACCGTGTCCCAGTTCGGGCGGGTGTGGAACACGCGCGTGTGGTTGGCCATCCGCAGCGCGTCGCGCTCGGGGTCGATCCGCCAGTTGCCCTCGCTGTCCTGCTGCCAGAGGTTGTCCTTGGCGCCGGCGGCCGAGGAGTCCTCCGCCGAGAACTGGCGCATGCCGGCGCTGCGGCGGATGTTGCCGGCCACGATCGTGACCGCCGCCTCATCGATCAGCAGGCAGCACTCCACCGAGGTGAGCTGGCGTCCCTGGGCCTTGTTGAGGATCTGGGCCACCCGGCCGTAGAGGTCCTTCAGCTTCACCGGGTTGGCCATGCCGCCGAAGCCCTTGAGCGTTTCGCCCACCGGCCGCACATCGGAGAGATCAACGCTGATCTCGATCGGCGCGCCGGCGTCGAAGCGCTCGTTGCTGCTCAGCTCCAGCAGCAGCTGGTAGCTGTCCACCCAGCCGCGGCGCGTGTCCCCCACTTTCACCGCCACCCGCTGGCCCGCCACCGTGTGGGTGGTGCTCTGCTGGCGCTGGCCCGCCGGTGTGGCGCCGATGTTGGTCACGCCGGTGATCACGAGCTGGTTGCGCACCGCCGGCAGCCTGGAGATCAGCCGCGGCTCAATGATGGCGCCGGTGCCGCAGCCCATCATCGCCAGGTCCATCATCAGCCCGAAGGCCTCCCAGTCCACCAGGTTGGTGGAGGTGCAGTTGTAGGCGCCGCTGAAGTTGTGGCGCTGCTCGATCCAGGGCGTGCCGCCGATCCACAGCCAGCGGCCCGAGGGCAGCGCCTTCTGCTCCAGCTGCATCCGCCGCAGCAGTTCCACCTCCGCCTCGCTGAGGTTGCCCAGCTGGCGCAGGCCGCCCAGGTTGCGTTCCGCCACCTGCCGCCAGCTCTCGCGGCCCGCCTCCAGCCGGCGCGAATAGGTGCGGTAAAACACCGGGCTGGCTGCCGGCGCGGTGCCGGGGAAGTCGCCTCGGGCGTCGCTGCCCAGGCCGCCGCTGCCGTCGCCGTTGGGCCGCACGGCAGAACTGTCGGCAAGGAGGGCAGCGGGCCGCTGGGCGGAGAGGGTCACCGGCGATTCATCCACAGGGGTTGCCGAACCATAACGCCAGGGGTGGGGTGTGCAAGACGCCATTGCCACCAGTGGCGGTGGTTGGCAGTCGCTCGCCAGAGTGGGTGCCCCATCCCTGCTGCCATGGCCCTGCCGCGCACCCCAGAGCCCGAACTGATGGACGGCGCCGAGCAGGTGGAGGCCTACGCATCCGCTGATTTCGAGGCCTCTGATCAGGCGATGGTGGAGCGGCTCGCCCACCTCTGCGGCGACGACCCCGGCCCGCAACTGGCGGACCTGGGCTGCGGACCCGGCAACATCAGCTTTCGACTGGCCCGCCGCTGGCCCGCCGCCCAGGTGCTCGGCCTCGATGGGGCGCCACGGATGTTGGCCATTGCCGAGCAGCGGCTGGCCGCTGAGCCTGAGCTGGCCGGCCGGCTCCACTTCCAGGAAGCTCTGTTGCCCCTGCCGGAGTCGGCGCCCCTGCCCGCAACCTTCAGAGCAGGTTGTTTCAGCGCCGTTCTCAGCAACAGCCTGCTGCACCACCTCCACGATCCCCTTGGCCTCTGGCAGGCGGTGGCCCAGCTCGGCGCCCCGGGCGCCTTTGTGTATGTGCAGGACCTGCGCCGGCCGCCCAGTGCCGCCGCCGTGGAGGAGCTGGTGGCCGCCGCGATGGCCGATGCACCGGAGGTGCTGCGCCGCGACTACCGGGCCTCGCTGCACGCCGCCTTCTCGCCCGCCGAGGTGGCCGCCCAGCTGCAGCAGGCCGGGCTGGGCGGGCTGCAGGTGGCGTCCCTAGGCGACTGCTATCTGGAGGTGTGGGGCCGGCTCACAGCCAGGTGCGACGCCGGAACCACAGCACCAGCAGCACCGTGAGCGTCACCATCGCCATCCACACGGCGGCATAGCCGTAGCGCCAGTCGAGCTCCGGCATGTGCTTGAAATTCATTCCATACACCCCGGCGATGAAGGTGAGCGGGATGAAGATCGTGGAGATGATGGTGAGGGTTTTCATCACCTCGTTCATGCGGTTGCTGAGCGAGGAGAGGTAGGTGTCGTGCAGGCTCGTCACCATGTCGCGGCTGGTCTCCACCATGTCGATCACCTGCACCGTGTGGTCGTAGAGGTCGCGCCAGAACACGGTGGTCTCGCTGCGGATCACGGCGGCTTCGCCCTTGCCGATCGCCGCCACCACCTCCCGCATCGGCCAGACGGCACGGCGCAGGGCGAGCAGCTCGCGCTTGAAGCGATGCACCTCCTCCACCCGCACGCGGGCGGGATTGTTCAGCACCGTGTCGTCGAAGTCCTCGATCCGTTCACCGATCCATTCCACTGCCAGGAAATAGTGATCCACCACCGCATCGAGCAGGCAGTAGGCCAGGTAGTCGGCGCCGAGGGTGCGCACCCGGCCGCTGCTGCCGCGGATCCTGGCCCGCACGGAGGCGAATACATCCCCGTCATCCTCCAGGAAGGAGAGAACCCAGTCGCTCCCCAGGATCAGGCTCACGTGCTCGATGCACACATCGGCAGCGGCCGCATCGATCTCCAGCATCTTCAGCGCCGCGAATCCGTAGCTGGGAAACTCCTCCCACTTCGGTCGCTGGGAGGTGTTGGCGATGTCCTCCCGGGTCATCGGATGGAGACCGAAGGCGTCGCCGATCGCCTCGATCAGGGCCACGTCGTGCACACCGCTCACATTCACCCAGGTGACGCCGCCCCGGCAGGAACCCGGCCGGCACTGCTCGAGGTCGGCGTCCTCCTGATCGTCCAGCCGGTTGCAGTCGTAGCGGATCAGATGGAGGGTGGTTCGCTCCCGTCGGCGCTCCCCCACGAACACCGCCTTGCCCGGGACCTGGAAGGCCGTCGCCCGGCTGGAGGGGCGCAGGTGGCGCAGCGGGAGGGCGGACATGCCGGACGGGCGTCCAGGGCATCCCATCCTGCCGGTCCAAGCGAGCGGTGGCCTGGCAGGCTGGGCCGATGACCAGCGCCCCCATCCCGGCAGAGCTTCAGTCCCTGGCCGAGGCCGTGGCCCGGCGCCGCAATTTCGCGATCATTTCCCACCCGGACGCGGGCAAGACCACCCTCACCGAGAAGCTGCTGCTCTACGGGGGTGCGATCCAGCAGGCCGGAGCGGTGAAGGCCAAGGGCGAGCAGCGCAAGGTGACCTCCGACTGGATGGAGCTCGAGAAGCAGCGGGGCATCTCGATCACCTCCACCGTGCTGCAGTTCGACTATTCCGGCAGCACGATCAACCTGCTCGACACCCCGGGCCACCAGGACTTCTCGGAAGACACCTACCGCACGCTTGCCGCCGCCGACAACGCGGTGATGCTGGAAGACGCCGCCAAGGGCCTCGAACCGCAGACGCGCAAGTTGTTCGAGGTCTGCCGCATGCGCGAGATCCCGATCTTCACCTTCATCAACAAGATGGACCGGCCGGGGCGCGAGCCCCTGGAACTGCTCGATGAGATCGAGCAGGAGCTGGGCCTGGCCTGCTGGCCGGTGAACTGGCCGATCGGCAGCGGCGACCGCTTCCGCGGCGTGATCGACCGCCGCACGCGCCAGGTGATCCTGTTTGAGCGGGCCGAGCGGGGCCGGGCTAGCGAAGAGAAGGTGCTGTCGGTGCAGGAGGCCCGCGACACGGGCGCCGTGGAAGCGGAGCTCCTGGATCAGGCCCTGGAGGAACTGGAGTTGCTGGAGGGGGCCGGGGCCGACCTCGACCTGGAGCTGGTGCACGGCGGTGAGCTCAGCCCGGTGTTCTTCGGCTCGGCGATGACCAACTTCGGCGTGCGGCCGTTTCTGGATGCCTTCCTGGAGCTGGCCCAGAAACCGATCGCCCGCACCAGCAGCGCCGGCGCGATCGAGCCGGTGGCGCCGGGCTTCAGCGGCTTCGTGTTCAAGCTGCAGGCCAACATGGATCCGCGCCACCGCGACCGGGTGGCGTTTGTGCGCGTGTGCAGCGGCAAGTTTGAAAAGGACATGGCGGTGCAGCATGCGCGCACGGGCCGCACCATCCGCCTCTCGCGGCCCCAGAAACTGTTCGGCCAGGACCGCGAAGTGGTGGAGGACGCCTACCCCGGCGATGTGATCGGCCTCAACAACCCGGGCATGTTCGCCATCGGCGACACCCTCTATGTGGGCCCCCGCCTGGAATACGAGGGCATTCCCTGCTTCAGCCCGGAGATCTTCGCCTGGCTGCGCAACCCCAACCCCTCGGCCTTCAAGAGCTTCCGCAAGGGGGTGAACGAGCTGCGCGAGGAGGGCGCCGTGCAGATCCTCTACGACACCGACGAGAGCAAGCGCGACCCGATCCTGGCGGCGGTGGGGCAGCTGCAGCTGGAGGTGGTGCAGTACCGCCTGGAGAATGAATACGGCGTGCAGACCCGGCTGGAGCCCCTGGGCTTCTCCGTGGCCCGCTGGGTGGTGGGCGGCTGGCCGGAGCTGGAGAAGGTGGGGCGGATCTTCAACTGCAAGACCGTGCGCGACGCCTGGAACCGGCCCGTGCTGTTGTTCAAGAACGACTGGAACCTCAACCAGCTGCGCGACGACCACCCCGAGCTGGAGCTCAGCGCCGTGGCACCGGTGGTGAGCGGGGTGGAGCCGATCAGCCTCTGACGGCGCAAGCCACAGTCGCCCAGCCGCCGCGCCAGACTCGAATGTAACGATCCATCACGGCGATGCCTGAGCCGCTCTGGCTGGTGCGTCCCCGTCCCGACGGGGGTTGCGACTACGTAAACTTTCAGCCGCAACCGGGGATGGAGCCCACCGGGGTCTCCAACACCTCGCAGGGCCCCTCACCCGCACCGGTGGTGGAGATGCGCCAGGGCAGCCACCTGCCGCCCCAGATGCCCCTGCTCAAGCACCGCCGGCGCCTCGATCCAGCGGAGGCCAGGCGCTGGCAGGAGCGCCTGCTGCAGGAGGGGGGATTCCGCAGCAGCGAACCCCTCTTCTAGGCCGCGCCTCGATACGCTCTGCACAGGCGTTCCACTCCCTTGCGTCCGGTGATGTCCGACTCCCCCGACCCGAACGCCAACCAGGCCCCCTCGCCCTACGAGCGTCTGGGAATCAATCCGGATGCCAGCTTCGATGCCGTGCAGGAGGCCCGCAATGCCCGCCTGCTCGAGGCCGGGGAGGACCCCATGGCCCGCTCCCGGGTGGAGGCGGCCTACGACGCCGTGCTGATGGACCGGCTCAAGGAGCGCCAGCAGGGCAAGGTGAGCACGGCGGCCCGCAGCGCCTCCGCCAAGGAGCAGCAGCAGGCCAGTCCACCCCCGCGCCTGTCCCTGCCGGCGGTGCCCAAGGTGGCCCTGCCCCGGGTGTCGGCCCCCAGCTTCAGCGCCCCATCCCTCAGCCTGAGCGAGGGCCAGGACCGCTGGCTCGCCCTGGCTGGTTCTGGCCTGTTGCTGGCGCTGCTGTTGCTGCTGCCCACCCCCCCGGCCGAGTTGCTGCTGGCCCTGGCCACCGCCCTCTGCGTGGTGTGTCTGCAGCGTCGCCGTCGCCGTTTCCTGGCCGCGGTGGGTTGGGGTTTCGGCCTGCTCAGCCTCGGCCTGATCTTGGGCGGGCTGCTGCTGGCTCTCAGCCCGGGCGAGCTGCCCCTGGGGCTCCCCCTCGATCACCTGCAGGTGCAGAGCATTCCGGCCCTGCTGCTGCTGCTGCTGGGCTCCCTGCTGGTGGCCTGACCGGCAGCCCCACACCCCTCACCCGGAGGGCGTGAGCTCAGCGATCAGCGCCTCCAGCTCGCTGCCGCCCACCTGATACACGGCGTTGCAGAAGTGACAGGTGAGTTCGGCCTGCCCGTCCTCGGCGAGCATGGATCCCAGTTCGTCGCGGCCCAGCAGCTTGAGGGCACCCAGGCTGCGCTCCCGGCTGCAGGGGCAGCTGAAGCGCACCATCTGGCAGGGTTCCCCTCCGCCCAGGGGTTGGGGATCGAGGTCGGGGAAGATGTCCTCCAGCAGGGTCTGCAGGTGCCCGTCGCAGGCCGCCAGACGCTGGCTGAAGCCGCTCACCTCCCGGCAGCGCTCCTCCAGCAGGGCCACCAGGGCCGGTTCCCGCGCCGCCTTGGGCAGCACCTGCACGAGCACGCCGCCGCTGCAGGACACGCCACCGCTGTTGAGCTGTTCACCGACGAACACCGCCGAAGGGGTCTGCTCGGAGTGCAGCAGGTAGGAGGCCACGTCGTCGCCGATGCCGCCACTCACCAGCTCCACCGTGGAGCTGAACGGTTCCCCTTCGCCCAGATCCCGCACCACGTGGAGGTAGCCGGTGCCGGTGGCGCCGCGGAAGTCGAACTGGCGGCCGCCGTGGCCGTCGTCGAGCAGGTCGAGTTCCAGCGAGGGTTCACCCACGTAGCCCCGCACCGTGCCGTTGCGACCCGCGTCCACCATCAGGCCGCGCAGGGGCCCATCGGAGGAGATGCGCAGATTCACGCGGCCATGGGCCACCTTCATCGAGCTGGCCAGCAGCAGGCCGGCGGTCATCGCCCGGCCCAGCAGGGCGGTGGTGAGGAAGGAGAGCTGGTGGCGCTCGGCGGCCCGGCGGCTGGCCTCCGTGGTGGTCACCGCCACCATGCGGATGCCACCGCCGGCGGCGGTGGCGCGCAACAGCTGGTCACTCACGCTGGCCGGCTCGCAGTAGGGGCATCGTACGGATCCCCTCCCTGCGCCTCAGGCGACCGGCGGGCGCTGAGCACGCCCCGTTCCAGCTGCCAGCTGCAGTGGGCCAGATCTCTGAACAACTGCGGTTCGTGGGTCACCACCAGCACGGCCCGCTCCCGGGCCAGCACGGCCAGCAGGTCCACCACATCGGCCCGCACGGCCCAGTCGAGGCCGGCGGTGGGTTCATCGAGCAGCAGCACCGGCGGGTCGCGCAGCAACTGCACCGCCAGGGCCAGGCGCCGCTGCTGCCCGCCACTGAGCTGCTCCGGCGGCTGCTGTGGTGACAGCCCCGCCAGCCCCACCAGGTCGAGGATCTGCTCCAGGCGCTCCGCGGGCTGGCGCCGCTGGCCGAGGCGCAGCTCCTGGCCCACGCTCAGGCCGAGGAAATGGCGCTCGGGGAACTGGAACACCAGGCCGCACAGCCAGCGGCGCTGGCGGCCGCTGAGCACTTCCCCGTTCCAGCTCACCTGCCCCCGTTCCGGTTCCGCCAATCCGCTGATCACCTCCAGCAGGGTGGTCTTGCCGCTGCCACTGCGGCCGGCCACGAGGCCCAGCTGCCCCTGGGCCAGCCGCAGGTTCACCCCATCGAGCACCGGCCTGGCCGCCGTGGCCGGCTGGTAGCGCACCCCGCAGACGTCGAGCATGGCCCCAGCATGCCAAGCCGCCCGCCGGCCACGGGTAGGGGATAGTGAGGGTTCCCCCGTGCCAACCCCCTGCCCGATGGAGGTGCGTTTCCGCGAGTTCGATCCCTTCAACTGCTGGATCTGGCTGCACTTCCCCCATCCACCCGGCCAGGGGGAGCGGGGTTACCTGGAGACCACCTTCGACAGCTGGTTCTTCCTGGGCAAGCTGGGCGCCTTCAACGCCGAGAACCTGCAGGCCCACGAGGCCGATGGGGCCGACCTGGGCTGGATGGCCTATGACGCCGAGGCGGCGGCAGGCTGCCTGCCCGCCCTGATGCACAACATGGGTCCCATCGAGTACCAGGGCAGCTGGGCCCGCTGCTGGGTGGACCTGGGCACCAGCGATGCCTTCGGCCTGGACGTGCTGATCAATGCCCTGCGCCAGCTGGACAACGACCTGCTGGAGATCGAGGAGCTGTGCATCGGTGGCATCAACGACGACTGGCCGGTCGAGGAGCAGAGCGAAGCCCTGTTCCCCCTGATGGGCAGCTGAGGTTGCGGCGGTGACCCGGGAGTGGCGTCGCTTGCTGGTGTGCCCGCAGCGGCTGGCCGCCTGCGCCGGCCGCCTGGAGCTGCTGGCCCAGGAGAGCCACTACCTGCGCCGGGTGCTGCGGCTGCGCGGAGGCGAGCAGCTGGCCCTGCTCGACGGCCAGGGCCGGCTGTGGACTGCCCGGCTCGAGCTGGTCGCAGGCCGCGGCCGGGAGCCCCAGCCACCTGCCCTGGCCGTGCTGGAGCAGCCGGTCGCTGAGCCCCTGCTGGTGCAGCCCCCGCCCCGGCCTGCTCTGGAACTGGCGGTGGCCCTGCCCCGGTTGGATGCGGATGGGGCGCTGCGCATGGCCTGTGAGCTGGGTATCGACCGCTTCACGCCCCTGCAGGCGGCCCGCAGCGTGGTGTCGCCGGAGCGCGTCAGGCCCCAGCGGCTGCAGGCGATCGTGCGCGAGGCGGTGGAGCAGTGCGAGCGGCTCTGGCTGCCCCAGCTCGCGCCCGAACAGGCCGCATCCCAGTGGTTCGGGTCTGAGCTGGCGGAGCCACCGGGCGGCGCCGCCGCTGAGCTGCGGCTGCTGGCCACCACCCGGCGGCCGGGGCTTGTTCCCCTGGAAGATCTGCTGCAGGCCCACCCGGGGCCGGGGGCACCGTTGACCGTTCCCCAGTGGATCCGGCTGGCGATCGGCCCGGAGGGAGGCTGGACCGGCGAGGAGGAGGAGGACGCTGAAGGAGCCGGATGGCTGCCGGTGAGCCTGGGGGACACCATCCTGCGCACCTCGACGGCGGCGGTGCTGGCGGCCGGCTGGATGGCCGCCTGGCGCCGCCTGCTGTGCCGCAGAGGGGGGGAGTTCAGCTCTTGAACAGGTCGGCGGCCATCGCCTTGAAGCCCGCCAGGTTGGCGCCGGCGGTGCGGCGGCGGCTTGCGATCGCGTTGGCTGGATTGAGGCAGTCGGGGGCGAAGGTGGCGCTGCTGGGGGCAGGCCGTGCCTCCTGGGCGGCCCGCAGCTCGGCGGCGATCGCCTCAGCGGTGGTGAGCATCGGCTTGGCCGGCGCCGCGGCTGCGGCAGCAGCCGAGCCAGCCTGGACGACCGCCTTGGCTTCCGCCTTGGCGGTGGCCGGGGCTGCAGCTGGGGCCGCTGAGGAGGCAGCAGCCGGTTCGCGCACCGCCACCTGCACAGGGGCTGGAGCCGGGGCAGCCTGACCAGCCGCCGCCGACTTGCCCGCCTCGTTGCCGAGGTCGAGGAAGAACGACTCCTTGCGCTTGAAGAACATCACCACAGCCCTGGGGTGGGCTGATTATCCGCTGCCGGCGGCGCGTCCCGGGCCGCTCCGTAGGGCTGTGCAACACAGCCCGTCACCCCACACACTGGGGCCTCGCCCGCTGCCCATCCCCGTGACCATCCCGTCTCCGGACTGGCTGCCGGCCCAGCAGCCGCTCCTCTGGTTGCTGGCCCTGGTTCTCAATGGGGTGCTGATCGCCATCGCCCAGCGCCTGCCCCTGCTCACGCCCGCCGGCTGGTGCCATGCCGCCATCCTGGGCACGATCCTCTGGGGCAGCCTCGGACCGCGCGGCTGGCTGGCGGTGGTGGTGTACCTGCTGGTGGGGTCCCTGGTGACCCGCCTGGGCTTCCGCCGCAAGCAGCAGCAGGGGCTGGCCGAGGGCAGGGGGGGGCGGCGCGGGCCGGAGAACGTGTGGGGCTCGGCGGCCACCGGTGCCCTGCTGGCCATGGCCATCGCCCTGGCGCCTCAGGCCTGGCAGCGGCCGCTGCTGCTGGCCTTCGTGGCCAGTTTTGCCGCCAAGCTCGCCGACACCTGCGGCAGTGAGGTGGGCAAGCGCTGGGGGCGGCGCTGCGTGCTGATCACCAATCTGCGCCCCGTGCCCCCGGGCACCGACGGAGCGATCAGCCTGGAGGGCAGCCTGGCCAGCCTGGCGGGCAGTGCCCTGATGGCTGGCCTCGGCCTGCTGCTGGGGCTGCTTGCCGATCTCCCCTCGGCCCTGCTGGTGACCCTGGTGGGCCTGGTGGCCACGCTGCTGGAGAGCGTGATCGGTGCCACGGCCCAGCGGCGTGTCCAGTGGCTGAGCAACGAGATGGTGAATGGGATTCAGACGGCCCTGGCGGCGGCCCTTGCCCTGCTGGGTTCCAGCTGGCTGCTGGCCGCCTGAAGGGAGCGCCTCAGCTCTTCCGCCCGCCGCCGGCAGTCGAGGGCGGTGCGACCCTGCTGCTCGGCCACGGCGCTCCAGCTCAGCCCGTCGATCCAGCGGGCCGCCAGCAGCTCGCGGTCGGCGGGCGGCAGGCCTGCCATCTGCCGCCGCAGCCAGCGGAGCTGGGGGTCGCCATTCCCGTCAGTCGGTGTGGCGGCTGAGCTGAGCTGATCCAGCCAGCACTCGCCCGCGTCCTCGCCGTCGCTGCCCCGCAGGGGCAGGTCGAGGCTGGAGACCTCAAGGGCACGCCGTACGGCATCGGCCTCCTGCAGCCGCCGCAGGCTGCAGCCGAGGGCTGCGGCCAACTCGGTTGCCGGCAGGGGGCTCAGGCCCGCCGCCCGCCGCTTCTCCTGCAGCCCGCGGGCCCGCTGCTGCAGTTCCCGCAGGCGCCGTGGCGTGCGCAGCGGCTGCTGGCGCTCCCGCTGATCCATGCGCATTGCCCCCTGGATGTAGGGCACGGCAAAGCTGCTCAGGGCCACATTGCGGCTGGTGTCAAAGCTCTCCACCGCCCTGATCAGACCCTCGTAGCCGGCCGAGCAGAGGTCGTCGTAAGGCCGGCCGCTGCGCTGGCTTTCGCGGTTGGCCACCATGTGCACCAGTCCGAGGTTCTGGCTCACCAGGGCGTTGCGCCACTTCAGGCGGGCGGTGGCGGCCCGGCTGCCGTCGAGGCGGGAGAGGCGTTCCCGGGTGGGCTGGCACGGGCGGCCGGTGCTGGGGCGAGCTGCAGCCGGGCGGGCAGGGGCTGGGCTGGAGGAAGGGGAAGGAGCCATGGGATGGCTGGGGGGATGGGGTGAGGAGGGCCTCGCGTCGAGGCCTGCATTCAGCCTCCGCGCCCTGATCTGCCGCGCCCTCACCGGCATGGGTGGTTCGGATCACCCACCTGGAGGGTGGAGGCTGCGGGTGGCTTGAATACAGCTCGTTGTGCCGATTGGCCAGCCATGCCGATTGCCGCCACCGCCACATCCACCGCCACCGCCACATCCACCGCCACATCCACCGCCACAGCCGATGCCCCTGGCCCGGCCCCGGCCCCGCAGGGTCGTCGCAAGCGGGCGCTGGAACGGGACCTGGAGGAGGCCCGCCGCATCGGCCGCTGGCTCAGTGATGAGGAGCGGGCCGAGCGCGCCCTGGAGCAGCAGCGGCAGCAGCAGGCCATCCAGGGGGAGCGCCAGCGGCGCCGCAAGCTACTGGCCGTGCTGGTGGTCTCGCTGCTACTCCCCCCCCTCTGGCCCCTGGCGATCGCCCTCACCCTCTATTTCCTCTTTCCCGCCACCACCCTGCGCGTGGCCGTGGCCACCGGCTTGAGCCTGCTGGCTCTGGGGGGGCTGCTTGCCGTGCTGATCACCACCCTGGTGGTGGCCCTGCTCACCCTTCTGTTCTGAACCACTCTCCCGGGCTGGTCAGACCTGCGCTGTGGGGATCTGCATCAGCTGCAGGTCGGCCCACTGCAGCAGGGCCGGCCACTGGCGCACCCGCTCGAACAGCTGGCGGTGCCCCTCCGAATTGAGGTGCAGACCATCGTCGTGCAGCCAGTCCGGCCAGCGGGGATCGGCAAGCAGGTCGTCGAGCAGCGGCAGAAACGACACTCCGGCCTCCATGCAGGCCTCCTCCACCAGGGCCTCGTAGCGGCGCACGTCCTCCAGCTGATACCAGAGCACCTCGGCAAAGGGCATCGCCTCCTCACGCACCGGCGTGAGGCCGATCATCAGCACCGGGGCGATGGTGCGGGCCTGTTGCAGCAGCCGCTGCAGGCCGAACAGGAAGCCCTCTGGATCCAGCTGGTGGCGGCCGTCGCGCCGGCCCACCCGCGCCGTGTCGTTGAGCCCCACCGCCAGCAGGATGCCCTGGGGTTGCTGGCGCCGCAGCTCGCCGCGGCTGCGCACTTCCGCCTGCAACCGGCCCGCCACCCGCTCCAGGCCGTCGCCCCGCACCCCCAGCGGGTAGAGCACAGGCCCCAGCGGCAGGTCCATCCAGTGGCGGCGCAACCGCTCGCACCAGCCCCCCTCCAGCGGGTCGCCCCAGCCGTACACGCCGCTGTCTCCCAACACGATCAGCTTGCGGGGTATGGCGGCGGGCACGCTGGCGGGCATGGCGGCTGGCGGTGATGGGCTGATCCTGCCCCAGCCCTGAACCGGGCCGCCGTGGCAGCACACCCGCGCCGCCAGGCACGATTGGGCGATGGTGTCTTCCTCCTGCCCGCCGGGCTCTGCTGCGCCTGACCCATCCGGGCTCCCGGGCGACGCCAGCGGGCTTGTGCCAGTGCCGGCTTTCCTGGCGGCTGCCGGGGGCGCCGTGGTGGATGTGCGCAGCCCGGCGGAGTTTGCCCAGGGCCATATCCCCGGCGCCCACAACCTGCCGCTGTTCGACGACGCCGGCCGCGCCGCCGTGGGCACCCTCTACAAGCAGCAGGGCCGCAAGGCGGCGGTGCTGCACGGCCTGGCCCTGGTGGGGCCGCGCCTGGAGGCGATGGCCGCCCAGCTGGATGCCCTGGCGGCCAAGGCGCCGGGGCTGCCCCTGCGGCTGCTCTGCTGGCGGGGCGGCATGCGCAGCGCCAGCGTGGCCTGGCTGGCGGGCCAGTTCGATCTGCCGGTGCTGCGGCTGGACGGGGGCTACAAGGCCTTTCGCCGCTGGGCCCTGGATCTGTTCGAGCGGCCCTGGCCCCTGCGGCTGCTCGGTGGCCGCACCGGCACCGGCAAGACCGACCTGCTGCTTGCCCTGGCCGAGCGGGGGGTGGCCGTGGTGGATCTGGAGGGCCTGGCCCACCACCGCGGCAGCAGCTTCGGCGGCCTGGGCCTGCCGCCCCAGCCCAGCAGCGAGCACTACGAGAACCGTCTGGCCCTGGCCTTGAGCGCGCTGGTGGATGCGGCCGAGATCTGGCTGGAGGCCGAGAGCGCCCAGGTGGGACGCTGCCGCATCCCGGGCGGACTGTGGCGGCAGATGCGCTCGGCCCCGGCCCTGGAGGTGCAGCGGCCTTTGGCGCAGCGGGTGGACCAGCTCGTGGCCGTGTACGGGGTGCAGGACCCTGGGGCCCTGGCCGAGGCCACCAGCCGCATCGCCCGCCGGCTGGGCCCCCAGCGCACGGCGGCGGCCCTGGAGGCGATCGAGCGCCGCGACTGGGCCGCCGCCTGCCGCCAGATGCTCGACTACTACGACCGCTGCTACGACCACGACCTCAGCGGCCATGCCAGCCGGCCGGTGGAGCTGGGGGCGCTCAGCCCAGCGGCGGCGGCGGAACTGCTGCTGCGGCAGGGGCTGGTGCGGCCCCGGGGGGTGGCGTGAACCCGGGGGCTGGCGTGTCGGCGCTGAGGCGGTGGCGCAGCCGGTCGCTCAGGTCTTCTCCAAGCAGGGTGAGGGCGGCGTAGGCCAGCACCAGGGCGGCCAGCTGGTCCCACGCGAAGCTGCTCAGGGCCTCGAGCAGCTGGCTGCCCAGGCCGGTGGCGCCCACCAGCCCCACCACCACCGATTCCCGCAGGATCACGTCAGCCCGGTAGGCGCCGTAGGCCAGGTAGGGCCGTGCCAGGGGGCTGAACTGCCCGTAGAGCAGGGCCAGCCGCGGGCCGCTGCCGCCGGCCACCAGGGCCTGCTCGGCGGCGGTGCCGGTGTGGGCGGCGGCCTCCAGCAGCAGGCGCCCCAGGATGCCGAGGTTGTGAAAGCCAAGGGCCAGGGCACCGGTGACCACCCCTGGCTCCAGCACGAACAGCAGCAGCAGGGCGGTGAGCGGCGGCGGCCACAGCCGGCCCAGGGCCCACAGCCCCTGCAGGCCCAGCCGGGCCCAGGGCCAGGGGGCCACCAGCAGCAGCAGCAGGGGGGCGCCGCCCACGGCCAAGGCCGCAGCCAGGCCGGTGAGCAGCACGGTGCCGGCCACCAGCCGGGCCCAGGGCAGCGCCGCCACCGTCCCCCAGTCGGCCGTTCCGAACGGGGGCAGGCCCTGCCACTGCAGCAGCTGGCCTGGATGGATGCCCAGGCTCCAGGCCACACCCACCAACAGGGGCAGCAGCCCCACGCTGGCCAGCAGCAGCTCCTGGCCCTGGCGCCCCACCGGTTGGCGCCCATTGCCGAAGCGCAGGGGCATGGCCCAGCGGCGGCGCAGGCCGGTGACCAGGGCTTCCAAGGCCAGCATGGCGAGCAGCAGGGCCCAGAGGCCGGTCCACAGCTCACGGAAGGCGAGCGACTGCAGCGTGAGCCGTAGTTCCGTGCCCAGACCGCCCAGCCCGAACACCCCGAGCAGGGTGGCGCTGCGCAGGGCGCACTCCAGCCGGTAGCCGCCGTAACTCAGCAGTTGGGGCAGCAGCGGCGGCCCGAGGGCGGTGAGCAGAGCAGCCGGGGCGCCAGCGCCGGAGCTGCTCAGGGCTTCGAGTGTCTTCAGGGGCAGGTTGTCGATCTGGTCACTCACCACCCGCGCCACCAGGGCGCCGAAGGGCACGGCGATGGCCACCACCGCCACGGCTGGCTGCAGCCCCAGCAGCTGCAGCAGCAGCAGGCCCCACAGCAGCTCGTGGATCGAGCGGGGCAGGGCCAGCAGACGGCGGATCAGCTCCGCCGGCCAGCGACGGCCCGCCAAGCTGTGCCACACCACCCGCGAGCTGGAGATTCCCAGCAACAGCCCCAGGGCCAGGCTGCCGGCCCAGCCCAGCAGCGCGATGCCCACGGTCACGCCCAGGCCGTCCACCACCGAACGCAGCACCAGGGGATCGAGGGAGGGCTGGAGGGCGGCCAGGGCGAACTGACCCACCAGATCCCAGCCCCCGCCGTGGGCCAGGGCCGGCAGCACCAGGGCCAGGGGCAGCAGCGCCAGGGCCGGCAGCAGCACCCACAGCGGGGCGGCGAGGGTGGGCTGGGCGTTCCCGCTCCCGCTGGCGGTTCTCATCGCTGGTTGGGCGCCTCCTGCGCAGTGCTGCCGTAGAGGCGCGCGAGGGCGCGGGGCAGGGTCCCGTCGTCTGCAGCGCCCAGGGGTAGGTCGAACTCCAGCCGACCGGCCCGCAGCCCCACCACCCGATCGAAGCCCGCCAGAAGGTCTGGGCGGTGCAGGCTGAGCAGCAGGGCCCGGGGGGCCAGGCCCTGGCTCAGCAGCAGCTCCAGCAGCTCAGCGGCCAGCCGGGGATCGAGGCTGGCCAGGGGCTCATCGGCCAGCAGCAGCAGGGGCTCCTGGCGCAGCAGCCGGGCCAGGGCCACCCGCTGGCGCTGGCCGCCCGAGAGGGCCGACACCGGCTGGTTCAGCAGGGCCGGATCCAGATCCAGCACCTGCAGCAGCTGCAGACAGGCCTGGGTTTCGAGGGGCAGTAGCAGGTTGAGCAGGGCCCGTGGCCAACCCCAGTGGGCCAGCCGTCCCGCATTGAGGTTCTGCTGCACGCTCAGCTCCTCGATCAGGCGCAGGTCCTGCCAGAGGGTGCCGATGCGGGCCTGCTGACGGCGCCGGCGGCGGCCGCTGCCGGCGGGCCGTTCGCCCTGCCAGCGCACCTCACCGCGGCTCGGTTCGATCAGGCCATTGGCCACCGCCAGCAGGGTGCTCTTGCCGGCGCCGCTGGGGCCCACCAGGGCCACCCGCTCGCCCGCCTGAATCCGCAGGGACACATCAGCCAGACGGGGCGACTGGCGGCCCGCCACGGTGATGGCCTCAAGCTCCAGCAGGGCAGGGGTGGCGTTGCGCATTGTCAGCCGTCACTCCAGGGTGAGTCGATACACGATCAGGGCCAGGATCAGGGCCACCACACTCACTTCCAGCAGGTCCGGGCCGCGGGGATTCATGGGCTCAGGTACGGCGGTTCTCGAGGCTGGCGGCCGAGGGCAGGGCCAGAGCCAGCCCCAGCAGGGGGATTTCAATCAAAAGCTGGCCGTTGCCGAAGGCGATGAAGGCCAGATCCATGAGGGCCATGCTGCGCAGAAACAGCGACCAGGCCTCGTCACTTTCATTGCGAGAGCGCAGCCACAGCACCAGAGCAGCCAGCACCAGCACCAGGTCGATCAGCCAAGCCACACCAGGGCACCGCATGGATGCCCCAATTGTGACCGGCGCCGGATCAGCGGATCTTGCCCACCTGGCGGCCCACCTGCTCGATGCGCTGGTAGTCGCTGGCCTTGGCACCGGTGAACTGCTGGGCCCCGAACAGCTCCAGGATCTGCTTCTGCTGCGGGTTGCTGGGCCGCCAGCTGAGGATGGCGCCACGCAGTTTGGCCGTGAAGCCGGCGCCGAAGCGCTTGTCCAGATCGGGCTGGCCGATCCAGTGGTAGTCGGGATAGCCGGGGGTGCGCCAGAGCACGAACACCTTCTTGCGGTCCGTCTTGCCGCTGCGCAGGTTCGCCTTCCACACCTGTTCGTTCACCACGCCGGCGTCGTAGGTGCCGCTCTGAACCAGGGCGATGGTGGCATCGTGGCTGCCGCTGAAACCGGGGGCGCCGCCGGCGAAGTCCTTGAGCTGCACGCCGGCCTGGCTGAGGAACCACTGGGGCATCAGCCGCCCGGAGGTGGAGCTCTCCGAACCGAAGGTGAAGCGCCTGCCCTCCAACACTGTGAGCTGCTTCTGGTTCTGGATCGGCTTGAGGCCGCTCGCCGCGTTGGCGATGAACACACTGGTGAAGGCGGCGTCGATGTCGCGCTGGGCGATCACCTGGGCGCCGGGCTTCTGCAGCCGCGCCTGCACGCCGGTGAGGCCGCCGAACCACACCAGATCGAGGCTGCCGGTGCGGAAGGCGCTCACGGCGGCGGCGTAGTCGGTGACGGGCACGTACTGCACCTTCACCCCCAGCTGACGGCTCAGCTCAGAGGCCACCTGGCCGTAGAGGCGGTTGAGCTTCTCGGGGTTCTGGTCGGGGATGGCACCGATGCGCAGCAGCTTCTGCTGGGCCTGGGCCCGCGGCAGCAGGGTGGCGGCGGAGGGACTGCCGGCATCGCCGGAGAGGGGCGGGGTGACCGCCGGCAGGAGGGCCAGGCACAGCCCCGCCAGCACGGCGGTCCAACGTTCTCGGCTGGTCATCTGTTGAAGAACAGGAAAC
>Ga0079300_10000240_pt1 | contig 19771 bp, 14 predicted proteins | sample Wag4_2014_7_11_FD_74799 | JGI IMG/M metagenome (GOLD analysis project Ga0079300, IMG submission 74799) | Fresh water microbial communities from Ohio, USA - Utica-2 Time Series HT 2014_7_11 | ecosystem: Environmental > Aquatic > Freshwater > Water tank | place: USA: Ohio | collected 2014-07-11
GCACTACCCTTGTCCAAGAAATGGAAAACCGAAAATGTTTAAATCCCATAGATTTAGCCCACTGAATATCCTCTGAATAGCGATGATAGAAATCACAGGCCTCAAGGGCGTTCTGCCCGTTTTTGACGTTCTCTTTGTGCCGTGTGAATTCATCCCAAATAGACGGCAATTTGCCATCAACATTACACGCACCTTCCACTTGAAATGCAGCATTTGCCACTCCAAAATAGAAGTCATTTCCCAAGTCACCAAATAATTTCTTATCATTCTCGGCCAAAGACTGACCCAATAACGTCTTTGAACTGCCGAGCATTACTCCCGCCTTCAACAGCCATTCTTTTCTATTCACGGTTTTTTTCGGGGGATATTTTTCTAGGAATCATAAAATACAAGAAAACAGAAGACCAAATGGTGCCCATGGGCAAAAGCCATAAAAAAACCGCCATATAATACGCCCATTTAGGCAATAAGTAAATTTTTTGCCGAAAACACAACCAAAAATCATGAACCCAAGCAAACAACCACTTAAAGGAGCTAATCATAACTACTGAACGAAATTATAAATTAGCAACTTATTTATTGAACCAATTTACTTTCGTTTCAATTATTTAATGCATGCGTAACATTCAAATTCTATTGCTGAAGTTCATTTGAACATGCAACCCAAACTAGCAGTACTAGACATGGCCGGAACCACTATCAACGATGGTGGGCTGGTTCAACAAGCGGCCATCAACGCCATGTTGAATATATCTAACATTTCAATAACCAAAGCCGATGCAGATAAAGTCATGGGCATACCTAAGGGAACGGCCTTTCAAACTCTCTGCTCAATATCTGGTGCTCCATCTGACAATGAACTCATCACAAAACTGGTTACCTATTTCAACGATGAACTAAAGGCCTTATACTCTGACAAAAACAACATCTCCTTAATGCCCTACACTCAGGAACTGTTTTTGGCTATGCGCAGAAAAAACACCAAAATTTATCTAAATACAGGTTTCGAAAGAAGCATCGCAACCGTAATTGTAAATACACTTGACCTTGGCACATTGATTGACGGTTACATTGCCTCTGACGAGGTAGAAATGGGAAGACCTCACCCCCACATGATTCACAAAGCTATGGAACTTTCAAAAGTCAGCTATTCACATCAAGTCATGAAAATTGGTGATACGGTCAGCGATTTATACGAAGGATTTTCAGCTGGCTGTGCCTACAACATTGGGGTGTTAACAGGAGCTCAAAATTATGAAGAATTGAGAGTGGCGCCATACACCCAGATCATTGCAAACCTAGAACCTGTGCTTTCGTATTTTAAATAATACTCCCACCCTTTGGGTAAGAAACTCATTCCTGCTATCATTCTAGGTTTTGTCGCCTTCGCGACGTATTCATGCATGTATGCCATACGCAAACCGTTTGCCGGATTCATCTATGATCAAACTTTATTAGGTTACAACATCAAAAATTGGTTGGTAATTGCTCAATTGCTGGGGTACACATTAAGCAAATTCTTTGGCATTCGTTTCATTGGTAAATTAGAACGCCATAAGCGAAGGCAACATCTAATATTACTGCTATGTGCAGCTTCACTTCCATTATGGTTGATGACAATAACCCCCATTCAATTTTGGCCCATTTTGATGCTTTTAAATGGCTTTCCTTTGGGAATTGTTTGGGGAATTGTTTTTAGCTATCTCGAAGGAAGAGACCTCACCGAATTCATGGGTGCCATGCTCGCATGCACTTTCGTTTTCTCTTCGGGATTCGTCAAATATTTAGCCATATCCATACAAGAAAACTTCTTGGTTTCTCCAGTGTTTGCAAGTGCCTCAGTCTCTGGATTGGCGTGTTTTTGCGCAGCTTTTTTTTCATACCTACTCAACAAAACCCCTCCTCCCACTGAGGAAGAAATAGTGCATAACGCACGCAGATTGCCCTTATCAAAACACGAGCAAAATTCCTTCTTCAAACAAAATAAATTTTTCCTGATCCCAGCCATAGCCATTTATGCTCTTCTCACTTTAATGAGAGACTTTAGAGACAATTTTACCGCTGAAATGCTTCATGAAGATCATAATTTAAGCGGACAAATAATCGCGCAGTACGAAACGATTATATCTGTAATTCTAATTGCCGTCATCCCACTTATTTCACTAATTAGAAATCACTTTGCCGCAATACAACTCACCTTCATTATTTCGCTCATTGGCAGTATCATAAATTTAATAGGACTGTATTTATTTCAATGTAGTTTCATCTCTGGAAGCACTTTCATTCTCATTACTGGCTTTGGACTGTATGGCGGATATATATTAATCAATATCAGTATCATGAATCGTATTGTTGCATACAGAAAGAACCCCGGAAATTGCGGCTTTCTCATGTATTCAGCAGATGCATCAGGCTATCTCACCTCAATTGCAATATTGTGTTTGGCTCTTTTTGGGACAAAAGATGCAATTAAATGGTTCAACGTGTATGAAACCCTAATAGCCGTTGGTTCAACTGCCATATTTTTCATCTCTACTTACCCAATCATAAAAGGTTTATACCCCACTAAATTAACTTTAAAATCCAATGAATAAATCCGTAAATATTATTGGCGCTGGAATTCTTGGGCTTGCATTTGCAAGAGCATTTGCAAAAAAAGGATATTCCGTCAGTGTCTTTGAAAGAACCCCTAAAGCCAGTGGCTCATCCATCCGAAACTTTGGAATGATATGGCCTATAGGACAACACAAAGACCAAACTCTTCAAAGAGCTCTTAGAACCAGAGAAATTTGGAAAGAAGTTTGCGATAATGCAAAAATTTGGTACAAGGAAAGCGGATCACTTCAATTGCTAACCAATCCAATAGAAATAAGCCTTGGCCAAGAGTTTTACGACGAAGAAAAATACGTAAGACCAGGCTTAGATTTTCTCACTTGGAGACAGGTTGAATCATTGGTCCCGTTTATCAATAAGCAAACGGTAAGAGGTGCCCTTTTTAGTCCCACTGAAATGATCGTTGAAGCGCGTTCGGCCATTCGGGAAATACCCGAATACCTCGAAAAAACAATGGGCGTTAAATTTCATTTTAACACCTTGATTAAATCGGTTGAGGAAGGCTCAGTTACTACGCATCTTGGGAAAAAACATTCAGCCGACTTAACCATTTTAGCGAGTGGCTACGAAACTCAGATGCTGTTTCCCGAAATCTTTAATCAAGCTCCCGTAACCATTTCAAGCTTAAACATGTTGAGAAGTCATCCTATTAGCGATTTAATTCCTTCTATTTGCGGTGGATTAAGCTTTTTGCATTATCCATCTTACTCGGTCTGTAAGACCTTAAACGAATACGAAACTTATTGTAATTCTGAATTTCCAAATCAAATCAAACACGGCATTCACCTTCTTATTTCCCAATCGCCACTGGGTGAGCTAACCATTGGAGATTCACACGATTACGGAAATCATCATGACCCATTCCAAATGAGCAGCGTTGATCAGTTTATCTTAGATTACATGAATAAATTACTCAATCTAGGGTACTTGGGTATTGCACAAAGATGGACAGGTCAATATTTAAAAATGACCAATGGAAAGAGTGAATGGTTTGAACAAATTGATTCAACAACATACATTGCCAACGGCCCTGGGGGAGCAGGTATGACTCTGAGTTGGGGAATGGCAGAAGAATATGTTTCGAAATTATAAACTCAAACATTTGGCTATATCCAACCAAACCTCTTGAGGTATATCTTGGGAAATATCTTCTCTCTTACCCTCATCATCCCACCTGCGAAGTTGCAGACTATCTTCAAAAAATGGATAGTGCTTATACTGTTCTATTTCTTCTTCAGATAAAAACCCACCCTGCTTAACAAGGCTCAACTTACTTGCTTCTGATAGGTTATTATAATACGATTCATCATGAGTCACTAACCACCGTTTTGCCCAAACGTGTGACTCTACAATCTGAACCATCCGATCAGAAAAGCCCCATTTAGACAGTACTTCAGCCGCCAATATTTCATGGCGCATATCGGATTTTGATTCACTTTCATCGTAATATAAGTGACCAATATCGTGCAAAAAGGCTGCTACTCTTAACTCAACATCATAACCCGACTCTAATGCCAAGGTCCAACATTGAACGGCATGTTCTATTTGAGTGATATTTTCACCGTAGTTTAGATTCCCTTTTTCCAAGAAAATCTTTTGTATTTGATCAATAGCTTCAATTGGTTTCATATAAAAATAAAAAAGGGAGGAATTAAAACCCCTCCCTTTAAAACAAACACAAACTATTACTTCAATAACCACATTTCAGCGTTAATATCATCTGATCCACCAAACTGTGAATCAACCGCTGCTTTCCAACTCGAGGCATTGTTGGTTCTTTCGCTTGCGGGATACTGAAAACGCTTTGGCAATTTTCCGCTATTACCTGTTCCTGGGCCATTATTTGAGAATGCTGGAAGGCCAGTTCTGCGAAAGTTAAAATATCCCTCCAAACCGCTATTCTGGAAGAACGCTAGGTACTTTTGGGAAACAATTTGACGTAACCCATTGTCATTAGCACCTGCATATTTTACTGTAATCTGGTTAAAATAAGCATCTTCGTCAAAATTATATACATTATTAATGTAATCAGCAGCCTCAGTTGGTGAGCCACCATTTCTGAAAGCGTAAACATTAACTGGACCATTGCTAATTCCATAGAACTGCATACTTGCTTTGATTCCTTTTTCGTACCAATCAGAAGCACTTTCAGAAATCCACCCTCTGTGAGCAGCTTCAGCAATGTTAAAACACATTTCTGAATATCCTACCTGAACGCAAGGTTCTGCAGTAAAGGTGCGATAGTAGCGGTAACGATTATACAAAGAATATTCACCGTTCAAGAAATCACCACCATTATCCACCTGCATTTTAGTTGACATATCTGCTAAATCTTGATTTGCATCAGCTCCAACAAAAGATTCAAAATCAGTATATCCTTTTCCTGCTTTTAATTGAGCACCTGCTGGCTCAGCAATCAAAAATACACGAGGATCTTTCAAGTAAGTTAAGATAGAAAGATTAGTAGATGACATATTGTAGCGCAATGCGTCAAATCCATAGTTATCTGGACTTACAGGATATTTATTCAATGTGCTATTATAAACAAACTGCATATTTTCTGAAATAGAACTTAGAAGTGGATATTTCGATGGATTAGAAACAACGGCTGAAAAACGACTTTTTACATTTAAGTCAGCATCATTTTCCTTATTGCTCAAGGCCATCAATACGCGCAATGTAAATGCATTGTTAATCTTCTGCCATGAAGCCAAATTATTGCTAAAATAAATATCACCTGAGAATGTTGATTTTCCGGAATTAATCAAATCAGTCATATCTGAGTTTGCCTCATCCAACCAAATCAATACCTGCTTAAATACTTCCTTTTGAGAATCGTATTTTGGCATGAAGTTAGAAACTTGTAATGCTTCAGACATTGGAACATCACCAGTTAACATAGTCATTTGGTAAAACAAATAAGCTCTAAAAAACTTACCTAAAGCAGAATATGGATTCACATCTGGGTTGCCTACACGCTTTGCTTCCTCTTCCATTTTAATGACGTTCTTCAACGTAGTGTATGACCAAGAAGCACCACCCCAGTTATACTCATTGTTGCCGTAGTAGTTGTAGTTACATAAATTATACTGGCAAATTCGAGCATCTCCACCCCAAGGTCTTTGATTTATTGAAAAACAAATACCGTTCAAAACCAGGTCAGGAGTAACTTGAGTAGGTCGGTTCGGATCATTATCCAAGCCTTCCACCGAACAACTGTTCATGACTACTAAAGCGAAAACAGTAGATATTGCGAAAATTATTTTTTTCATTTCTTTTTAATTTTAAAAATTAGAACGTCAAATTAAGATTGATACCATATCTTCTCATAGTTGGTGATTGAAGTGCAGAATAGCCGGTCATTCCTGGGAACTGGTCCAAATCCAAATCATGCAAACCTTTTGCGAAATAGATTAAGTTTCTTCCTACAATTGAAATAGAAGCTGCCTTAAATGTTTTACCCATCATAGCTGAAGGAATATTATAAGTGATGGTTACCTCACGAAGTTTCATGTAATCCTTCTTCATGATATTAGGCTCATTTTGACCGTAATAACGACTGATGTAATCTTGAAGATAGGTTTGGGTTTCGTTTTCTTTAAATGTCAACTCATCATAATTAGTAATTTCTCCAGTGATTGGATCATATGCTATGGAACCAGAAGCTAGTTGAACACCATCTCCTAACCATGTTTTATCACCTTCCGTATCTGAAAGTCTAGCATCTCCCATGGAACGGCCGTTAGCATCAACTAGATTATCTTGAACAGTCTCGATATGACGACCACCGCGGAAGGTTTGCTTCTGTATTTGATTGGTAATCAAACCGCCAATTCTTCCGTCAAACTGAATTCCTACGGTAAAATTTTTGTATTTAAACTGGTTGTAGAATCCGACAACTAAATCAGGCAATGTATAACCTTGGAACTGCCCCTTAGGCAATACAATAGGTCTTCCACCTGCATCATTTATTAATCTGCCGTCTTGCGTTCTAGCGAAACCGCCTGTGTAAAGTGCATCGATTCTATCTCCAACTTTTAGAAATCTATTGCTCGAATTATCAGAAACAAAATAATTTGCAGAGATCTGATCAACATCTCCGTATACAGCAGTCAAAAATTCTCTGTAACGAGACAAGTTTAACATTGAATTCCATGTTAATCCACCCTCTTTCTTTGTCTTGATGACATCACCTTTGAAACTAATTTCCCAACCTCTGCGTTGAGTTTCAATTCCATTTACTACCTGATTGGTATAGCCTGTAGCTTCAGAAATAGTTCTCGAGAAAATACCAGGTCCGTCGTTATATACATAATATGTTCCCTCAACACCTAAACGATTGCTAAACAATCTCAACTCAGTACCAAACTCAAAATCAGTTCTCTGGAAAGGGGCAAGGCTTGCATTCGGGAGTACATTCGTAAAGTTCGCAGAAGGTTTACCGTTGTAAAGCAGTGGCGTATTGTAAATGCCTGAATTTACGTAAGCTGGACCATCGTAAGGTGAGGTATAGTTTGAACCGTAGCCAAGTGTGTTGCCTGCTTGAGAAATAGTAGGCGAAGTTAAACCTCCTTTTACTTGGGCAAAAGACGCGCGCAACTTCCAAAAGCCAACAGTTTTAGACTTTAACTTACCAAATAACTCCGTAGGTAAAAAAGATACAGAAGCTGAAGGATATACAAACGTATTGTTATCAGCAGGCATGGTTGAAAGTTGATCCATACGAGCACCTAAATTCACAAAAAGATATTTAGATCCAATATCAGCCAAAGCATATAATGAATTTACAGCCATAGATGAATTAAAATTGAAAACTCGAACTGGATTTGCACTATTCGCAAAATTGTAAACCTCAGGAACATTTAAATAATCTGTTGTGGCCCAACTACTGTTGTAATTGAAATCACGACGGTTACCTCCAACTGAGGCATGCACATCTAAGCCACGAACCTTTTTGTTGTAATTAAATAAGAAATCGTTATTTAACTCAAATAGTGCTCGACGGTCTTCACGATAATCCCCCCTATTCTCCTCTCGTCCATATGGATGTGCGCTAAAAGGCATTTTCTCAGTTCTTAAAACATCATAAGTAGTGACAGATGTTCTAACCATCAAATTAGCATTCTTGTTGATATCCCAATCAAAACTAGTGTACCCATATAAATCATTTTTATAATGACCACGTAACCATTTGTAAGCAACAAACCATGGATTTTGATATCTCTTATATTCAGAGTGTACAGATTGAACCCCTTCTTTGCCCGGCTGCCAAATGCCGCGAATGTCATCAGACATAACATCCCAATCGGCACCCTGCCAGATAATGATACTGTAAATTAGCGAATTCGGTCCATACTGAACATCGTTGATATTTTCAGTAGACTGACGGTTGTAATTGACCGTTGCATTCATTCTGAATTTATCAGAGAAACGGATCGTATTAGAAATATTGAAAGTATTGCTATTCAAACCCGTGTTAGGAACAATTCCTCTTTGATTTAAATTGCTGAATGAAAATCTTACATCCATCTTTTTTGTAGATGAAGCTATACTGAAATTATTGGTATTCAGTAAGCCTGCTTGTAAAAATCTCTGTAAGTTATCAGCACCTCGAGCTACAAATGGAGTTGGTGTTCGCTTTCCTGTGATTGGATCTACGGGACTGTCATATTGTGCGATAAGTTGTCCATTTAGTGCAGGCCCCCAAACATCATAGTCTCCGTCATTGGTCCCACCTCCTAATCCATTTACGAATGAATAATTTCCGTGATCTCCTGGCCCATACATATCCTGCACTTTCGGAATCGTTAAAAATCCATTTTCCATAATGGTTGAGGAATTCACCTCTACCGTGATTCCATCTTTGCTACCTCTCTTTGTAGTGATTACAATTGCACCGTTTTGTCCCCGATATCCATATAAAGCAGCTGCAGCAGGCCCCATCAATACAGATACCTTTTCAATATCATCAGGCGATAAATTGTAAGCATCTGAGTTAATAGGAACACCATCAACCACAAAAAGTACAGATTGACCTCTTCTGATATCACTACCGCGAAGAACAATCTGAGAAGTACCTAAAAGCTCTGCACTTTGACCAATAGTCAAACCAGCAACTTTACCCACCATGTTGTCAACAACATTGGTTTCTCGAGCTTTAACTAAAGAGGCACCTTGGATTTCAGAAACGGCAAAACCCAGTTTCTTTTTTTCCTTTTTAATACCCAACGCGGTAACTACAACCTCCCCCACGTTCGTGGTGTCAGTGTCGCTTTCCGCTTGTTGAGCAGATAGTGGATTAGCCATTAAAGCTAATGCCACTGCAGCAATCAATCGATTTGCTTTGTAAATTGTGTAAGATTTCATTTTACAGTTAATTTGGTATTCAAATCAACTCGTCAAATATTACGCAAAAAAGTATAGAATATTACTCAATTATAATTCACAAATAATTAATATTAAATATTAATTTTACATTAATACAAACATTATAAATATTGAATATCAATCAATTAAACATAAATAAAAATAAATTTCAATTAAAAACTCAATAACAATGTCAAATTCCTCCCAGCCATCGGCACACCACTTCCATGAATTTTAACATATTCGTTACTCAAATTTTGCATACACACCGCAATACGGTAATCGTTTAATAAAATTTGATAACCAAGGTCAAACTGTACAAATCCAGCAGTACCATTTTGACCAATTCTGTTATCAGAAATATCACCAGACGCAAGACGGGTTTGGGATCCAGAAGCCGTGTATCGAAGAAAAACCGTTTGATTTCGGTTCTTACCAAACAAGTAATTCATTTGTAACATTCCATTCAAAGGAGGTACTCTTCTCATTGGCTCTCCTTTAGATAAATTATCTCCATAAGTGTAAGCTATACCACCCTTAATATTAAAGTTCTTTCTCAAGGAAAACTCAAACATCATCTCTAGACCGTTGAATAACGCTCTTTCAATATTTTCCTTTTGATATACAGGATACCCTTCAATAGAGTCATCTCCTGATTTAGTCCTTGCTATGACATCAAATAGATAGTTCTGATAAGCAGAAATTTGGGCTCGAACTCCCTTTGATCGAAACTTAAAACCAATCTCATGGTTTTTAGAGTATTCAGGACGCAAATCATACTGAGGCACTTCATAGCGAAAATCAACTATTCCCAATGTACCCATATCGTCTAAATTAGGCGCTCTGAAACCACTTGAATAATTAGAGAAAACCCTTAATTCTCCACCCTTAATAGGGTTTAATTCTGAAATATCAATAGACAGTCCTAACGTTTGAACAAGAGCCAAATTTCTATCCAAAATTTCTCCAATAGGTTCAATATTCATCGCGGAACTCGTTTGCTGTAATCTTAATCCTCCGGTTAATTCATATCTTGAGAATGCACCCTTTGACATCAAAAATACACTGTGTTGAAAAAGCCCTGAATGATCTGGATATAAACCTCGGCTACTTAGTGTATTTCCAATTAAGGTATTTGTATTAAATCGAGAGGACATCACTTTGTCGCGATAAAATTCATAACCGCTGCTCAAACTCCAGTTCCTTGATAATTGATGGTTTAATTCCGTCAAAAAAAACTGCGTTTGAACAACATCAGTTTCTTGAGTTAATTTATCGGAATTGCGTTTTTGCATAGAGCGCGATTCATAACTGTTCTGCAAACCTGCAGTGAATTTGACTTGCGTTGCTCTATTTACAATAAAAGTCCTCCTCAGATACAAAAGATGACGATCCTGTTTATCCATAGTGTTCTTTTCAAAATTCTCTAAAGCTATTTTGTGGTAAACTGGAACATTTCTCTGATTCACCGTATTTCCGGCAAAAGTCCATTCTCCGTTTCGGGCTTTCAACCTCAAATTAAAATCACCGTCAACTTCTGAGTAGCCCGTTGGACTTAATTTAACAGACTTGTTTGCATCAGAACCAGGGGTTACCACATCTCCAAACTTTCGAAAAGTTAGGCCAGCAGTTAATGCCACTTTTTCACTACTAAAATCTACAAAAATTCTTTGTGAAAACTCACCAGTTGGGGCTGAAACACGAGTACTACCTCCAACTTTACTAAGAGCTAATTTTTTTTCTTTGGAATACTCCGCTCGTCTGTAATTCACCGAGAGAGCACCTCCCATTGCATCACTCCCAAATTGAACACTTCCAGTTCCCAATACCAAATCCATTCCTGAAATTGCCAGTCCATCAATAGTATTGATATACTGATTAGGCCCATATCTAAATGTACTGTTATTTAATCGAATACCATCTACCACGGTTAGAATTTGATTGCCCGTAAGGCTTCTTAGATAAGGACTACCGCCACCATAATTGGTGCGTTGAACTTGCAGACCAGGAACTTCCGTCAGTGATTCTGGAATGGTTCTATTTAAATTATTCTGCAAGGGATTAGACAATTTGTGAACCGTGTAAGAAGATTTAAAACCAGATTCACCGTTTCTGTAAGTTACAAATACCGTATCGATATTTGATTGCACGAGGTTATTCAACCCCTGCCCAAAAACCGGTCCATAACTCATCAAAAGAAAAAGGACAACGACCAATATATTTTTTAATCTCATTTTTATCTCTTTACAGGAGGAACAACAGAATTCTCACCTTTAACGTACTTCCAAAGAACCTCATTCATGATAAATTCATCGGCTTCATCTTCTTTTGAAAGATTAAGCAGTTCGCTTCTTTGCATCAAATAAGATGTTGACTTTGGATTGGTTGCCGAATTCTTTTCGTTCAAATCTATTCTTGGTTTCTCGAATTCAAATCCCCCGGAAATCAAAGTATCTGAAAAACACCTCCACATAGATGTAGCGCCTGCATCGTATTGGCTCATGGGAGGCATAGCTAAGATTAACTCCATAGTTCTCAACATCGATGAAGTGGTATAATGCGTATGATCTACGAAACCGCGCTTCACCCAACCACCTGCCAGGTAAGCCGTTGAACGATGTGCATCAATGTGATCAGGTCCATTTTGAGCATCATCCTCCAAAATAAAAACACAACTTTGGTTCCAAATGGGCGACTTTGACAAGTAATCTACAAACATTCCAACCGCTAAATCATTGTCAGCCACATGAGCAAAGGGCGTTGGCCTTCCTTTTCGCACACCTTCGGTATGATCATTGATAAACCTGAGAGTACTCAATTGTGGCACCCTTCCAATACTTAAAAGAGAATCAAAGTCTCTTTTCCATTGATAGAATCTAAGACTATCTTTTATTGACTCATCCCATGAAGTGAAATATGGACAAAATTGCCCCTCTAAAGATTTGATGTTCGCTTTATAATCATCGGCAAACTCACCGTAAGTTCTGTAAGAAATACCCGCATTTTTTGCGTGATCCCATATAAACCCTTTGTGGGGATGTGCAATTTTCCATTGGCCTTCATAAACATACTCCCCGCCTTTGCCGCCATAACTAGTTGGCCATGTCTTTTCGGTGAAATCATTAGCAATAGCTGCTGTACTCCAGTTATGACCATCAGCACTGACCTCGGCATCAACATAAAAATGATCTAACAAGACAAATTGTTGGGCTAATTTGTGTTGATTCGGTGTAATATTTCCACCAAACAATAAAAGACTCGTATCGCCATCGCCCCCTGGGATATCGCTCAATACCTGATCATACGTTCTATTTTCTTTGATTATATAAAATACATACTTTATGGGTGAAGTGTCTCCCAATCTTGAAGGAATCGGATTATTCAATGGAATATTCACATCTTCGCGCTCTTTTAGCTTGTTGTAAGGACTGTTCAACTTACACTGCTCAGTACCCCAATCTAAGTTTCTGGTATCGATGATCCATTCTTTATCGATGATTTGCAGAGATCCCCGAAAAAGCGAACCAATGTATTGAACCGGCATTGACTTGATTCCACCTTGGTAGGTTACCTGATTTCTTTTTGCTGTTGGATTGGGACCCTGAGGATTAGCCATTGAACTAACGCCCTTACCATTGGCTATAAAAAGTTTATTTTTTGCAAAAATTGCTTGGGTTGGATACCAACCTGCTGGAATAAAGCCCAAGGTTTTAGTTTCGTTAATTTCAGAAACATCAAAAATAACCACATTATTATTGTCAGCATTTGCGATGTACAAACGATTTGAATTTAAACAAACCGAATTGGGGGTTGAGCCGGTTGGAGCGTCTCGTTCGAAAGAAGTATTTAGAATTTCAGTTATTCTATTTTGTTTCCTATCAAAAACATGAACTGAATTATCATTAGCGCAGGCAACAAAAATCCTATCGGATTTCGGATCCCAAACAAGTTCATTGGGATTTGAACCGACGAAAATTCTTGATTTTATTGACAACCCTTTCGGATCCAAAATGACGAGAGACTCATTTCCCCATTCGCTCACAATAATTTCAGAATTATCATCAGTCATTGGAAGCAAATTATTTATCTTACATAATAGCAATGAGTAATTGGCGGATTTCAATTTTGTTTTGGCCAAGACCTTTTTGTTTGAAAGTTGAATAGCGTATATGGAGGAATCTTCTTTGGTAACCACATACAATTTACTTTCATCTGCACTCAATACCATGTCAGTTGGTGAGATGCGATTTGGCCAAGACAAGCCAAGAATTAGGGTGTCTTTTCTATATAATTTACCTTTTTTGAATTCAAATATTTCAATCCAGTTATTGTTCCCTCCACTAGTATACAAAACATTCCCTTTCTGATTAAAACACATACCATAGAAGGTCTTATTCAACGGCATACTATCGGATATTTTCCGTTTCTTCACATCTACCACCATCAAAGAGTGATCACTTTGACCCGCATTCTGAACAATAATCCAATTTTGCGAAGGGTGGCTCACCATTTTCATGGGTAAATCTCCCACTTTAATCTGCTTTCCTACCGGAGAAATTTGCCATCCATTAGGGAGTTCTGTTGCTTCGATTTTCGTTGTTTCTATCTGACCTATCAACCTGATGCTCTGTGCGAAAGCCATCAACATCAGAAAAAATGCAATATTCTTGTATGATTTCATCTTATTTACCTTTTATGTAACTTTCATTATCCATGGGCTCACTCATTTTAACTTCCCTCCAAGGAATTGTGCGATTGTACTTTTTCATTACAACCTCGGGATTAAAAATTCGCAAATCGCTTTTTTCCAAATCATACGGACGATAATCAGGCTCGTTGGTGAAAAAATCATCCAACAAAGTAGAAGTCAAATCAAATTGATTAACCGCAGGAATTCCAAAAATGCCATATATCGTTTTTAAAATTGAACCGAAATTTGCGTGTGTCTTTGAAACATAATTACGCTTCACAAAAGGACTGATCATCATCAAAATGCTTCTGTGGGCATCAATATGGTCTACACCACCTTGTGGATCATCTTCCGTCACTACAATAAGCATATTTTTCCAATAGGGGGTATGACTCAAAAAATGAATCATTCTGCCCAAAGCCAAATCGTTATCTGCAACATATGAGTGAACAAATGGATATCCATCAGCGGGCCTTGGGCCTGTTGTATGATCATTGGGCAATTGAATGGTGATGACTTGGGGCATTGAATCCTTGCCACTCAACCATTTCTCTGTAAATTCTTCCTCAAACTGTTCAACCCTGAATTGATCAGGAATATTCATATTATATCCAGCATACTTTCGCGAAGTTTTAGGAAAAATAGATTTAGGCATAGGAAAAGCAACAGGTAGAGCAGTTCCATTGGTTGTGTCATACCATTCCTCTTGAACATCGGTATATTCATTGGCCTCGCCAAAGTTGTAAACGGATACGTTGTTTCTTTCCAAAGCTTCCCAAAAACCTCCAACTTCATTGTAATCTTCAGGATCTTGCGCCCCAGTAGTTCTAGGAAAAATCCTTCCCGGTGCGGGTGAAAAAAGCCTATAACCACCGCTATTGGCTGAATTGGTTTCTACATACTCATTTGGAATGGTTCCCATCATCCAGTGGTGCCCGTGAATAGATGCATCGCTATCACAATAAAAATTATCTGACAAAGCAAAGGTTCTTGCTATTTTCTGATGATTTGGAGTAATTCTTATTTTCTCAGCATTCATCAAATTGTCTAAGGTAATTGAATCCAATCCATACTTCTTCAACAGATCCCAATTGATAGATTCTGAAGAATTATCACTTAACAAGGTCAGTTTCTCGCGAATTTCCTTTTTAATCACTTCCTCACAATCAACTCCAAATCTAGCAAGGATTGTATCGCCTTCAACCCCTGGCACTTGGCTCAAAACCTCGTCAAAAGTTCTATTCTCCTTGGTGATGTATACCACATGTTTTATGGAATCTAAATTCTCCAATTTTTTGGCCTTAATCGGACTGAATGTATTGTTCAAACAGGTCTGACTCCATTGATTCAGATTTTTCTTATTTGGGATATTTACTTTTTGAATCAAACCCAACTGAATATCGCCTACGTAAGTTCCTTGTACAGGAGATTTAAAACCAGATCCGCCATTGGGTCCGGCACCATAACCTCTCGCCGATGTCATTAAAATCTCATTGGTTTTATTTAAACACTTTACTCGAGTTACACCCCATCCTCCGGGAATGAAACCTATAACTTTACGCTTGGCCACATCAATAACTGCCACAGCATTGTAACCCAATAGGGCCACATAAAGATTCTTGCCACTTTGATCTATATCCAATCCGTATGGGAAATAACCTCTAACGCTATCCAAAACACTATTGGTTTTGACCGCAATGTAACCGCTAACCTTACCTGTTGTTATGTCAATAATTGCTATATTATCATTTTGTGTTTGGGATATGTAGGCGAAATTGCCTTTACAAACAATAGAATTCGGATGAGATCCTCCTACAATTTCGGCATCCTCAACCATTTCACCAATTCTCAAGCCCGTTTTAACTTTATGTAATAATTGATTTTGTAAAATATCAACTATCCATACAGACATAGACTCATCGTTATCTGCGGGTCCAAGTCCAGCAATCTTCCTGCCGTTAATCCAAACTCCTGTATCTGACTCCGCAGTATGAGCACCGAAAGGCGGAAAATGCAAATAAAAAGTGTCCTTATTATCTTTTGTAATTTCAGGAAGCTTTTTGTATTGGTAAATACCCACATTAGAAAACAATATTTTACTACCGTCACCGCTAAGGGCTAAACCAAAAGGAATTCTCCCTGTTTTAAATGATTTCAACAATTTCTTTGTTTGGACATCAATTCTGTAAAGTTCTTGCCAACCTCTGTCTAAAACCCAAAGCTCTCTCCTGTTGGAATCGTAAACAACATCCGTCAAAAATGCTTCTTTCGGATGAACCGGATGAAACTTCCCAATATCAATTGAATCAACTACTACTTTCTTTTCGCAATCAAAAAACCAAATCATTCCTTTATCACCACCACCAATGACCGCTGTTTTATTGTCTTCAAGGAATTGTAGACCAATAAATGATGCTCCTTTTATCACATCAACTCCGCTCCCATCAAACTCTGGGAAACGTTGTATATTCATAAAATTACCGCTTAAATCTACCAATGAAATGGCATTGCTGTGGGCCACCACTGCCCAATGCTCATCAGCTGATACTGCTAAACCATAGGGCGCTCTTGTTATCGTCTTTGCCTCCCCAACAGGACTCACCCATCTACCTGAAGGCAAAACTGATTTTCCTGAAGGATTGATTTTACAGTACTCATTCCGTCCAGGAACCTCCATATCCTTCTGAGCAAATATTGAATTTGACCACAAATTGAGAGCCAACAAAAACAGAAATATATTGGTTGAATTGAGCGAAAGTTTCATCAACCAAATCTAGATTCTTAAAAAGTCCCCAATATTTCCATTTAGATACTTTTTTGTTAAACCCAATATTAAATTGACATTCTCAAATAACAAAATAGTAATCTTTTCTCCATTAATCTAAAAACAACCCAATTAAATTTCTATATCTATTAATTATTATTGCCCTATGAAAATACTAACCCCAAATTTCAAATTCATCTTGAGTTGTATAGGCATAGCTTTCATACTACTCTCAATTGCATTATTTGCTAAAGGATTGAAAACAAGCATGATGGAGTTCAAAGTCCCGGACTCAACCCTAAACTCAGAACACTATTTAGACGCCCTACAATGGGTTTATATTCATCAGATTTTCATTGGTGGGCTGATATTTTTCTTGGGTCAATCAGTGACAAACTTGAAACATCAAAGATCAATTACAGTATTTATACTAATCGCCATATTTTTTTACACTTACCTTGATTTCAGAACATCTGACAGCCGATTCGGAAATGGTTTATACCAAGGTGAGCAGTCAATAATTCCGGGGTTAATCAATGTCATTTTAATAATGTTCTTAGTCACTTTGTTAGTTAAACTTTTTCTCCCTCCAAAAGAACATTAACAAATAAATTACTCTTTTTGATAACCTAAAGAACTAACTGCGACTTTTCTCACAATTCAAACAATCACCACCCCCTAACTTTGCAATCAAAATCATTCATTATGCCAACCATACAGTTAACCAGCGACAAATTCAAAGAGGAAGTTTTTGATTATACCACCGAAAAAGAATGGAATTTCAAAGGCACACAACCAGCAATCATTGATTTCTATGCCGATTGGTGCGGCCCTTGCAAGGTAGTTGCCCCCATACTTGAAGAATTAAGCAATGAATATCCTGACATTACTATCTACAAGGTAAACACTGAAATTGAGCAAGAATTGTCTTACGTTTTTCAAATCAAGAGCATTCCCAGCATTTTATTCATTCCAATGAACAAACAACCCATGATGCAAGCAGGTGCTATGCCTAAAATGACTCTTAAAGAAATCATTGAAAAGGAACTTTTAATCGAAAAATAAATTTTTTCAACGATTACCCCCACTATCGGTAAGTTTACTTAATTATTTTTCAGCACCATGAAAAATATTTTGAGCATAACAACCATTGCGGCTGTATTAATCAGCTCTTGCACCATTGTTCAACCTGGAGAAACCGGCGTAAAGCGTAGACTGGGCAAACTCAATGACAAAGCCTATGACCCAGGTATTCAACTCTATAACCCATTTTTATCAACTATTCTAAGACTTCCAATAAGAACAGTCAATTTAGAAGTGCGACTTCCACTGCCCAGCAAAGAAGGCCTTACCATACAATCAGAGATTTCAATTCTCTATAGAATAGAGAAAAAGGCAGGGCCAGATGTCATTAAAAACATTGGCATGAACTACGAAGAAGTAGTGATTTTACCCGTATTTAGATCTGCCGCAGCCGACGTTACTTCTAAGTTTTTTGCGAAGGATATGCACAGCGGTGAACGTGCGAGAATTGAACGAAACATTCGCGACACCATGATGGCGGTATTAGGCGATAAAGGATTCGTAGTGGAAAATGTACTTTTAAAATCTATCAGCCTTCCTTCGGGATTATCTGCCGCCATTGAAGAGAAACTCAGAGCCGAACAAGAAGCTCAGCGTATGGAATTCACCAAACAAAAAGAAAAATTAGAGGCTGAGAGAAAAGCAATAGCCGCCGAGGGTGAAAAACAAGCAGTCATCATTGCCGCCCAAGGACTTGCCGAAGTTGACAAAATTCGAGCAGAAGGTATTGCAAACGCTACAAAAATCAAAGCGGATGCTGAGGCAAAAGCCAACGAAATGATTTCTAAATCTCTTACTCCAGAGGTATTAAAAAACAATCAAATTGAAGCGTTTAAATCACTTTCAAACAGCAACAATTCAAAGGTGATCATTACCGATGGGAAAACCCCGTTGCTAGGAATACCGGATGGTGGAAAGTAAATCTATCCTAATTTCTCGCAATAATTCTTGAAATTATTCAAGATCATTTGCCAACCCTGCCTTTGTAAGTCAGCTGAATTCTGGTCTTCGGGAGTGAATTTCTCTATCACTTTGATGCCATCTGCCACTTCCTGAAATACTACTTCAACCATTCTGTTCTCTCCAAGGTCTTCGCCCAAGCTAAAAACCAAGCGAGATTGAGGAACGATCTCGCGGTAATATCCCCAAAAATCAAAACTAAAAGACCCGTCTTTGGCTGACATTTTACTGCTGAACTTTCCCCCTACTTTAAAGTCAACTTCTGACTCCGGACAATGCCAGTCATCAGAGGCAAAGTTCCAACCAACAATGTGTTTACTGGAATTGAAACAATCCCAAACAATGTTTAAGGGCGCATTCACCACCACTTCAATTTCAATCATTTCCATAAAACAAAGATATCTATTTACCTTTGCAAGGCTATGAAATACCTCAAAATTGCTACCATCATCATCGCATCGATTGGTGTGATGATTTTCTCAACCCTTGCATACAACGGTGCTTTTAAAACGGTTGTAGTTCAAAAGGGGCAACAAGGAGGACATCTCCTCATTGGCTTGGACCACAAAGGTTCCTACCAGAAAATTGCTACTGTTTTTGACAAAGTCAAACAAATCCAACAAAATGAAAAACTAGATTCATCCTTGTTCGTAGGAGTATATTTTGACGATCCCGCCACTGTCGAAGAAGAGAAATTAAAATCGTTTGCGGGATTCGCCATCCAAGACTCTGCCACGGGTTTGAAGCTCATAGAAAATCACCCCAATCTGCATTTTCAAACAATCGAAAAGCGTTACTCTTATTTCACCGAAATGGAAACCCCAAACATGATTTCCATGATTCTTGCGGTGATCAAAGCCTACCCTGCTTTGGGTGAAAAAATCAAAGAAGACAATCCCAAAACTTCAGGAAAAGGACTTGGATTCGAAGAATACCATCAAAATTTTACTCGCTTTGTTCTTCAAGTTGAATAATAAATTCCAGTCCCTCTAGAGCAATTCTTTTTCTCGTATTCATAAAATCAGGATTATCAATATTCTCTATGTGAAGCGCGAAAATGTAATTATTAGAATCAAACTTCCTAATTCCTACATACCATCCCTGGTCCTTTCCATCTACTTGCGTCCACCCAGTTTTTGCAAACAGCGAAGAATCTCCGTCTACCTGCATGATTTCCCACATTTGATTTTGTGTTTCGGGGGATATTGGCAGCGATTTATTCAATAAAGACTTTAAGAAAACAATTTGATCCTCAACAGAAATCTTGAATTCACCCTTTAACCAAAACTGATCAA
>Ga0079300_10000241_pt1 | contig 19748 bp, 13 predicted proteins | sample Wag4_2014_7_11_FD_74799 | JGI IMG/M metagenome (GOLD analysis project Ga0079300, IMG submission 74799) | Fresh water microbial communities from Ohio, USA - Utica-2 Time Series HT 2014_7_11 | ecosystem: Environmental > Aquatic > Freshwater > Water tank | place: USA: Ohio | collected 2014-07-11
GCATGGAACACCAGAGTTCGGTGACTTACGGCAACGGCTACCAAAACGGTTACCGGGGCAGAGATCTAAGTGGAACTGGTTGGGGTTTAAAATTTGACTTTATCATCATCCACGAGGCAGGTCACGAATGGTTTGCCAACAACATTACGTACAAAGATGAGGCTGACATGTGGATCCACGAAAGCTTCACGAATTACTCTGAAAGCTTGTTTCTTGACTATCATTACGGCAAGGAAGCAGGGCAAGCCTACGTACGTGGTACACGAATGAATATCCTGAACGATAAACCCATTATCGGAGATTATGGAGTCAACCAGCGTGGCTCTGGGGACATGTACTACAAGGGTGGCAATCTTTTGAACATGCTTCGTCAAATCTTGCAAGACGATGAGAAATGGAGACAGATCTTACGTGGCTTGAATGAAACATTCTACCACCAGACTGTAACTACAGCTCAGGTGGAATCCTACATCTCCAAACAGATGGGGATGAATTTGTCAAGGGTGTTTGATCAATACTTACGTGATGCTCGTATTCCAATCTTGGAATATTACCAGCAAGATGGGGCTTTGCATTACCGATGGATAAGTGCAGTGAAAGATTTTGATATGCCCGTAGATGTATTGTTAGATGGAAGTACAAAAAGACTACAGCCAAAAACATCCTGGCAGAAATTAGAGGCAGCTCTTGTACAAGTTCTAGTGGTGGATCCTGATTATTATGTGGGCGTATCGAAATCAAGAGAATAGCTGATTTGAGCGTATTTGATGGTATTTATGTTGTATAATTTATATTATGTTAAATAAAAATTTAAAGCTTACAGATAGGATCACTCCTCAGCTACAATCCAATGTCTTTGATACAATCGATGGTATTGCTTCCCGCACCTCTTCGCAGGTCTCTCCATTCAACATGCTCTAAACAAAAACTTTTGATTTAGATTAACATTCATCTTCATTCATTTACCCTTCACACTGAACTTCTTTCAACATGAATAATTGGTTTCCTAATGTCGGCCGTCTCCTAGGACCTATAGCTTTCTTTTTGATTTATTTTTTGGTAGATACTCCTGGCTTAGCTCCTGAAGGAAAATTAATGCTAGGCCTTACCTTATGGATGGCAATCTGGTGGATAACGGACGCAGTTCCCATTGCAGGTACCGCTTTATTGCCTCTGATGGTTTTGCCCTTGTCTGGCGTATTGAACCTGAAGCAAGTTTCTAACAATTACATGGATCCCACAGTGTTGCTGTACATGGGCGGATTTCTTTTAGCTACTTCAATCGAAAAATGGAACCTACATAAACGTATTGCACTTAACATAATAAATTTATTAGGAACAGATTTAAGGCGAATTGTGCTGGGATTCATGTTGGCCACAGGATTCCTTTCCATGTGGATCTCCAATTCTGCAACAGCCTTGATGATGCTGCCTATTGGATTGGCTGTAATTGGCCAATTCAAGAACCATTTAGGAGATGAAAATGGGATACTATCCACTCATTTAGCTAAAAACATCTTGTTAGGCATCGCCTATGCAGCTTCCATCGGTGGAATGGCAACTCTAATTGGTACCCCCACCAACAACGTACTACGTGCTGTAGTCGAAAAATTATACAACTACACGATTGATTTCAATGAATGGATGCTGTTTGCATTTCCTTTTTCGGTGGTTTTACTTGCCATTGCATGGTTTTATCTGGTAAACTATGGCAATCCGCTTCCTAAAAAGTTTAACCTAACAGAAGCTAAATCGGTTATCCAAGACCAAATTGTGTCCTTGGGAAAAATCACCTACGAAGAAAAAACAGTTCTGATCGTATTTGGACTCGTTTGCTTCTCTTGGATCACCCGCAGCTTTTTGTTGGCACCCTTACTACCGGCATTAGATGATACAATCATCGCTTTACTTGGTGTTATGCTCCTCTTGCTCCTACCCTCTTCTGGAAAATCTGAACCAAAGGGTAGAATATTGGACTGGAAAACTGCTGAACAGATTCCCTGGGGAGTTTTGATCCTTTTTGGAGGAGGATTGGCTTTAGCAGAAGGCTTTAAAGAAACTGGACTTGCCAGTTGGATTGGCCAACATTTGAGTTTGATTGAAGGGGTAAGCTTCTTCGTTTTATTGCTGATCATCATCGCTGCTGTCAATTTCCTTACCGAAGTAACTTCCAATGTAGCAACTGCCTCTATGTTACTGCCAATTTTGGCTTCTGTAGCTATTAAATTGGATGTGCACCCCTTTGGTCTGATGGTTGGCGCAACTCTCGCTGCGAGCTGCGCATTTATGCTTCCAGTGGCCACTCCACCCAACGCGGTTGTATTTGGTCCGGGTTACCTGAAGATAAAAGACATGGTTAAAGCAGGACTCTGGTTAAATATCCTTTCCATTATCCTGCTCACTTTGATGGTCTATTTCATCTTACCTTGGCTTTGGAACATCAATTTGGAGGCTTATCCCTTCTAAGTCTATATTTATAAAAAACCTATTTAAATCTTCACTAAGAAGTTTTAATTTAAGGGAAATCTTAAGCTCATTCTTTATCATTAGTTTCTTTGCATACAATTAACCTCAAACCCATTATGAACCAAAGCATGTTTTGGAGACCAATCGGCCTTCTTTCTTTGATCTTAGTTCTTTTAGTTACTGCCTGCGGCAAAAAGAACAATTTCTTGTCTATGACCGAACCACGACGTGTGGAAATTCTGGTTTTGGGGCATGATAGTGACCATCACAATACCGAAAAATTGATGATGCACATTTCAACTCCTTTGTTCCAAAAAGGAATCAACCTCACCTACACCGCAGATCCAGAAGATCTTCGAGATGAGGTGCTGCAGAACTACGATGGATTGTTGATTTATGCCAATCACGATTCGATTTCCACTTCTCAAGAAGCAGCGCTTAAGTCATTTGTTCAAGGAGGAAAGGCCTTGATTCCTTTACACAGCGCCTCTTTTTGCTTTAGAAATTCGGACTGGTATGTTCAAGCTGTTGGTGGACAATTTAGCACACATGGCACCGGTAGATTTACTACACAATTACTTGATGCGAAGCACCCTATCTTACAAGGAATCAGTGAGTTTGAGACTTGGGATGAAACATATGTTCATAGCCAAATCAATCCTGACATTCAGGTCTTGATGGAGCGAAAAGAGGGAAATAAAAAAGAGCCCTATACCTGGACTCGCAATGAAGGAAAAGGTCGTGTGTTTTACACTGCTTATGGCCACAACGAGGAAACTTGGAAACAACCTGAGTTCCACAAGCTCCTAGCCAATGGTATCCTTTGGGCAGTAGGTGATCAAGTCAATCAATTGCTTGCCGACTACAAAATCCCTACCCCCCAATTCAAAGACGCTGAAATTCCCAACTACGAAAAAAGGGATCCAGCACCTCGCTTTCAATTGCCTCTTTCTCCTGAAGAAAGCATGAAATTGGTGCAGTTGCCTATCGAATTTGAAATGGAATTGTTTGCTAGCGAGCCCATGATCATCAATCCGATGGCCATGGCTTGGGACGAGCGCGGTAGATTGTATGTGATTGAAACTGTAGATTATCCAAATGAGGTTCGCACTGAAGGAGGCAACGACAAAATCAAAATACTTGAAGACACCGATGGTGATGGCAAAGCTGATAAAGTCACTGTTTTTGCAGATAATTTGAATATTCCCACATCGATCATGGCTGTCAATGGCGGCATTTTGATCTCCATGGCCCCTGATTTTGTATTCCTTAAAGACACCAATGGAGATGATGTAGCCGACGTACGTGAAGTGGTGATTACGGGCTGGGGCAAAAGCGATACCCATGCGGGGCCTTCAAATTTGAAATATGGTTTCGACAACAAGATTTGGGGCGTATTGGGTTATTCAGGCTTCAATGGAGAAGTGGGCGGAAAATCCCATTCCTTTGGACAAGGCGTTTACCGATTTACGCCCAATGCAAGCGAACTAGAATACTTGGGCAGCTCCTCCAATAATACCTGGGGCTTGGGCTTTACGGAAGATTTTGAAACCTTCCTCTCTACTGCCAATGGACAACACAGCGTGTATTTTTCCATGGCGAACAAGTTCCTAAAGCGTCCAATTTTCCAAGGATCCGCAAATACGGTACATGGCATCGATAGCCACTACGACATGCCTCACCTCACTCCTTTCCTTCGTCAGGTAGACTGGTTTGGAGGCTATACGGCTGCTGCAGGACATAATTTTTACACCGCACGTAGTTTCCCTGAATCCTATTGGAACCGCATTGCTTTTGTAGCCGAGCCTACTGGTCGAGTACTACATAAGGCCATCATCAATCCGGATGGATCAAGCTACAAAGAGAAAAACGGCTTCAATATCCTAGCCAGCTCTGACGAATGGTTTTCACCAGTTCACGCAGAAGTAGGTCCAGATGGTGCTCTTTGGGTGGCCGACTGGTACGACTTTATCATTCAGCACAACCCTACTCCTCGCGGTTTTGAAAATGGTGCTGGCAATGCCTACATCAACCCACTTCGGGACAGCAAGAATGGACGTATCTACAGAATTAGTTACAAGGGAGGCAAGGATGCGAAAACATTCGACTTGAAAGACGCAAAACCTGCTAAACTTATCGAAGCGCTGAAAAGTGATAACCTGTTCTGGAGAATGACTGCCCAGCGCTTGATTGTAGAGCGAAAAGAAAAATCAATACTTTCTGACTTGTATTCCCTCATCGGAAACCAATCCCAAGACAAGGTGGGCATCAATGGCCCAGCAATCAATGCTTTGTGGGCACTCCATGGTTTGGGTGAATTGAATGGAAAAAATCAAGAAGCAACTGATGCCGTAGTAAAAGCACTCAGCCATCCATCAGCTGCGGTACGCAAGAATGCTCTTCGCGTCCTTCCACGAAATGAGGCGTCTTCCAAAGCGATTCTTAGCAGCAGTTTGTTGCGAGATGCGGATTTGCATACCCGAAAAGAAGCATTTTTAGCACTTTCTGAAATGCCATCTTCTACGGAGGCAGCTAAGAAATTGATGGAAGAAGCCAAGCAGGAAGAGAATGGAGCAGATCCATTCTTGCCGCAAGCCATATTTGCAGCTGTATTGACTCATCCATCTGAATTTGCGAAGCGCGATGCAAAAGCGGCAATCCAAGCCTCTGGAGAAAGCCCTCTCCCACTCCCTGATCGAATCAGCAGAAGCTTGGTAGCGGAGCAATACCCACTCGACCAACGCAATAGTATTTTATTTCCGCCTGATGTAACAGGCAAGGAAATTGGCGTTCGCATGATACTTTCCAAAGGAGACAATCCACTTGAAGGTGTACTGATGGCGCAAGGCAACAATACGAATGGCTATAGTTTATACATTTACCAGGACGCCCTTCATTTTGCGGTTGCCCAGGAGGATAAACTCACCATTATCAGTTCCAAAAAAGGTCTTCCTACTACTCAGTTTGTCGTAGACGCTACTTTAGTGGCAGACGGTACCCTTTCCTTGCAAATCAATGGGCAAGAAATTGCCAAAGGCAAGACAAAGGGAGTGTTTCCTAAGGCACTCAGTCCTAATAGAGTTCGTGTAGGCTCTAATGACAGCAAAAATGTAGTTGGTAAGTACGAAGGCAACTGGTGGTTTGGAGGTAGACTGAGCAAGAATTCCACGCTGACGCTCAAACAACCGGGTTCAGAAATAGCGCTGGTAGCTAGCTTACCTACGCTAACAGCTAGCGCTGGAAGCACAGCCATCAAATTGGGTGTAATTCCTCATGAAATGAAGTTTGACAAGCCTTCCTTTACGGTTCAGGCGGGTACTCAAGTGACCATCGATTTTGAGAACCTAGATTTCATGCAGCACAATCTTGTGATTGGTAAAAAAGGAAGCATGGAGGTGATTGGCAAGGCAGCCGATGAACTAGCAAAAAATCCAAAGGGTGCAGAACTCAACTATGTTCCTGAAATCCCAGAAGTGATCATAGCCACTGTGTTAGTTAGTCCAGAAGGCAAGGAAACGCTTGTGTTCACTGCACCAACAGAGCCGGGTGAGTATCCATTTGTATGTACCGTACCAGGTCACTGGAGAATCATGAATGGCATCATGGTCGTACGAAAGTAAACTATGGCTTTGGACGTAACCTTTGGGGTAAGTACCTGGCTTTGGACTTCCCCATTTAATCGAGAGACGATTGCTTTGTTTCCGAAGATCAAAAGCTATGGCTACGATGCGGTGGAAATTCCCGTGGAAGATCCTTCCCTGATTGACCTTGATTTGGTAAAAAAGGCCTTGGCAGATGAGGGACTCAAAGCAATTATTTGTGGAGCTTTTGGCCCTTCGAGGGACTTGACGCATGATGACCCGGCTTTCCACCAAACCTGCTTTACCTACCTGGACTCCTGTTTGGAGATCGCCAGTGAACTGGGTGCAGGTTTTGTGGCAGGCCCCATGTATTCGGCTGTAGGCAAGGCGCGACTTGTATCTCCCGAGCAGCGAAAAGTGGAATGGGACCGAGCGGTGAGCAATCTTAGGAAAGTTTGCCGTCGTGCAGGAGAATTTGGGCTTGATCTAGCCATTGAGACCCTCAATCGCTTTGAAACAGACCTGATCAACACCTCCGAAGACCTGATGCGTTTGATTGGTGATATCAATGAACCCCAGGCAAAAGCAGTCTTGGATGGCTTTCATCTGAATATTGAAGAACCTGACTTGGAGTCAGCGATTCGTCGTGTAGGTGATAAATTGATCCATGTACAGGTATCGGAAAATTACCGAGGTACTCCAGGAACTGGCCAAACGAATTGGGCCGCTTGGAAGCGAGGCTTAGAAGCTATCAATTACCGGGGTACGATCTCTATCGAAAGCTTTACGCCTCAAGTGAAGGAGCTTGCAGGGGCAGTTTGCATTTGGAAACCCTTGGTACCTAGCCAAGATGGATTTGCGAAGGATGGCCTCGAATTCCTTAAAAAATGGGCCTCCTCCTAAAAATGCTTCCATTTTAATTGACCTAGAATTAAAAAATTATCTGATTATCCGCTTTTTACCATTAACAAGAGAAAATAAGGCTTGAAGTTCATTTAGGTGAGCTGTGGACTGTGGACAGTCGTCTGTCGACGATTATCCGCAGTAATTCAAACAAATCTTAATCAACTGACATATTTGCGGATAATCCTAAAAAATTAACACTTCTTTTTAACCCAAATCCATTCTTCCTCCCATGAGCAAAAAACCAATCAACATCGCCATTATCGGCTTAGGTTTTGGTGCCGAATTTATCCCCATATACCAAAAGCATCCATTGGCAAACATGTATGCGATATGCCAAAGAAATCAAGAGAAGGCCGAAGAAATTGGTAAAGCCTTTGGCATTGAAAAGGTGTACACCGATTACGATGAGTTGCTAAAGGATCCCAACATCGATGCAGTGCACATCAACACCCCTATCCAAAATCACGCAGAGCAATCCATAAAGGCCTTGAAGGCAGGAAAGCATGTTGCTTGTACCGTACCCATGGCCACCACGGTAGATGAATGTCGACAGATTGTGGAATTGACCCAGCAGACCGGATTGACTTACATGATGATGGAAACTGTCATTTATAGCCGGGAATTTTTGTTTGTAAAGGAAATGTACGAGAAGGGTGAATTGGGAAAAATCCAGTTTCTCCGCGCCTCCCACCAACAAGAAATGGCGGGCTGGCCAGGATACTGGGAAGGCCTCCCTCCCATGCACTATGCCACCCACTGCGTAGGACCTGTATTGGCACTGCCAAAAGGTAAGGCGGAATACGTTTCTTGCTTGGGATCAGGAAGAATTGATGAAAACTTAATTCCTAAATACGGTTCTCCTTTTGCTATTGAAACCTGCCATATCAAACTTAAAGACTCTGATTTAGCTGCTGAAGTGACGCGTTCCTTGTTCAATACCGCACGACAGTACCGTGAGAGCTTTGATGTGTATGGTTCCAAAAAATCCTTTGAATGGACCCTTGTTGAGCACGAAGATTCAGTCATTCACACAGGTGAAGTGCCAGAGCGGGTTACGATCCCAGATTATGCACATTTGCTCCCTGCGGAAATTGCATCCTTTACCCAACAAGGCGTCTACGATTCAGACGACAACCAGCACCTATCCTTTATTCAGGGTTCAGGTCACGGAGGATCACATCCTCACCTCGTGCATGAGTTTCTTACCGCCCTCACCGAAGGAAGATCCCCCTATCCTAATGCAGCCCAGTCGGCGAACATTACCTGTGTGGGAATCTTGGCGCACGAATCCGCCATGGAAGGAGGAAAAATTAAATACTTGCCGGAGTTCACGCTCGGTTAAAATCAAAAGGCCTGAAAAATTTTCAGGTCTTTTTTTATCCTATTTCTAGATTCTTTCCTCAAAAAATATCGAACCCATCTCTTGAATGTAATTAGCAGTATAAAATTTAATTATGATTTAATACCCTAAATACAAAAGGAATTCGTTTAGTATTTACTTTTATTGAAATTGTCCCGCCTGAATGAAAAAACCGAAGCTACTTCAAAAGTCCAAGAAAGTTAAGTTTAGCGGACAAGGTAGTTTTAGAACCTTGGCAGGATTGCAGCAATTTGCTGCTGCATGGGATGAATCCACACTTCGACACTTGCTTCGACGTACTTTGTTTGGCTTCAAACAAGAAGATTTGACTGCTTGGAAGGGCAAGAGTATGGCTGAGGTAGTACAATTGCTAGTAAGCCCAAGTCAATCCCCCCTCCCTCCTGTAAACAATTACAACGACGCTAATTTTTCAGATCCTACCGTGCCTGCCGGGCAAACCTGGGTAAATGCTCCCTACGATGGGAATGCCAATGGACGAAGAAACACTTCCTTAAAGTCCTGGTGGATAGGAAATCTCCTGCAGCAGACTTCCTCAGTGCATGAAAAAATGACTTTGTTTTGGCACAACCACTTTGCCGTTGAAGCGGTGGATGTAAATGATGCTCGATACATGTATCGGTATTACAGCCTCCTGCGAAAGTATGCCTTGGGTAATTTCAAACAGTTAGTCTTGGAAATAACCAAGGATCCTGCCATGCTCCGTTACCTCAATGGCTACCAAAACAATAAAAATGCTCCAGATGAAAACTATGCGCGGGAACTGCAAGAGCTATTTACGCTTGGCAAGGGTCCACTTGTATTTTACACCGAAGCAGACGTCAGAGCAGCAGCTCGTGTGTTGACAGGATATACCGTAAACGCTACTACAATCTCCTCTGCTTTTGATCCCAACCGACACGATACGGGCAACAAGCAATTTTCTACGTACTACCAAAATAAAGTAATTCTTGGTAAGACTGGCGCCAATGGGGCAAAGGAAACGGAAGAACTGATAGACATGCTTTTTTTACAAGATGAAATAGCCCTTCACTTGTGTCGAAAACTCTACCGATTTTTTGTTTACTATGAAATCGATGCAGCCACAGAGGCGAATGTAATCCTGCCCATGGCAAATCTTTTCAGAACGAAAAATTATGAAGTAAAACCTGTTCTTGAGCTGCTATTCAGTAGTACGCATTTTTATGATCCAGTGAATGTAGCCGGAATGATCAAAAGCCCTTTGGATTATTGCGTTGGCTTATGCAAAGAATTTAAAATGCAATTTCCTGATTCCACTGACTTCGCAAATCAATACCTCATGTTCGACTACATTCGGACACAGGCATCCAATATGCAGCAAAATTTGGCTGACCCTCCCAGTGTAGCAGGTTGGCCAGCGTATTACCAGGCGCCGCAATTTCATGAGTTGTGGATCAACTCAGATACGCTTCCCCGAAGAAACCAATTCATGAATATTCTGCTTACTTCAGGATATACCCGAAATGGCAAAAAAATCTTCATTGATGTGCTCACCTACGTGAATGCCCTTTCCAATCCTGGAAATCCCAACCTTTTGATTCGGGATACAGTGGCGCATCTATGTGCCATTGGCTTGACGGCAGAAGTGATTCAATTTCTAAAGAGCATTTTATTGTCAGGTCAATCCACTGATTCCTATTGGACCGATGCATGGACAAGCTACAAAGCCAATCCAACCAATGTGGTGGCCCGAAACATGGTTTTAAGTCGATTAAACTCGATGTTTAGCTACCTAATGAACCTCCCTGAATACCAGCTATCATGAAGAGAAGGGAATTTTTACAAACACTTGGACCTGCTGGAATCGTTTTCCCGGCCTTAATCAATGGTTTGACTTTCAAGGCTTTTGCAGAGTCTCCCTTGGTATCGGCACTCACTCAGGCTCCTACCGAAACGGACCATGTCTTGGTCATCATCCAACTCAATGGAGGCAACGATGGCTTGAATACCGTGATTCCCTTTGATCAATACGACAAGTTGGCCAATGCGCGGTCAAATATTATCCTGCCTCAAAATAAGCTGCTCAAACTCAATGGGACAAGCTTCACTGGACTTCACCCCTCCATGACGGGCTTGCAAACCCTATTCAATGAGGAAAAATTACAGATCATCCAGTCGGTTGGGTACCCACAGCCCAATTTTTCCCATTTCCGAGCTACAGATATTTGGATGAGTGCCTCCGATTCCAACAAGTATGTCAACTCTGGCTGGACTGGACGTTATTTGGCTGAAGAATACGATGGATTTCCTACCGGTTATCCCAATGCTGTGATGCCCGATCCCTTGGCGATTCAAATTGGTTCCTTCGTCTCCCCTGCCATGCAAGGACCCTCTGTAAATATGGGAATGGCGATTTCTGATCCCGTAAATTTTTACAACCTGATCAATGGGATTCAAGGAGCATCACCGAATACAAGAGGAGGAAAAGAGCTGACCTACATTAGGCAAGTAGCTCAACAGACCACACAATACGGAACTGCAATCAAAAATGCCGCTGCCAAAGTAACCAAACAGTTTTCTGGATATCCTACTGGCAACTCCCTTGCAGACCAACTGAAAATTGTGGCACGACTCATTGCTGGCGGGCTCAAAACACGGATTTACATGGTCAGCTTGGGCGGCTTTGATACCCATGCGCAGCAGGTGATTGCCAATGCAACTGATACAGGAGCTCATGCTTTGCTTCTGAAAAGGGTTTCGGAAGGAATAAAAGCGTTCATGGATGACCTTACCTTCCTTAATGCACAGAAGCGCGTGATTGGGATGACTTTCTCAGAATTTGGACGGAGAATAAAGTCCAATAGTAGTGGCGGGACAGATCACGGAGCTGCTGCACCCCTGTTTGTTTTTGGCAATTATGCGAAACCTGATGTTTTAGGAAATAGTCCTGAAATCCCACTGATCACCTCCGCTTCCGACAATGTGCCCATGCAGTTTGACTTTAGGTCAGTTTATGCTTCCATACTCAAGCAGTGGTTTTGTGTTCCAGATATCACCTTGGAGAACGTGATGTTGCAAAATTTTCAAAACCTTCAAGTCATCAAAAGTTCAGCACCTTGCATGTCAAGCAATCCTGATATTTTCCCAACTAGCGAAACCACGCTTGTCCTGACCAACTACCCAAATCCATTCCAGCAATCCACTACCCTTTCGTACCAAACTGAAGGTGGGTATGCCCTGATTCAGGTTTTTTCTACAGAAGGAAAACTAGTTAAGACACTGCTTGACAAGGAAGTAACCCCTGGTAATCACAAGATCACCTTTGAAAATGAAGGGTATTCACCTGGAATTTATTATGCACGCTTGCAAAGTAATAACCAGCAGATTACACGAACTATGCTCCTAGGCAGGTAGGAAGGGTCAATTACCGTACTTTTTTCAGGCTGTTTTTACCTAGTTTGTAGACCATACTCCACACCGATCCTAATGCAGATTTCTTCAAATTAGGTTCCTTTCCTTCTCCCATTAGGTGGAGCTGATCCGTGTACCAGATAATTTCCAAAGGGAAGGTTTTATCCAAAAATTTCCAACCTGTAGTCAAAGGCTTTACCTGGCTTGTGACCGGAGCACCAGAAAGAAGTTGATTCGGGAAATCCGGTTGAATGGCAAGTGAACGCGCCACTCCGATGACATCACATGCACCGGAAGCCAGTGCCTCCTCCATTCCTTGTAAGGAACGAAAGCCTCCCGTGAGCATTAGCGGAGAGGAGACTAACTTTCGCACCTCCTCACAATAGTCTAAAAAGTAGGCTTCTCTAGCTTGGGTGGAAGCTTTTACTTTGGCACCCATCATGGCAGGAGATTCGTAGGTGCCTCCCGATATTTCAATCAAATCCATCCCCAGTTCCGATAACTTTTTCACCACTCCCATGGAATCCTCTTGGGTAAAACCTCCTTTTTGAAAATCGGCGGAGTTGAGTTTAATTCCTACTGGAAATGCATCACCAACCGCTTCACGAATCGCTTTGTACACTTCCGTAACAAAGCGCATGCGGTTTTCAAGGCTACCTCCCCATTGGTCGTTTCGTTGGTTGTGGGTAGGAGACAAAAACTGGCTCACCAAATACCCATGGGCACCATGGATCTGAACTCCCGTAAATCCACTTTCCTTGCATACTTTTGCGGCATAGGCAAAACGGGAAATTATATCATGAATCTCCTCATCGGAAAGTGCTCGTGGGGTATTGAATAACCGATCCAATGGCTTTTTTAGGGGTATTGCTGAGGGTGCTACGGGTTCTTTACTTAGAAACTTGGGAGATTGCTTACCTGGATGGTTGAGCTGTACCCAGATATGTGTTCCATTCTTTTTTCCTGCTTCTGCCCAAAGTGGTAGATTTGAATCTTGAATCCCTTGTTCGATGACCACATTATGTGCCTCTCCCAAGGCAAATCGATCCACCATCACATTTCCCGTGATCAAGAGTCCTATTCCCCCTTCTGCCCATCGTCCATACAATCGATTAAACTTCTCATTTGAGGTATAGCCACGGGAACCCATGTTTTCACTCATGGCGGACTTGCCTAATCGATTTTTTAATGTAGCCCCACAAGGGAGTTGAAGCGTTTCGGTTAATTTGGAAGACATGGCAAATTTGGTTGGTATTAGTTCTGAGAGCACGAGTATACCCAATAATTAAAGAAGTAACAAAGCTGTAATGTAACTCCTTTAAATCCAATGAGACCTTGCTGACGGCAGACAGGCCTCCCGTCCGCCGCCGCCCACAGGATGCAAAGTCGCAATTGGGACTACTCCCCCTTGACAAGGGGGCTAGGGGGATTATTTTGTTCTCGCAATGACACCAAGATCTGCCCGCCGCGGTGGGCGCAAAGAAATTGTAGTCCACCTCTCGGCTCTTGTTTCTTGCTTCTCCTTCTCGCCTCTCGGTTCTCAAGCGTCTTGCTACTTGATACTTGCTACTAGATACTTTTTTCAAACACTCCAATCACCCGAAATTCCTTCAGCTCCTCGGCTTCCAAAACGAGCGGGGCATAGCCCAATGATGTACTCCCCTATTTATCCAATGTTTTCTCAAACCGCTTTTTTGTTCTATTGAAGGCGGTTGAAGTCCACTCTGCATCAAAGCCATCCCAGAATACCCGAATGGAATAACTCCCGCTTGCTTTGGTGATCAAAAAAGTTAAATCTTCAAGCATAAAATAGACATTGTGGTTGTTTACGTCTTTGGACAAGAACTTATCGTGATCATCAATAGCTGATTGGACTTTCTCAAACAATTTTAGAGCCTCAGGCCTATTGAAGTTTTTGAATGCATAGCCTTGGTAAGGAATACCAGCCTCTGAAAAATAATCTCCATAAAACCCAAAAATCAACCCTTCCATATTTTTCGCTGGACACTTATAAACTAAGGAAGTGAGCTCTCCAGTGGAAGATGCTGCAAGAGGATCTATTTCAAATTCGACCACCTCCTCCGTCGAACCCAAAATCGTGTTCATGACAAAAGACTTCGCTTTAAACAAAGAAATTTCCTTGCTAAATTCCTTGGCCATTATGCCATTCAATTGTGAAACTTGGGCATTTGCTGAAAATGCAAAAAGCGCTATCGCAATAATTATTAATGTCTTTTTCATTCCTTTATGTTAGATATTTAAAATAAAAAATTAGATCAATCAATAACTTAATGTTTGAATTTTAATAAATAAACAGTTGTCTTTTTAAATAATTGGTATGGATTGATCATAAAAAATCAAAGTATGAATTAATCTAAACAACTTATAAGACTTTAATCTATACTCCAACTATACTCACCGGTACAGTAATCCTCATCATTTGGTGGAGGTTTTCGCCATGAATTACCACTACCACTTCGAACACTATTTCTCCTTCTCTCTTCAATTGCACGTGATTCAATCAACTCATTTATTTCAGCTGCATGCATTTTTAAAAAACCTCCAAAATCCTTATCAATAACCTCATAAGTTACATTTTCAAAAATATCATAAGAAAACATGAATTGATGTCCTCTGAAATAAATTCTAAAGTTTGTTCCAATGATGTATTTAGCATCTTCGGCATCTGACCCAATTGAATCATCATAAAATTTAATTTCTGATTCATCAACATTGTTTTCTTCACACAATTTTTTAAAAAAATGTTTTACCGAATCATTTACCATCCGGGGGCCATTTAAATTTTTTAGAAATCTTTTTTTTCCACTTTTTCCTACAAAAAACCTTACCGATTGATTAGTCGGGTCAAAATCACATTTCGTTATTTCAGGCCTATAAATCATTTGAACACAATTTTAAGTCATAACTTGGAAAAAAATCAAAATAGCAAAGAATATTCGGTAAACTAAAACATCCTACGCTGCCCGCTGCTTGTATAGATGCGCTTGGAATTCGATAAACAGTCTACTGATGTTTGCAACATCGCCTAGGATATCCTTCGCATCCTCCAAGGATTGGTACTTGTTGGTAAGTAGGATTGGGAGCTTCTCTTGGTCTAGTTCTTCTACACCTGTCTCAATATACTTGCTCAAAACGAAGGAGATGAACTCCTTCTGCTTGTCATTTAGCAAAGCAAAAATGGTGGCCTCTGCAGCCTTGGCTCTAGCCTCGCGAGTCATGGCGATATACTCCCCGTTGAATACATACTCCAATACATCGTACAGGTCACTCTTCTCCATATCTACCAAGCGCTGTAACGTGAGTAAGTCCCCCTTGGGAAAGCCTGCGCTATCTAGATTTTCTAGGAGAATTTTTCTTGTCAATGGATTGCCCCACAGCTTCCGCAACTCCTCTTCGTCTTTGAATAACTTAGGCAGCTCACCAAACAGGTTGTTCAAGAACTCTTCCGAGGATATAGGCTTGCCATCAGCACTCCAAAAGGAAGAAGTAATCATGTGTTGAATCTCTCTCTCTTTTCCGTTACGAAGCTTGACTTTTATTTTTTTTCGCTTGCTGCAATTGCAATTCAGTTCACCGCAAATTTCACAAGGCTCTTTCGATTTCTTTTCACAAACGCAAGGTGTTTGTTGGCATACTTTACAAGGTGGTGGTGTTGGGGGGGGTGCAGATTGGCACTCGCATACTAACTGTCCGCAAACATCACAAGGCAAAGCCTCTCCATCCCATTCAGGGTCGCTGAAATGCTTGTAAGCATCAACATAGTCGTAGATGGTAAAGAACTCTTTCCCGTCAAATACTCGAGTACCACGACCTACAATCTGCTTAAACTCGATCATGGAGTTGACAGGACGAAGTAGGACAATATTCCGTATGTTCCGAGCATCTACACCTGTGGATAGTTTTTGAGAGGTAGTCAGAATGGTAGGTAAGGTCTTCTCATTGTCTTGGAACTCCCGAAGCAGTCTTTCTCCCTCTTCTCCATCATTTGCCGTCACACGAGCGCAATAAAAGGGGTCTTTGCTTTTTGCATTCTGATTGACCAAATCACGTATCAAAGCAGCATGTCCCTGATTGGCACAGAAAATAATTGCCTTATCATTTTGATTGGATTCTTCTAGGAAGACCTTTACTCGCTTTAGTTCTCTTTCTACTATCTCTATGGTTCTGTTAAAGTCCTTTTCTTCATACAACTTCCCTTCCTCAATCTCACCTTCTACAAGGGTATCATCCGAGGTGTAGCGGTAGTCATCCAAGGTTGTCTTGATGCGCTTGACTTTAAAGGGGGTCAAGAAACCATCGTTGATGCCTTCTTTCAACGAATAGATGTATACAGGCTCTCCAAAGTACTTGTAAGTGTCTGTGTTATCCTTTCGTTTTGGGGTGGCTGTTAAGCCCAACTGCACAGCAGGGCTGAAGTACTCTAGAATACTCCTCCAATTACTTTCGTCATTAGCCCCACCACGGTGACACTCGTCAATGATGATTAAATCAAAATAGTCTTCAGGGTATTCTCCAAAGTAGGGTGCTGCTTTTCCTTCAGCATCCGTGCCACTCATGAAGGTTTGAAAGATAGTGAAGAAGATACTGCCATTGGTGGGCACCTTCTTGTTCTTCTTTATTTCTGTGGGTTTTATCCGCACCAATGCATCCTCAGGGAAGGCAGAGAATGAATTGTAGGCTTGGTCAGCCAAAATGTTTCTATCTGCTAAAAATAGGATGCGTGGCCTGCGACTTCCGTCTCGCTTGAGGTTCCATCGAGTTTGAAACAGCTTCCAAGCGATTTGGAAAGAGATGGCTGTTTTACCTGTGCCTGTAGCAAGGGTAAGTAAGATTCGGTCTTTATTTTGAGCTATGGCCTCAACGGTCCGCTGAACTGCTATCTCCTGATAGTATCTTAGCTGCCAACTCCCACTTTTGTCCTCAAAAGGCACATTGGCAAACTTTTCTCTCCAATCGTTTTGTTCGGCAAAGGTCTTGGTCCACAGCTCTTCAGGGCTTAAAAAATTAGATACCACACCTTCTTTACCTGACTTCATGCAGATTTGGTAAATGGCTTTACCATTGCTGCTATAGGTGGTTTCTAGTCCTAATTTCGCAGCATATTTCTTGGCTTGCATTACTCCTTCACCTACCTCCAACTCATCGCTTTTGGCCTCTACCACAGCCAATTTAATACCCTTGTAGACTAATACGTAATCAGCAATTTCTCGCTTGCCTCGCCCCCCTCCTGTTTGGATTTTACCTGCAGTAATGGAGTATTCGCGAAGGACTTTAGAGTCTTCGACCACACCCCATCCACAGGCTTTCAGCTTGGGGTCTATAAGTTCAGCACGGGTTTCTGATTCGTTCATTTTTCCAAATTATACTTGACGTACTATCACCACTTCTGAAATTCGCAAAATTGAATTACCATCCTCTTGTGTAACACGAATAACCATATTCTCCCATAATTGAACTAATTGGCGCTCTCCGTTTTTTATAGCTTGAGACAAATCTTTAGTGCAAAGGATTTGAATCGTTAATTGGTCTCTTGTGATTAAATATATTGGTATGTTTGCTTTAACAAATTCGGCTTTGTCCCAATAGATATCAATCACATTATACTTCTTTCCAAATTCACTTACTATACCTAGGTATTCAAATCTTGCTTCCATCTTTTATTCGATTATCAAATGCTCAAAAGAATCCATTCTTTAGATTTCTAGTAACCAATGTAATTTTTGAGTTCCTTAACTATGATTTTTAGATAGACTCTCATTTCTAGCCTACTTTTTATTAGTTAATCTTGGTACAACTAACGAAGGCTAATTCAATAATGGTAGAAAATCACCTACACTCATTGAGTGCCTCAACAGCATCATTCAAATCATTCATTGCAAACCTAAGGTAATTCATGCCATCTTCAACAGAACTTTTTGCATTCCTAAGGTTATATTCTATATCATACTTATTGTCAGCGTACTCTACACGCCTTAAATAATTGTATGCATCCTCAAATCTACTTGCAGCAATATTAAAGTTTCCTTCCGCATCATCAGCCTCATCTTCTGCATCATCACAACTTATATCATCAGCCTCGTCTTCCGCATCAGAAGCATCCGACTCTGCATAACCTGTCTGATATTTTGCATTATCAATTTCATTCTTCGCTCGTCGAGCGTAATAATGAATATCTTCAACAGTTGATTGCTGATAACACTTTTTGATTAAGTCTAATGTTGAAACTACATATTCATCTGCTTTTTTGCCGTAATCAAAAGCATCACTTAATTCTTCGAAAACCTCATTCTTCTGCCCATAACTAAAAGATGGGGCAAAAAGCATGATTACCAAAAGAATTGCAATGGAGGTAATATTGGTGCCTAGGATAGCTCTGTAGTAACTTTTCATATTTCTGTGGCTAGATAAGGACTGAAAAGGTTGACAATCCTTTTTACATCAGCTTTTAGTGCCGCATATTCTTCTTCAGGGACAAAAAGTGAATTGATGGAAAAATCCTCATCGAGGAATTGAATCTTTGACCCAACTATTGACTTTGGACCATTTACCAATTCAATTTCTTTCCGAATACCCTCTTCATTTTCTTTAGTTGTGACGATATAATCATCAATGTCAGGGAAGTTTAAATCTAAGCCTTTGAATAAATAACTTTCACCATCATCATCATTTTGGAACCATCTTTCACAGAACTGTTTAAGGTACTTTAGATTAGAGCTAACCACACTTAATTTTTTGCCACCATGGAAATTTGCGAAGGAATCTTCCCATGGCTTAAATTTATCCAAGCTCCATTGTTTTGCTTCCATTAGGTATTCGTGTATAATACTAATCTTTGCACCCATAGACTCCTCCTTGAACATTTTAAACCAACTGTTATAGTCACTTTCGCCACGTATATGGCAAAAGTAATAATCACTTACGAAGGGCCCGATGTCTACATAGTTTTTGAATTCATGTGAATCAGAGGACTTATACCTAATTATTCTCATGGTCTATCAGGGCAATTAATTTGATGCGCCTATCAGCTCCCCTGCAAAGGCCTTCTGCAAGATGGATTTTTTCAGTTCCTCCAAGTCGGCTAATTTCTGTTGGTAGATAGTTTCGAGTTTATTACTCTCTACTGAAAGCTGATTTAATTTTTCAACGATTGATTTTTGTTCTGCAACTGTTGGAAAAGGAAACAATTCATTTTCAAAAGTCCCTAAATTAATATTTGCTTGCGCACTTCCTTTTCCTAAGGCTTGTATTCTTACTTTGAATGATTGCAATAGATATTCAACAAAATCTCTATCAGCATATTTTTCATTTACTTCTATTCCTATCACACTGTCAGGAAAGCAAGCATCAAAAGTTAAAATACCTGTTTCTGCTATGTTAGCAGCAATAGTTATACAAATTGTTCCTGATTTCCAAAGTTTGCTTTGGGCAAGTCCAACATCATTATAAGTTTGAGAATATTCTGTTACGAAATGATTGCAATTTCTGATGTCGCCTGTTTGAATGAAAGGATATTCCCCTCCATAAAGTCCCTCCCAATTTCTTGGACGATGTTTTGATTTTCCCCTACCAAATGTTTTTGAAATCTGAGCTAAAGTCTTCTCCTCCCATCCTTCACCCTTATTCTCAAACACGCCTTGCAAGTAACTTTCAAATAGTTCTTTGGCATTTTTGAGGTTTTGTTCGGCATTGGCTTTGGCCTTGGCTATCGAAGCAAAGGCTTCGTCTAGGATGGCTACGATGCGTTGTTGTTCAGGGAGAGGAGGAAGGGGGATTGGAATTTTTGAATAATGTGAATAGCCATAATTTGGTTGTTGACCTGTTATGTATTTACTTAAACTATCCTTAAAATAACTTGTCTTTGTTAAATAATACAAATAGTAATTATCGCCCAAATCATTGTAGAAGCGAAGTCGAAGCGTGCTTGTATTTAGAATAATTTTTTCATCTAATTCATAGATTGCTGATTTGCCCCAACTTCCTCCTGAACAGGCGGTGACAATATCACCTTTATTGATTGTAAAGTG
>Ga0079300_10000242_pt1 | contig 19717 bp, 23 predicted proteins | sample Wag4_2014_7_11_FD_74799 | JGI IMG/M metagenome (GOLD analysis project Ga0079300, IMG submission 74799) | Fresh water microbial communities from Ohio, USA - Utica-2 Time Series HT 2014_7_11 | ecosystem: Environmental > Aquatic > Freshwater > Water tank | place: USA: Ohio | collected 2014-07-11
ATCCTGGGCACCACCAAGATCCATTTCGACGACCGCGAGGAGGCTGAAAAAGCCCTGCGAATCCGCCTGATGGCCTGATCCCCAGGACACGCTGTGTCAATGGCAGAAAGCGCGCTCCGACATCGGAGATTGATGTCGGAGCGTGTCAGCAGGAACCCCCGGCAACGCGTTGAAGCCCGCCAGGGCGGTTCAATTCAACGCGAGGCGTCGTTGCCCTCTTCACGCCCACGCAGGGCTGCCCAGCTCAGCCCACCCAGCGCGATCGGCAGCAGCAGCCACCAGCCCCGGGAGCGATCGACAGCCTGACTTTCATCGGCAGCCGTGGCCAGGGAGCGGCTGAAGTCCTTCCCGAAATCCTTGCGGTCAACTTTTTCGCCGGTGATGCTGCCGAGCTTGCCCAGCACACCCTGCTTGGCGCTGTAGGGGCAGGTCAGGCGAGCGGTGTTGACACCATCTTTGGTGAGATCAAACACGATCTCCACTCGATCGGCATCGATCGCCGTGCTGGACACCACCTTGGCAGATTCGGTCTGCCAGCCCTGACTGGCCGCCGTTTCCAGGCATGCCGCCTTGGCGGTCTCGAGCATCGCGTCGGCGGAGGCGGCATGCACCGCATCAGCACCACAGCACAGGGCCAGCCCCGTGGCTGCTGCGACCAGCCCGCAACGCAGGCCAGCATGATTCACCTGGTTCATGGTTCGCTCAGTAGGAACGGGAGACAAGGACAGGACTCCTTTGCGCCCCGGAAGGGCATGCAGGACGGACAGGCCGGACCCGGCAGCCCCGACCCGGCAGACACAACGTATGCATGACTGCGGAAATGGCAACAGAAACAGCCGCAAGATCAGCGCATTCTGTTAACCCTCACCATGCTGGGCACAGTCCGAGGTGCTGGGCACAGTCCGAGAGCGACCGCCAGCTCCATTCCAGCCAGCTCAGCTGCAGCGAGCTCAGTGCCAGCCAGCTGGGGGCAGGCCGGATCAGGTCGACCCCGAACAGGGCCAGAGCGGTCCAGCAGGACAAACACCAGCATCAGCGCGCGATTTGTCAAATGCAGCGCGCCGGCCGGAACGATTCATCCAAGCTGGCCCTGCGAGCAGAACTTGACGCCCTGGCTGCTTCGATTTGCTCGCAATCGCTGGCCGAAACCGGATCGACTGGCAGCATGGTCGTGCTTTCCACCGATGTGAATGGCTACCAGTCCATCCTTGGCCAAGAAATTTCTCGCCGAGCTGTTCGGTACGTTCTGGCTTGTCTTCGGAGGCTGCGGCAGCGCCGTTCTGGCAGCGGCGTTCCCTTACAGCGACGCGGCCACCAACCCATTCGGCCTTGGCTTTCTGGGTGTTTCCCTGGCGTTCGGCCTCACCCTGCTCACCATGGCCTACGCGATCGGGCACATCTCCGGTTGCCACATCAACCCGGCTGTGAGCTTCGGCCTGTGGGCCGGCGGCCGGTTTCCAGGCTCCCAGATGGTGACCTATGTGGTGGCCCAGGTGCTCGGCGCCATCATCGCCGGCGGCTTCATCTACCTGATTGCCAGTGGCCGCGACGGCTTTGCTCTCACCGGCAGCAACCCTCTGGCGACCAACGGCTGGGGAGCCCATTCCCCAGGCGGCTACGGCTTCTATGCGGCCCTGGTGATTGAGGTGCTGCTCACCTTCTTCTTCCTGCTGGTGATCCTGGGCGCCACCGACAGGCTCGCCCCCAGTGGCTTCGCCGGGGTGCCGATCGGACTGGCCCTCACCCTGATCCATCTGATCAGCATCCCGGTCACCAACACCTCGGTGAATCCGGCGCGCAGCACAGGTGTTGCCGTGTGGGCCGGCAGCGAGCACGTTGCTCAGCTGTGGTTGTTCTGGGTTGCTCCAATCGCCGGAGCCCTGTTGGCCGGCTGGGTCTACCGCAACCTGCTGCAGGACCGCCCCGCTGCCTGATCGATCAGCGGGGAGGGTTTCTGATCGGGCGGGTCGAGCCGGATGCGAGCAGCGGCCGCTTCAGCCTGAAGATTGTGCTTTGAGGGCAGCCAACAGCTGATCGAGCTCCGACGCTGTTGTGACGATGTGGGTGCAGGCCCGCAGACAGCTCGGCTCATCCAGGCTGCGCAGCCAGATCGCCTCGCCCCCCAATCGCTCCACCAATCGTGCCGGGCTCTCCAGACCAGAGCCCGGCCGCGCCCGGAAACTCACCAGCCCGGCCGGAGGCGGCTCACTGAGAAGGCACTCCAGAGCGGGGATGTCCTGCAGTCCATGCCAGAGGCTTGACGCTTGTCTGCGAATGGTCGCAAGGCGCTCGACGGGGGATCCGGCGGCCTCCAACAGCTGCAAGGAGCAATCCAGCCCCGCAAACAAGGGGATGCAGGAGGTGGCCACCTCGAAGCGGCGCCCATCGGCGTGAAAGCCGCCATGGCCATCAGTCTCCTGCTGCAGGCTGCGCCAGCCGATCAGGGTCGGTTGGGCTTCGGCCAGCAGCCGCTCCGAGACGGCCACCACCCCCAGGCCCTCCGGGCCGCAGCACCACTTGTGGCCGGTGCAGGCGTAGATGTCCGCCGCTGCGGCCGCCTCCGCCACCGGAATCGAGCCCAGACTCTGGGCCCCGTCCACCAGCAGCCAGGGGGGAGTGGCCTGCAAGGCGAGCCGCTCGGCCACCCGCCCAATCGGCATCAGCTGGCCGGTGTTCCAGAGCAGATGGGACAGCACCACCAGACGCGTGCGGGGCTGGAGCTGCTGCTCCAGCCGCTCCAGTAGCCGCGTTTCAGCCTGGTCGACCGAACCTCTCAGATCAGCCACCGCCAACCACTGCAACGCAAGCCGGTGGCGGCGGGCCAGCTCCCGGCAGGCCGCCACCACGCCCGGATGCTCACAGTCGCTGAGCAGCAGGATGTCGCCCTCCTGCCAGGGCAACCCCCACAGGGGCAGCACACAACCGGAGGTGACGTTCTCAGTGAAGCTGAGCCGAGCTGTGGGCACTCCCAGCCATTGGGACAGGCGCAGCCGCAGCCTGGCCACCGTGGCCTCCACCGCCGGCCAGACGGCGGTGGTGAATGGACCGAGCTCCTGAATGGTGCGCCAGCAGGCCACGATCGCATCCAGCGATGGAGTCGGCAGAGGCCCCTGGCCGCCGTAGTTGAAATAAACCTTGTTCGCCAGGGCCGGCATCTGGGCCCTCAGCCGCCCCACATCTGCGGCAACGGCCTGCTGCCCCGGTGAGGCCGTTGAGACCTGGGTAGGGTGCAGATCACCCAGGCCGGCACCCTGGTCGAGCAGGCTGCTGGTGCTGCTGCTGCTGCTGCTGCTGGTGCTGCTGCGGCGGCTCTTGTTAGGGCTGCCGGTATCACTCCTGAAATCCATGAGTCTGCCCATCGATGCCATCATCAGTCCTGGCTGGGCCCGCAGCCTGAAGCGTTTCGCTGGCGGCACCACGGTGCACTACTGGCTGAACACCAAGGAGCAAAAGCTGGGGAACGGGATCAAGGCCGATCCCATCTCAGCGGCAGAGGCGGAATTCATCCGAGAGACCTTCAAGCGTGTCGACGTGCTGACGGGCTTGAGCCTGGTGGAAAAACAACGTCGCGGCCCCTCCGAAATCGATTTCTACAAAGTGCCTCGCTACAAATCGAGGAGCCTGATTGGCCAAACCACCAAGCGCAAGAGCTGGTTTGAAATCACCTGGAAAGACAGGAATGGTAAGGATATGAACAGCAGCGAAAAATCCACCATCGTCCACGAGATCGGCCACGCGCTTGGGCTCGACCACCCTTACCAAAGACCGTGGTCACCCCGCTACACCACAAAGGACACCATCATGTCCTACAACGAAACGAGCAATACGAACTTCACGAAAACCGATCTGACCGCACTCCAGAGTCTCTGGGGTGCGGCCTGATCGGCCCAGCATCGCTGGGCTGATGCGGTCCTGATTCAGGCGCCGCGTCCGTAGGTGACCTGGCAGGCAGCGTTGATCAACTGAGCCTCTGCAGCGGTGCTGGGCACATCACCATTGAGCAGGCCCTGCTCACAGTCGGCCTCCATCTGATAGGTGCCATATCCGTTGTTGACAGCAAATGTCACCCCACTGTTCTGAACGGGCTGCACGGTTCCGTAGTAAAGCTGCCAGTTGGTGTTGGGAACAACAATGGCAGTCTGCCGCTGGGTGATGGCGCGATTGATGGCGTTGTTGAGAATCGCGGCAGTCGTCAATGCGGTGACGCCCCACACAATCGACTGACCAGCCCACCAGCCCCACGGCGGTGAACTCCAGCCGCCATACCAGTTACCTCCCCAGGGCCTGTTGTTGTACCAACCGGATCGGCGAGCCCAGCCCGGGTAGGCACCATAATTGTTGTTAATCACGACCCGCTTGGTCCAGATATTGCGGTTGCGACGGTTGTAATCACGCCAACGGTTGCTGTCCCAGTCTTTCCAGCGATCCTTATCACGGGCCTTGCGATCATCCCAGCCCTTGTCATAGCCCTTTTCGAGCCCCTTGTCCTTGCCTTTCTGGAAACCTTCCTGGTAGCCAGCCTCATTACCCTTTTTGTAGCCCCGATTCAGCCCCTTGTCTTTTCCGTCTTCATAGCCTTTTTCATAGATACGCTCGCGCTGCTTCTTGTTGAGGTTCTGCTTCTGATCGCTGTGACCAGAATCCTTCGTGTGAGACGAACTGCCAGAACCCGAATGCTGGTTTTTCTGTTGTTGGTTTTTCTGTTGCTGGTTTTTCTTCTTCGCGTCCTTGTCCTTGGTCTTGCTCTTGCTGTCGTCCTGATTGGCCAGCAGATCGGCGGTAGCGTCAAGCCGGGTCATCGGCGCCGATGTCGAACCGGTGGTCGCCAGGTTGCGACCCGCTGCCAGAACCGGCAGGGGACCCGTGCTGGCCATCACCACGGCCATCACGGTCGCCAGCGAGGGCAAGCCAGGCGGGAGGGCCGGAGAGCTGCCGGGCCGCTCGGGAGAGCGGTGAAACCTCATCATCGGAAGTCGGATCAAAGGAACAGGGAGCCCGCCTGATGGATTCAGACGGAGTCACCAGTCATGGTGCCGGCTGAATCTGTCAGAAGCAAAACTGATCGGCCCGGAGTTGTGACCGGATATGACTCCCCGGCAGCCAGGCGGAACACGGCTGTTTCAGAGCACCTGAGCCACAAGCACCGCCGCCAGCGCCGAGAACAGGGTGATGGTGAGAGCGGTGAGGGGATTCTGGCCCTGGGCCACGGCCAGACTGGTCACGATGCCCGCCCCAAGACTGGCGACAGACAACTGGCTCACCAGTTCGCTGCGATCACGGGGTGTGGGGCTGGGGGTCACGGCGGCAGAGATGGCTGAACCGGACCGTAGAGGCTGCGATCAGCAACGCCAGGCTGGGCAAGCCGGCTTGTTACGCCGCGTCGGAGTTCGTCACACCGCGCAACCTGGAAGCGGGGCGGGCCCGGCCGCCCAGGGCCCATGCCTGCAGCTGCTCCAGCTGTTCGCGGGCGGTGCGTGACAGCGGCACGACCTGGCTGGCGGCCGCCACCAGATCGGCCTCGGTGAAATCGCGCCCCTCGGCGAACGCCAGATGCATCGCTTCGATCACGGTCTGCTCCAGCTCAGCCCCGGAGAAGCCGCTGGTGCGATCCACAAGCACCTCAAGCGGGATGGAATGGCCAGGCCGGCGGCGCCGCAACTGCAGGTCAAGGATGGCGCGCCGCTCCTCAACACTGGGCAGATCGAGCAGAAAGATCTCATCAAAGCGGCCCTTGCGCAGCAGCTCAGCCGGCAGACGCTCCACGCCGTTGGCGGTGGCCACCACGAACACGGCGCTGGTCTTCTCCGCCATCCAGGTGAGTACCGTGCCCAGCACCCGCTGGCTGGTGCCGCCGTCGCTGCGGCTGTCCCCACCGAAACCCTTGTCGATCTCGTCGATCCACAGCACGCAGGGCGCCATCGCCTCGGCCCGCTGGATCATCTCGCGAGTGCGGGCCTCGCTGGCCCCCACCAGGCCGGCAAACAGGCGTCCAAGATCGAGCCGCAGCAGCGGCATCGCCCAGCTGTGGGCGATCGCCTTGGCCGTGAGGGACTTCCCCGTGCCCTGGGGCCCCACCAGCAGCACGCCGCGGGGCAAGGGCAAGCCATAGCGGCGCGCTTCCTCGCTGAATGCCATCCGGCGCTGCTCCAGCCAGTGCTTGAGGGCCTCCAGACCGCCGATGTCGGCGGGGGTGGCCTCACTGGGGCAGTACTCCAGCAATTCGGTCTTGGCAATGGCCTGGCGTTTCTCCTCCAGCACCTCGGCGAGGTCCTCCTCGCCGAGGTGACCGCGGCGGGCCAGGGCCCGAGCGGCCAACTGGCGCACCCGCTGCTCGCTCAGCCCATGGCAGGCGCTGGTGAGCTGGTTGAGCACAGCGGCTGGCAGAGGCTTGCCACTGGCCTCAGCAATCGCCCCGAGCAGCTGGCCGATCTCGGCCGCATCCGGCAGGGGCAACTCCAGAACGGTGACACAGTCGTCGAGCTCCGGCGGCAGCTGCCAGGCCGGCGCCGTGATCACCACGGTGCGGGGAACCTGCCGCAAGGCCGTGGCCAGGTTGCGCAGGCGGCGACAGATGCCCGCGTCTTCGCTGTAGCGGTGGAAATCGCGCAACAGCAGAATCGCGCCTTGCTCCTGTGGCAACGGATCGAGACAAGCCAGGGCCGCCAGTGGATTGCGGGCCGCCTCCCCCTCTCGGTTGGGGGCACCACTGAGTCCGGCAATGAAATCCCAGCTGAGCAGGGTGCGGTTGCCCAATCGCTGGGCCGCCTGCACCATCAGCCGTTGCACCCGTTCCTCCTCCAGGCTGCGGATCCAGAGGATGGGGGTGCGTGAGCGGATCAGCAGATCCAGCTGATCCTCCCAGGGGGGGAGCGTCATGGCGAAGGGGGCGGCTCGACCAGGCGGGCCAGGGTCGCCCAGCGCGGGTCTCCGCCTGGCTCCGCCGTGCCCCAGCTGGCTGGACCGGGGCAGGCGGCACCACAGCGGCTCACTGCCGGGATCCGCAGACTGAGCTGTTCGAAGGCCCAATGGGCCGGATCGAAGCTGCCGGCCGGATCGATGCTTTCGCTCAGGGCATCCGGATCGAGATCGAGCACCGCCTCACCCGCCTCGATCTGCCAGGTCTCCGGCTCCCCGTCGCGGGCCGCTTCGCCCAGCCAGATCAAGTCGCGGATGCGGAAGCTGAGGGGTTGGTTGAAGTGCTGCAGGCAGCGATCGCAGCAGCGGGTGAGAATCGTGGCTGCTTCCCCATCCACCTCCAGCAGGTTGCCGCGGTGCACGGCGTGCACGTGACCGCGCACCGGGGTGAGGCTGTCCAGACCAGCGAGGTGCTGATCGAGAACCCAGTGGCGGCCTTCGGCCAGACCAGCCAGTTCCTGGATCGAAACCGGGCGGAGATCAGCCACGGGATGGACGCGGTTCAGGGTCTCAGGCCATCACTTGCGGCCTTTCGGCTCGAACGGCAGCCTTCCGGCCGCGTCGCCGGCAGCACCACCGGCGGAGGCCGCCACGGTGACCGCCTGCTGGGCGAGCTGCTGATCAAGAATCTTCTGAAGATTCTCCGGCAGGGCTTCCCGGGTGAGCAGGAAGGTCTGCAGGGCCTGAAACACGTTCGCCACCACCATGTAGAGCAGCACCCCGGCGGGCAGGGGGAAAAACAGGAACATCGCCGTGATCATCACCGGCGTGATCTTGTTGGCTGTGGCCTGCTGAGGATTGGCGGGCATGCCGCTCCCGGAGAGGATCTGAGAGAGGAAGAGCGAAGCGCCGAAAGCCGCCACCAGGATGGCGATGTCCCAGTTCACGCCCCCATCACCCATAAAGCCCACCTGGCCGAGGGCCTGAATGAACAGGAAGCCTGAGCGCGCTGCCAGACCGGGCACCTTGGCCTCGACCGTGGCATCACCCGGAGCCAGCGCCGTGATCATGCCGTTCTGATCAACGCTCACCACACTGTCGCCCTTGGTGACGCTCCAGTTGGGCTGAAACTGACTGCCGTTCTCGGCAGCACTGAGCACGCTGCTGAAGCTGGCCCCGTCCCTGGTGTGCAGGCTCACGGTCTGCCGGTCCCCGACGCCGATTTTGGTGCCCGACTCCAGGGTGCCGATCACCGGCACATGGTTGCTGCTGCTCAGGAAGATGGCATGGCTTGGGGTGTTGAACGGCTTGGGTTCAACAGCAGCGATCTGGTCAGCGGGAAGAACCTTGACGTTGAAGGTGTAGGGGACATCAGCGAACGGCGAACCCCGCAGCGTTGCAAACAGTGCAAACAGAATCGGCATCTGCACCAGAAGGGGCAGGCAGCCGGCCAGGGGACTGCCGAACTCCTTCATCAGCTTGCCCAGCTCCTCCTGCTGCTTCTGCGGATTGCTGGCGTACTTGGCCCGGATCTCCGCCTGCCGCTGCTGCATCACCGGCTGGGCGATGCGCATCCGCCGGGCGTTACGGATCGAGCCGGCACTCAGGGGAAACAGAGCCAGGCGGATCACCACGGTGAGGGCGATGATCGCCAGGCCATAGCTGGGCACCAATCCGTAGAAGAAATCGAGGATCGGAATCAGCAGGTTGTCGGAGATGTAGCCGATCACGGCGCTGGGGGTGCAGAGGTGGGTGGGGGTCAGCGTGGCTCAGTGTGCCTGAGGGGGCGTCAGGCGGCGATGCCCTTAGGGCGGGGCGACCTCATGGCGGCCGCTCCACGCCGCTCCTCAATGAACGACTCCAGTTCGCGGAAGCGCGGAACCGAGCGCATTTCCAGCCGGGCCCCGTCACTGAGCACCAGCACCATGTCGCCCCAGGCGCCGAAGCCCCGCGGCACACTGCGCACCTCCCGGATCTGGCTGTACACCACCTGGGTGCGGTCGCGGCCCAGCCAGCCGCCGTTGACCTCGATCCGGCGGCTGGTGATGCGGAAGCGCAACCACAGAGCGCGCGTGATTGCCCCCACAGCAAAGGGGATGCCGATCAGGGTGAGGCCGAAGAGCAGGTTGAGGATGAGGTCACCTCGGGCAGGCCCACCCTCATAGAACACGGTTTCCTGAATGTCAGGGGAGGCTGGCTTGCTCATGAATCAGGCCGGCGCGCTGAAGTAAGTCCAGGCATTCTCCCAGCAGCTCGGCCCCAGTGCGTTCGGCGCTGCCGGGGCGAAGACTGAGCAGCAACCACACCGGACCCTCCGGCCGACCGATCGGCAGGGTCAGCAGACCCTGATGCAGCAGGCGGCGCAGGCGATTGCGACGCACCGCACGCTTGTGCACCTTGGCGCTCACCACCACACCACAGCGCCAGGCAGCCTGAACGCGGCCGCGCTGGCTGGGGGGAAGCCGATCGCATTGGGCCGGCAACCACCGCAACATCAAAAAAGGGCCGTGAATGGCACGACCCCGCCGATAGAGCTTGGCAAACGTGGATTGCCCCTTGAGCCGATGCCGTTGCGGCAGGGCCATCAGACGGGACGGACGGGAGAATGGGGGAGTGCGTCAGACCGCCAGCCGGGAGCGGCCACGGCGACGACGGGCCCGGATCACGCGACGACCGGTGTGGGTGCGCATGCGCACCCGAAAGCCTGAAACACGCTTGCGCTTGCGGCTGGTTCCTTCAAGAGTGCGCTTGGTCATGGCCTGGGGCTGACTCCTCTCTGCTCGTCGTTTCTGGGCTGAGGAGCCAACCTATCAGGCCGCCTGGCCACGGGGATTCAGTTGGGCGGTGGTTCAGTGGGGCGGTGGTTCAGTGGGGCGGTGGTTCAGTTGGGCGGATCGATCTGGATCAACCAGCTGCCGAGGTAGCCGGAGATCGGCACATCACCGGGGGCCTGGGCCAGAGCATTGAACTGGTACATGCCGTCGTTGAACGGATTGAACAGCAGCAGATAGACCCCGATGGTGCCCTTGTCAGAGACGGGCGTGTCCGGGAAGATCTCGATGGCACCGCCGTTCTCGGCGATTTCGATGGTGGCGGGGATCTTCTCCAGGCAGCGGGTGCGCGCCATCATTCCCCCTTCACTCATCCGGCACAGCTTGACCCGCTTGGCATCGATGGTGGCATCGAAGCCCTTGGGGATGGTGACGCTCAGCTTGAGGATCGCAGTCTTGCGATCCTTCGGCCTCAGAATGAGATACCACTCCGAGCGCTTGAGGCGCTGGGTGTTGGTCATGAAGAAGTAAAGCTTCCTGTAGTCCCTGCTGTTGTCCCAGCGGAACTCCATCAGACCCGGCGTCCCCTGAGCCCTGGCGGGAGAACTGATCAGGTCGGGAAGGGCTGAGCGAGCCGAACCCAGGGCCCCAGGCAGGCCACGGCCGAGGGTCGCAATGGTCGGGACGGCGGCGGCGATGAGGCCGGCGGCAGCGGAAAAAGCCAGCAGAGCACGCCGTGGCGGTGGGAACAAGCGCATCGGGGCAGGCTTCAGGGGTTTTGATTCTCAGCAGGACAGATGGACGGGCGCCGGTTTCAGTGGCCGGCGGCTGAGCTGGCGCGATCCGGCCGCAGCCGGCTGGCTTCGCGCAGGTAGGGATGGCAGGGTTCTCGTTCCGGCTCCAGCCAGGCATGGGCCAGCAGCCGGATGCAGCGGGGCAGATCACCGGCCACCGCCATCTGCTGGCAATCGAGCAGGGCCACCTGCTCCCAGCCGTTGCGGCGGCGGGCGACGGCCGCCGGAAAGACCGCGTTCAGATCGGCGGTCACTGAAAAGGTCACCGACACCAGCCGCTCCCCCGCCAGCCCGTTGCGGCTGACCAGCGCATCCACCAGTTCAGCCACAGCGGCCGTGATCGCCTCGCTGGTGTTGGCCTCGGCCGTGGTGGCACCGCGCAGGGCGCGCAGCTGCAGCGCGCCGCTCATGGCCGCCACAGCCAGAGGGGCTGGCCGGACCAGGCCAGTTCAAGGCTGAACACCTCAACAACACCGCGCAGGGCGGAGCGGCCGGGCAGCAGACCGGCGAATCGTTTTGGCGCGGCGCCGAACTCGCACGGTCTGGCCTTGTCGGGATCGAGGCCCGCCAGGCCAGCCAGCAGGCGGCGGGCGTGCTCCTCGTCGCCCAGCTCATCGACCAATCCGTGCTCAAGGGCTTGGGCGCCGCTGAACACCCGGCCATCGGCGAAGGCGCGCACCTGGCTCTCCGCCAGGCCCCGGCCGCTGGCGACGGCGGCGACGAACTGGCCATAGCTCGAGTCGATCAGACCCTGCAGCAGATCCCGCTCGGCATCGGTGAGGGCCCGGTCCGGCGACAGGATGTCCTTGTAGAGGCCACTCTTCACGGTTTCGAAGCTGATGCCGATCCGCTCCAGCAAGCGGGAGAGGTTGTTGCCCCGCAGGATCACCCCGATCGAGCCGGTGATGGTGCCCGGGTTGGCGACGATCCGCTCAGCCGCCACGCCGATGTACACCCCGCCGGAGGCTGAGATGTTGCCGAAACTGGCCACCACCTTGCAGCCCTTCTGGCGCAGCCGCAGCAGGGCGGCGTGGATCTCCTGGCTGTCGCCGACGGTGCCGCCGGGGCTGTCGATCCGGAGCAGCAGGGCGGGGCACTCCCGCTGCTCCACCTGGCGCAGAGCCCGGAGCACCCGCCTGCGGGTGCCCCCGGCAATGGGCCCCTCGATGGCGATGCGGGCCAGGGTGCGGCGGGACTTGCGGCGCCAGGGCCAGGCCATGCACGAGCTGTTGAGATGATCGGATCTTAAAAACAAGCGGCGCTGTGGTCCTGCGGGCCCCCGGCCCTCTCTTCTCTCTCCGGTTCCCTCTCAGGCGGTGTTGATGTCTCCCGTTCTGCCGAGCCCCTTGCCGCCTCTGAAAAGCCTGAATGCCCTGTTGATGCTGCTGCCGTTCGCCCTCTGGGGCACGGCGATGGCCGCGATGAAGCCCCTGCTCGAGCACGGCAGCCCCCTCCAGGTGGCCTGTCTGCGGCTGCTGCCGGCCGGAGCACTGCTGCTGCTGGCCGCCCTGTGGCTGCGTCGCCCTCTAGCGGTGGATCGTCGCGACTGGCCCTGGCTGCTGGCCTTCAGCCTGGTGGATGCAAGCCTGTTCCAGGGCCTGCTGGCCCGCGGTCTCGGCCAGACCGGCGCCGGCCTGGGCTCGGTGCTGATCGATTCCCAACCCCTGCTTGTGGCCCTGCTCGCCCGCAGCCTGTTCGGGGAGGCCATCAATCCAGTGGGCTGGCTGGGGCTGGTGCTCGGCCTGGTCGGCATCCTCTGTCTGGGGCTGCCGGAAGCGGTGCTGCGCCACTGGTGGCTGGAAGGCCCCAGGGCCATCGGCGCGCGCCCCTGGAGCCACGGCGAACTCTGGATGCTCGGGGCGGCGGCGGCGATGGCCGTGGGCACCGTGCTCTGCCGCTACGCCAGCCGCCACAGCGATCCGGTGGCCGTGACCGGCTGGCACATGCTGCTCGGCGGGCTGCCGCTGCTGCTGCTGGCCGAATGGCCGGTGCGGGCCGGCGCGGGCTGGCTGCCCGACTGGACAGGCGGCGAATGGGCCCTGATGGCCTACGCCACCCTGCTCGGCAGCGCCGTGGCCTACGGGCTGTTCTTCTGGTTCGCCAGCAGCGGTGACCTCACTGGCTTCACCGCACTCACCTTCCTCACACCCGTGTTCGCCCTGCTCTGCGGCGTGCTCTGGCTTGACGAGCAGCTGCGACCGCTGCAGTGGCTCGGGGCGGGGCTGGCGCTTGGATCGGTGCTGCTGATCAATCGCCGCGCCCAGCTCTGGCAGCCCGCCCCGGTCCAACCCCATGGGCAGGAGCAACCGTGATGCGCGTGCTTGTGGTCAGCACACCGGTCGGAACCCTGGGCAGCGGCCGCGGCGGTGGGGTGGAACTGACGGCGACGGCCCTGGTGGCCGGGCTGCTGGAGCGCGGCCATCTGCTCACGGTGCTGGCCGGGGAGGGCTCGCGCCTGCCCTCCGGCTGCGCCGCCGCCAGCCTGTGGTGCGAACGCGGCAGCGACCAGCCGAGCTGGCAGCACCGCCCCCGCGAGGCGGCGGTGGAGCTGCCGGCCGATGCCCTGCTGGCACGGCTCTGGCGACGGGCCCTGGGCGAGCAGGCGCACTTCGACGTGATCCTGAACCTCGGCTACGACTGGCTGCCCCTCTGGCTGACGCCCCACACGGCCACCCCCCTGGTGCACCTGGTGAGCATGGGTTCGGTGGCGACGGCGATCGATGCGGTGATCGCTGAAGTCGATCGGAGCCATCCCGGCCACCTGGCCTTCCACACCGCCGCCCAGGCGGCGGATTTCAACCTCAGCACCAGCCCGGTGCTGCTGGGCAACGGCTTTGCGCTGGAGCGCTACCACGTTCAGGAGCAGCCCCAGGCCCTGCTGGGCTGGGCCGGCCGCATCGCCCCGGAGAAGGGTCTGGAGGATGCGGCGCTGGTCGCCGCCCGGATCGGGCTGCCCCTGGCGGTGTGGGGCCTGGAGGAAGACCCCGCCTACGCCCGCCGCGTCGAGGCAGCCGTGCCCGCCGGCACCCTGCAATGGCGGGGCTTCCTGCCCACCGAGCAGCTCCAGGCCGAACTCGGCCATTGCGCCGTGCTGCTCAACACGCCCAAGTGGAATGAGGCCTTCGGCAATGTGGTGGTGGAGGCCATGGCCTGTGGCGTGCCGGTGGCCGCCTATGCCCGTGGCGGTCCGGCAGAGCTGGTTCAGGAGGGCCGCACCGGCGCCCTCGCCAGCCCCGACGACCTGGATGCCCTGACGGCAGCCGTGCGCCGCGCCCTGGCCGTGCCGCGGTCGCAATGCCGGAGCTGGGTGGACGAGCACTGTTCCCAGCAGGCGTTCGCCGGCCGGATCGAGACCTGGCTGGAGTCGGTGATCGAAGCCTGGACACGGGGCCGATAACGTCAGGCCCCGCCCCCGGGATGCCCGTGTCGACCCGATCCGTCCCGCCCCGGAGCCCAGAGCCGACCAGCACCGCTGTCCCTGCCAGCCAGACCCGGCTTGTGAGCTGGACTGCCCTGGTTCTGGGGCTGCTGCTCTTCGTCTGGCAGCTGGGCGACACCGGTCTGGTCGATGAGACACCACCGCTGTTCGCCGCCTCGGCCCGGGCGATGGCCGAAACGGGGGACTGGCTGATCCCACGGGTGAACGGGCTACCGCGGTACGACAAGCCACCCCTGGTCTACTGGGGGATGGGTCTGATCTACAGCCTGCCTGGCCATGAGCGCTGGGATCCGCTTGGCACCTGGGCGGCCCGGCTCCCCTCGGCCCTGGCCTGCGTGGCGGTGATGCTGGCCCTGGCGCGCACTCTGCTGCGCTGGCCTCAGGCCCGGAGAAACCCCGCCCTGACGGCGCTCAGCGCCGCCCTGGCCTTTGCCCTGTCGCCCCTGGTGCTGCTCTGGGGCCGGATCGCGGTCAGCGACGCCCTGTTCAGCGGCTGCCTGGCGATCGGCCTGCTGCTGCTCTGGAGCAGTTACGCCAACGCGGGGCGACGCTGGTGGGCGGGCTGGTGCCTGCTGGCCCTGGCGATGCTCACCAAGGGGCCGGTGGCCCTGCTGCTGGCTGGTCTCACCCTGGCGGGCTTCGGCTGGCTGCAGCGCGACTGGCGCGGCCTGATCCGCCGGTTGCGCCCGCTGCGAGGGGCGGTGCTGACCGGGTTGCTGGCACTGCCCTGGTACGGCCTCGCCCTGCAGCGGGAGGGGGAGGCCTTCTGGCGCAGCTTCTTCGGGTACCACAACCTGCAGCGGTTCACGGCTGTGGTGAACAACCATCAGGCTCCCTGGTGGTTCTTCGGCCTGATGCTGCTGCTGGCCAGCCTGCCGGCGACGCCGCTGCTGATCCTTGGGCTGACCCGCGGTCTGCGGGGGGAGCCCCTGCCGGCGGCGCTGTCGCTGCAGCGGTTCGCCGCCTGCTGGCTGATGGCCGTGCTGCTGTTCTTCAGCCTGGCGGCCACCAAATTGCCCAGCTACTGGCTCCCCGCCACGCCGGCAGCGGGGCTGTTGGTGGCCCTGGCTGCTCAACGGGGAGCCTGGCTGGCCTGGCGGCTGATGCTGGTGCTGGCCGCGCTGCTGGCGGCCGGCCTGGCGGCTGCTCCCCTGTGGGTGCCAGCGATCGTCACCCCCGAGATGCCCTCCCTGCCGGCAGAGCTGCTGGCGAGCGGACGCCTGCCTTGGGCAGCCGGCTGCTTTGCCCTGGCTGCCGCAGCCGGGCTCAGCGGCTGGCGGCGCGGCACCCCAGTGAGTCTTGTGGCCCTGCAGTTGCCGCTGGTGGCGTTCGTGCCCCTGGTGCTGCTGCCCCTGGCGGAGCTCGGCGATCGACTGCGCGCCGAGCCGGTGCGCCAGCTCGCCGCCACGGCCCGGCATCACCTGGTCGACGCGGCAGCGAGAACGTCCCCCCCTGCGGCCCCGACCCCGCTGGCGATGGTGGGGATGCTGAAGCCTTCACTGCATTTCTACAGCCGCCAGGTGGTTCTGTTTGAGGAGGCCGGCCCTGCCGGACTGCTGAACCTGGCGGAGCGGCTGGCCACCGAACGGCGCCAGGGCCAGCAGCCGACCCCCGCCAGGGGCACCAGCCTGCTCCTGGTGATCGATACCGCCACGGCCGCCCTGCCCCACTGGCGCGGTCTCACTCCTCGGATCCTCGATCAGGCCGGCATCTACCAACTCTGGCGGCTTGAGCGCGACCAGCTGGAGCGACGGGCGATCATCCTGCGTGCGGCCGGGTTGGACGCCACCTGGCGGGCCCCAAGGCCTGAGCGCTACTGAAGGGACCCCGTCTCGGCCAGCTCCCGCCGCCGGCAAAAGCTGCAGTGGCCCCAGCGGGCCATCTCACCGGCTGGGGCAGGGCTGCCGCAGCGGGGACAGGTGGCCAGGCCATGCACGTCCACCCTGCAGGGATGGCGCGCCCAATCACTGCGACTCTCCTCACCGGCCAGCCGCGCCAAAGGGCCTGAATGGTGCTGCTCCACCCGCAGATCCCGCACGGCGAACCCCGCAGCCCGCACGGCGGCGAGGAGCTGGTGGCGGTGGTATTGCAGGGCGAGCAGCCAGGGGCCGGGCGACGCACCGACGGTGAGCAGGGAGCCCTGCAACCGCAGCGGTCGGCAGTGGGGAGCGAGCTGGGGGCCCGCCAGGGTCGGCCAGCGCTGCCAGAGCGCTGCCAGATGCCCCTCCTGCCGCCACTGGGCCTGAAGAGCCTGCAGGCATTGATCCACCGCCGTGGCGGGGGGGCGATCCGCCGGGGCCAGCACAGCCGTGAGGCCACGCCGCTGCTCCCGCCAGCCGTCAGGGACCCAGGCTTGCCGCCAGCCCTGGGGCGACTGGCGGCGGGACCCGGTTGACGACATCGGCAAGCGCTTCGAGGGGATTGAGCGGACCCGCGGCTGACGGCCGGCCGGGTGGGCGGCTGCTGATCCGAGTGTTGACTGCAGCTGATCAGCAGCCCAGATCATGATTAGCTTGCCAGCATCGCCCGGGCCACCAGCTGGCCGCCAGTGGCCCCCAATCCCGCAAGAGCGACAACGTCCATGGGCTTCTTTGAACGCCTCAGCCGCCTGTTCCGCGCCAACGCCAACGCGGTGATCAGCAGCATGGAGGATCCCTCCAAGATCCTCGACCAGTCGGTCGATGACATGCAACGCGACCTGGTGAAACTGCGCCAGGCCGTGGCCACCGCCATCGCCAGCCAGAAGCGGATCCAGAACCAGGCCGAACAGGCCGAAAGCCAGTCCAAGACCTGGTACGAGCGCGCCGAACTGGCCCTGAAAAAGGGGGAAGAGGATCTGGCGCGCGAGGCGCTCACCCGCCGGAAGACTTATCAGGACACCGCCACGGCCCTGAACACCCAGCTGCAGACCCAGTCGAGCCAGGTGGATCAGCTCAAGAAGAGCCTGCTGCAGCTGGAGAGCAAGATCTCCGAAGCCAAGACCAAGAAGGACATGCTCAAGGCCCGCGCCCAGGCGGCCCAGGCCCAGGAGCAGCTGCAGAGCGCCGTGACCGGCCTGGGCACCGACAACGCCATGGCGGCCTTCGAGCGCATGGAGGAGAAGGTGCAGTCGCTGGAAGCCCGTAGCCAGGCCGCCGCCGAGCTGGCCGGCGCCGACCTCGAGAGCCAGTTCGCCGCTCTTCAGAGCAGCGATGTGGATGACGAACTGGCGGCGCTGCGCAGCCGGCTGGAGAGCAATCAGCTGGCCCCCAATCAGGAGCCGATCGCCCTGCCTGCCGATGGCGGGCCCACTCCGCAGCTGGAGCCGGTGCAGGTGGCCGAAGTGGATGCGGAACTGGAGGACCTCAAGCGCTCGATCGACAAGCTCTGAGCTGTGGATCCGGAGCAGCCGGCCGCCTCAGCCAGCTGCTCCATACAATCGGCTCAACTCCCCAGCAGTCGCAGTGTCTGTCGTCCAGCTCACCGATGCCAACTTCGAATCCGAGGTGCTGGAGGCGGCCACAGCGGTGCTCGTGGATGTCTGGGCCCAGTGGTGCGGCCCCTGCCGACTGATGGCGCCGTTGATGGACTGGGCCGCAACCGAATATGCGGGGCGCCTGGCCGTGGGCAAGCTGGAGGCCGACCCCAATCCCGCCAGTCGCGATCGGTTGGCGGTGCAGGGACTGCCCACCCTCGTGCTGTTCCGCGCCGGTGAGGAGCTGGCCCGTCATGAGGGCGCCATGGCCCAGCCCCAGCTGAAGGCCTTCCTGGATGCCCATCTCTGAGCGGCTCTCCCGCCTGGGCAGCGGTGTCTTTGCCCGCAACGACCGCCGCAAGGCTGCGTACAGCCGCCTTGCGGCGGACCGGGCCTCGGGCCTGCCCCCCCTGCTTGATCTCTCCCTGGGCTCCACCGACCTGCAGCCTCCACCGGCGGCGATCGCGGCAATGGTGGAGCGGATCGGCAGACCGGAGAGCGCTGCCTACTGCCTGCACGCCGCGACCGAACCGCTGCGCCGCTGCGTGGCCGCCTGGGCCGGCCGCCGCTTTGGAGCAGCCGTGGATCCGGAAACGGAAGTGCTGCTGCTGGTGGGCTCCCAGGAAGGCACGGCCCATCTGCCCCTGGCAGTGCTCAACCCCGGCGACGGTGCCCTGCTGCTCGATCCCTATTACCCGTCGCACATCGGCGGCTTGCATCTGGCCTCCGCCAGGCCCCAGCTGCTGCCCCTGGATCCGGCGGCAGGCTGGCGGCCTGACTTCGAGCGGATCACCGCCCAGCAATGGAATCAGCTGCGGCTGATGGTGCTGGGGTTCCCCCACAACCCGACCGCCACCACCGGCGATCAGACCTGGCTTGATGCGGCGGTGGAGAAGGCCCTGGCCCACGGTCTCGTGCTGGCCCACGACAACCCTTACGTAGACCTGGCCCTCGACGGCGAGGCGCCGGCCCTGCTGCGCAATCCGGCCTGGCGCGCCTGCGGCATCGAATTCTTCTCGCTCTCCAAGAGCTGGTGCCTGGGGGGCTTCCGCCTGGCCTTCGCGATCGGCGCCGAATGGCTGATCACGGCCCTGCGCCAGCTCAAGGGGGTGGTGGATTTCAACCAGTCCCTGGCTCTGCAGGCCGGGGCGATTGCGGCGATCGAGCAGGCGCCCGAGTGGCCCGCCGAGTTGCGAACGGTCTACCGCCGCCGCCGCGATCGCATGGCTGCTGCCCTGGAAACCGCCGGCTGGCCGGTGCGGCTCCCCTCCATGGCTCTTTACCTGTGGCTGCAGCTGCCTCCTCAGGCCCGCGGCCACGACTCCGAAAGCTTCTGTGCCGCCCTGTTGGAAGCCACCGGTGTGGCCCTCACGCCCGGCAATGGCTTCGGACCCGGCGGCGAGGGCTGGGCACGGCTGGCTCTGGTTCATCCCGATGCAGAACTGGACGCGGGAGCAGCAAGGATCAGGGCCTGGCTGGCTCAGCAGTGATCCGGCCCGAGCCACCGCCGCGCCCCTGGCGCCTGCGCCGGCTGCGGGTGTGTGGCAGCACCGAACGTGAACTGGACAGCTGGTTGACCACGCTCGCCCTCGCCGAGCGGAGCGATCCGGCTGCCACCCTGCCCCTGGCCGTGCGGGCCGAGCGGCAGCGCCATGGCCATGGCCAGCAAGGACGGATCTGGCAGGCCCCGCAGGGTGGGGTCTGGCTGAGCGCCGCCCTGCCCTGGCCCGCCGCCGACGGAGCCGCCCTCGGACTGGCGGTGGCGGTCGGTCTGGCGCTGCAGCTGGAGGACCTGGGCCTTCAACCGCGGCTCAAGTGGCCCAATGACCTGCTGGTGAGGGGACGCAAACTGGCTGGGCTGCTGCCGCGGTTGCGGCTGCGGGGCGACCGGGTGCGCTGGGCCCGGGTGGGCATCGGCCTCAATGGGGTGAATCGGGTGCCGGCCGGTGCCATCAGCCTGGCTGCGGCGCTGACGGTCCCCGGGCAGCGCCGCCTCCCGGTCTGGCATCCTCAGGCCTGTCCGCGGCGACTGGAGCAGCGGGTGCTGGCCGCGCTCAACTGGGCGATGGCCAGCTCTCACCGGCCGGAGTGGGTACGCCTGCTGGCCGAGCAACGGCTGTGGCGGCCTGCCGGCGGATTCGAACTGGCCGGCTGCACCTGGCAGATCGATGGCCTGGATCTGGATGGAGCCTTGCGCCTGCGGCGGGGAACCCAGAGCTGCCGGGTGCAGCGCCACTTCTGAACGGCGCCAGTTGCCTAAACTCGCCCTGGCCTGATTTGTCCAGCCTCCCCCGCCCGCATGGCTCCGCGCCCATCGATCGGATCCGTCCCGGGCAAGCCCCGCAGCCAGCAGCGATCAGGGGCGAGCGTTGGCGCTTCTCTGCTGTCGGCACTGGCCCTGGGC
>Ga0079300_10000243_pt1 | contig 19616 bp, 19 predicted proteins | sample Wag4_2014_7_11_FD_74799 | JGI IMG/M metagenome (GOLD analysis project Ga0079300, IMG submission 74799) | Fresh water microbial communities from Ohio, USA - Utica-2 Time Series HT 2014_7_11 | ecosystem: Environmental > Aquatic > Freshwater > Water tank | place: USA: Ohio | collected 2014-07-11
GGCTCCCGGCGCTGCGCTTGAGGGGGATGCGATCACGGGGCGGCTGGAATGGTCCGCATCGGGGCCCTTCGGTGCCGGTCCGGTTGAAGTCTCTGGCAAGGCGTCCGGGACGGGACGTCTGGGAGGCAAGCTCAGCGCCCCGTCACTGACCATGACCGCGGCATTTGATGCCATTCAACTGCCGGGTTTGGCTCTGACCGGGGCTCAACTTGACCTGGACTGGTCTCTTTCCGGAGGGTCTGCACAGGTCAGGGCTGCGAGCCCGTTTGGTCCGGCTTCGGCGCGCACCCAGTTCGCTTTCCCGGAAGGTGGCATCCGGCTGAGCGACATGCAGGTGGATGCCGGAGGCTTGCGCGCAGGAGGTCAGGCGACGCTTGTCGCCGGCGGGGCTTCGGCGGCGGATCTCACTGTCGAACTCAAGCCTGGTGCCTTTCTTGCCGAGGGACTTGTAACGGGAAAGGTGCGGCTGGAGGATCGAAGGGGCTCAGGGCCTTGGGTCGACGCAGACCTTGTCGCTCGGAACGCTCTTCTTCCCGGGGAAGGGATTTCCATCGTTGCCGGGCGTCTGTCCGCCCAGGGCCCCCTGTCACGCCTGCCCTTCGAACTGACGGCCCGTGGCCAGACGAGTGACGGGGACTGGGCGCTTGAGGGCGGGGGCCTTGCCGCCCAGCAGGGCGAGGGGTTCCGGATCAACTTCGATGGTGCCGGCGAGGCTGGAGGCCGCCGCGTGCGAACCACTGAGACGGCAGTGATTGAACTCTTCGGTGAGGAGCGGCGGGCGCGCCTGCGCTTGGGGGTCGACAAAGCGGGGTCCGCGGCCCTCGATCTCGCCTCGGGTCCCGGGATGGCTCGGGTCACCGGACGCCTTGATGACATGCCGGCCAGCCTCCTTAACCCGGATCTCGCGGGTCGCCTGGATGCTGAGTTCGCGGTCGAGGGAAAGGGGGCCAAACTGGTGGGTCAGGCGAATGGTAGCCTTGCGGATGTCCGCGCCAGGGATAGTGAAGCCTCCCTTGGCATTAACGGACGGTTCCAAGCGAACCTGGCGAACGAGCAATTAGCCCTGCAGGCCGACCTCTCCAATGCCCAGGGCATGAAGGCCGACGGGCAAGTCGATGTGCCCGTCCGCACCCGCCTTGCGCCGCTTCTGATCCAGCCAGACAGGGAGCGCCCATTGAGGGGGCGCATTCAGGCCAATGGTGAGATCCGGCCCCTCTGGGACCTGTTCGTCGGCGGCGACCAGACCCTTAGCGGCCTCGTCGCGCTACGGGGCGAGTTGTCCGGTACCCTTGCGGCACCGCGGGCGGACGGGAGCGCGGAGATCGAGTCCGGTGCCTTCACGGACGTAGCAACTGGCCTCGTCCTGAGGAATGTCACCGTAAGGTCCCGCCTGTCGGAGACTGCCATCCAGATCGACCGCGCAACGGGGGCGGATGGGCAGGGCGGTACGCTCTCGGGTTCCGGCCTGATCGCCTTGCAGGGAGGGGCACCCAGTTCCTTCAGGCTCGACCTTGTCAACTTCCGGGTCATAGACAATGAACTGGCGACGGCGACTGCGTCGGGGCAGGCTTCGGTGACCCGGGCAGGCGACGGTCGGGTCACCCTCCAGGGTGGGCTGACCATCAACCGCGCTGACGTCAGGGCCGCTGCGCCGACCCCAACCGGTGTAACCCCGCTCGCCGTCACCGAGATCAACCAGCCTGTTCTTGTGGGCCGCAGGACGGCAGACCGGGGGGCAGGGCCCGCGGTGGCTCTGGACGTAACGTTGAAGGCTCCTCAGCAGGTCTTCATCCGGGGTCAGGGCCTGGACCTTGAGATGTCGGTGGATGCCCGGGTCACCGGCACCTCCGCGCGCCCGCGCCTCACGGGACTCGCGCGGGTCTTGCAGGGATCCTACGCCTTTGCCGACAAACGCTTCGAGATCGATCCCTCAGGGGTGGTCTACCTTTCCGAGGATCCTGCCCGGATCCGCCTGGACCTGGCGGCCGTGCGGGCGGATCCGGCATTGACGGCGATCGTGCGCATCCGTGGCACGGCGGCCAAACCGGAGATCACCCTGACCTCGACACCGCCCCTGCCGACGGACGAGATCTTCTCACAGGTCCTGTTCGGCCGCTCGGCATCCCAATTGTCGCCCCTGGAGACCGCCCAGTTGGCCTCGGCCGTGGCGTCCATGGCGGGGGGGGGCGGGCTGGACGTCATCGGAAACCTGAGGGGACTCGCAGGTCTCGATCGACTGAGTTTCTCGGGTGGAGGTGACGGCGACGGCGTTGAGGTATCTGGTGGTAAGTACCTGACGGAAAACGTACTTCTGATCGTGACAGGCGGCGGCCGCGAGGGGGGATCTGCGCAGGTCGAATGGAATGTCAGCCGCTCGCTGCGGCTGATTTCCAAGCTTTCCGGAGAGGGGGGAAATACCCTGTCTGTGCGCTGGCGTCGGGACTATTGACGCGACAGGTCAGTTGCTGACGCGGGGTCTCAGCTTGTAGCGACCGGGTTCAAAGCCCTCGAAGATCTCGGGTGCCTGGGGATGGCCAACAGGTTCACCGGTCTCATCCACCAACAGGTTCTGCTCCGAGACATAAGCAACATAGGAGCTCTCATCGTTCTCGGCGAGCAGATGGTAGAAGGGCTGGTCCTTCCGCGGGCGGACATGCTCGGGAATGGAGAGCCACCATTCCTCGGTATTGTTGAAGGTAGGATCGACGTCGAAGATCACACCCCTGAAGGGAAACACGCGGTGCCGCACCACGTCGCCGATCGCGAACTTGGCTTCGCGGATGATCGGGGCCGACTGCCGACCCGCTCCGCTCGCGTCTCTCTGAACGTTCATGACAAATCTCTCCGGCCCCCCAGGAGCCATGGCCTATACCTAATTCAATCCGGGTACGCTGCAAGACGCCTTCCGGGAAGGTCAGCGCTCAGTTAGGCTGGAACCGAAATGGCGCGGCGACCTGTCGCGCCCAAATGGGACCAGTGTCCATGGCACAGGCGTCGCGCGCGCCCGGCGTTGCGCAACATGGCCGTGATCGGGGCGAGGGCGGCGGAAGCAGGGTGCTGTATGGGGCCCTAGACCTCGGCACGAACAACTGCCGCCTCCTGATCGCGACTCCAAACGGACGGGGATTCCGGGTGGTGGACGCCTATTCGCGCATTGTTCGGCTCGGGGAAGGGCTCTCCCAGACCGGACGCCTTTCCGAGCCGGCCATGGAGCGAGCCCTGGCCGCGCTCAGGGTGAGCGCCGAAAAGGTGCGGCGACGCGGTGTCTCGCGCTTCAAGGCCATCGCTACCCAGGCCTGCCGCTCCGCCCAGAATGGCTCGGAGTTCATTGAGCGAGTTGCCGCCGAGACGGGACTGAAGCTCGAGGTGATTTCCCCGAAGGAGGAGGCGCGGCTTTCCGTTGCCGGGTGCCTGAACCTCCTCGACCGGACCGACGCCGCCGCCCTGGTCGTGGATGTCGGTGGTGGCTCCACTGAGCTGTCCTGGGTGGACCTTGCCGGGAGGGGTCCGGACGGCGACGGCGGTCGGTTCTCGCCGGGCCGGCCTCCGATCCGGGCCTGGCGGTCCATCCCGCTGGGCGTTGTGACCCTGGCTGAGCTGTTCCCTGAGGGTGGGCAGCCCTCGCAGGACTGGTTCCGGAGCATGGTCGAGTGCTTCCGGTCCCGCCTCGAGGGCTTCGCCGGGGCCGAGGTCCTCAGGCCAGCCTTCACAGCCGGACGGGCGCACATCGTCGGCACTTCCGGCGCCATCACCAGCCTCGCCGGGGTGCATCTGGACCTTCCACGGTACGACCGGAGCCAGGTGGACGGTATCTGGATGACCCGGACGGAATGCGAGGCCGCCTCCAATCGACTGATCGCGATGAGCCTCGCTGAGCGTGGCGCCCAGCCCTGTATCGGTCCCGATCGGGCTGACCTCGTGTTGGCAGGTGCCGCCATCCTTCAGGCGGTGCAGGAGCTCTGGCCCTGCGAACGGGTCCGCGTCGCCGATCGTGGCCTGCGCGAAGGCATACTGCTGTCTCTGATGTCCGGTCAGTCACGTCGCAGGGCAGGCCCGCGATCCCGCGCCCGTGAGGCCGTCCGATGACCCTTCCACCCCGAAGAAAGATGGTTCGGCCGCCGACGGGCGGCTCGGAGGAGGGGCGGGGCAAGCCCGCGCGACTAAAGACCGCGAAGATGCGGACGCCCTCGTCGCAGGCTTGGCTGTCCCGGCAGATCAACGACCCTTGGGCGGCCAAGGCCCGCGCCCACGGCTACCGGAGCCGGGCCGCCTACAAGCTGACGGACATCGCCGATCGTTTTGGTCTTCTCCTGCCGGGGCAGAGGGTTATCGACCTGGGCGCGGCTCCAGGCGGCTGGACCCAGGTGGCGCTGGAGCGAGGGATCCACCGGATCGTCGGTGTTGACCTCCTGCCCGTAGAGCCCCTTCCGCCGGCTGAGATCCTGGAGATGGACTTTACGGACCCGGCCTGCGGCGATCTTCTGGTGGAGCGGCTCGGCGGGCCGCCGGACCTGGTGATCTCGGACATGGCGCCCAACACGGTCGGGCATCGGCGTACGGATCACCTGCGGATTGTGGGTTTGATCGACGCCGCTGTCGACTTCGCCGAGTCGGTGCTGGCCCCGGGGGGAGCCTTCGTCGCCAAGGCCTTCCAGGGGGGCGAGATCAGTGAGGTCCTGACCCGGCTGAAGCGTAGCTTCGCCCAGGTCCGCAACGTCAAGCCGCCAGCCAGCCGTCCCGATTCCTCGGAAACCTACATTGTGGCGACGGGATTCCGCGGCCGACCCTAAGCCGCCCTTGCCTCGGATGGTGACTAGGCCTTATACGCGGCTCGCAAGATGGAGAGTCTCATGGAGATTCGCGAAGGCCTTACCTTCGACGACGTTTTGCTTGAACCCGGCGCTTCTGAGGTGATGCCCGGGCAGGTGGACACCACGACCCGGTTCACCCGTGAGATACAGCTCAACATCCCGATTGTCTCGTCAGCCATGGATACCGTGACCGAGAGTCGGCTGGCGATCGCCATGGCACAGGCTGGCGGCATGGGCATTCTTCACCGCAACCTGACGCTCGAGGATCAAGCCGATCAGGTGCGCGAGGTTAAGCGCTACGAGAGCGGCATGGTCATCAATCCCATGACCATCCACCCCGATACGCCCCTGCGGGAGATCCGCGAGATCAAGGCGCGGCGGCGGATTTCCGGTTTCCCTGTCGTGGAGCCTGGCACAGGGCGGCTGGTGGGCATGCTCACCAATCGCGACATGCGGTTCGAGAATGGCGACGACGTTGCAGCCCGCACCCTGATGACCTCTGAGAACCTCATCACCGTGCGTGAGGGCTGCACCCAGGAAGAGGCCCGCGACCTCCTCCGGCGGCACAAGATCGAACGGCTGATCGTCGTCGACGACGCCTACCGGGCCGTGGGCCTGATCACGGTCAAGGACATGGAGAAGGCACAGGCCCATCCCTTCGCCGCGAAGGACGCCCAGGGCCGGCTGCTGGTCGGCGCAGCCTCCACTGTTGGCGACGGCGGGTTCGAGCGCTCCATGGCCCTCATCGACGCGGGTGTCGACGTGGTGGTGATCGACACCGCGCATGGTCACAATTCAGATGTCCTGAAGGCGGTCGCCCGGCTCCGCCGTGAGGCCAACCGGGTCCAGATCGTCGCCGGGAACGTGGCGACCTACGATGGGACCCGGGCCCTGATCGATGCTGGCGCGGACGCCGTGAAGGTGGGCATTGGCCCCGGCTCGATCTGCACGACGCGGATCGTTGCCGGCGTGGGGGTCCCGCAGCTGACGGCCATTGCCGACGCTGCCAGGGCTGCCCGCGACACCGGGGTGCCGGTGATCGCCGATGGCGGCATCAAGTACTCTGGCGACTTCGCCAAGGCTCTGGCCATGGGAGCCCAGGCGGCCATGATGGGCTCGGCCTTCGCTGGGACAGACGAGGCACCCGGCGAGGTCTTTCTCTACCAGGGACGCTCCTACAAGGCCTATCGCGGCATGGGCTCCCTGGGTGCCATGGCGAACGGATCCGCCGACCGGTACTTTCAGAAGGAGGTCTCGGCCCTGAAGCTGGTGCCTGAGGGCATCGAGGGCCAGGTGGCCCACAAGGGTCCGATCGGTGCCGTGCTTCACCAGATGGTCGGTGGCCTCAGGGCGGCCATGGGCTATGTCGGCGCGGGTGATATCCCCGCCTTCCAGGCCAAGGCACGGTTTGTGCGCATTACCGGCGCTGGCCTTCGCGAGAGCCATGTCCACGACGTCATGATGACCCGCGAGGCCCCCAACTACACGAGCCCGGTCTGACATGGTCGCTGAGCCTGAACTCCTCCTCCTGGGCGCCGCCATCGCCATCGGCCTCGTGCAGCTGATGTGGTCTGCTGCCGCGGCCCGTCGCCAACAGGACCTGAAATGGGCCGCCGGCGCCCGCGATGAGGCCATGCCCATCACCGGCGTCGCGGCCAGGCTGGACCGGGCCTTCCGCAACTTCATGGAGACCTTTCCGCTCTTTGCGGCGGCCGTCCTGGCGGTTGTGATCGCCGGCAAGACCGGACCCCTCAGCCTCTGGGGCGCGGGTCTGTACGTCCTCTGCCGCGCCCTCTATGCCCCTATCTACGCCGCCGGGACCTATATGGTCCGCAGTCTGGTCTGGACCCTCGCCCTCGTGGGCCTCGGCATGGTGGTGGCGGCGCTCTTCCTTGCGTGACGGCGGACGCATCGAGGCGGCAATCGGGGTCCTGGAGCAGGTCGAGACGGCCCGCAGGCCCGCGCGCCTGGCGCTCAAGGCCTGGAGTGACACGGCCCGGTACGCGGGTTCAGGGGATCGCGCCTTTGTCGCCGGCCTTGTCCTGGACGCCCTGCGCCGTCGCCGGTCGGCGGCCTGGCGGATGGAGGCGGACAGTCCCAGGGGCGCCGTGCTGGGCGTGCTGGCCCTTCACTGGAACTGGCCTGTAGACCGGATCTCAGCCGCCTTCGCCGAGGCGCCGCATGGGCCGGGCGGGCTGAGCGCGACCGAAGCCGCCCGCATCACCGAACCACGCGACCTTGACGAAGCTCCCGAGGCGGTCGCCGCCGACCTGCCGGACTGGCTCGCCCCAGCCTTCGCGCGGGTCTTCGACGATCGCGTCCGGACCGAGGCGGAGGCCCTGGCCCGCCGGGCCCCCGTCGACCTGCGGGTCAACACCCTGAAGAGCGATCCGGCCCGGGCGCTGCGGGCGGCCGAGGCCCTTGGCGCACATCCCGTTCCCGGTCTTCCCCTGGCCCTCCGGATCGATCCGCCCGCCGCGGCCGAACGCACGCCGTCGGTCGAGAGCCTGCCGGAGTTCGTCAAGGGGTGGATGGAGGTCCAGGACGCTGGCTCCCAGATCGCGGCGACCTGCGCCGGCGACATCGCCGGCGCCCAGGTCCTGGACTTCTGCGCAGGGGGCGGGGGAAAGACCCTGGCCCTTGCCGCCGCCATGGGCTCCACCGGCCAGATCTACGCCTACGATTCCGACGCCCGGCGACTGGCCGACACCGTCCGGCGGGGGGAGAGGGCAGGGATCCGCAACCTCCAGGTCCGCACCCCCCTTCGCCCCGATCCGCTGAAGGACCTGGTGGGGCGGATGGATCTCGTCTTCATCGACGCCCCGTGCTCCGGGTCGGGCGCCTGGCGCCGGCATCCCGACACCAAATGGCGGCTGACCCCTGACGCCCTGGCTCGCCGGCAGGCCGACCAGGATGCCGTCCTCGACGCCGGGGTGCTCTATGTCCGGCCCGGGGGGCGGCTCATCTACGTGACCTGCTCGGTCCTGGCCGAGGAGAACGAGGACCGAGTCGCTGCCTTCCTGGCCAGGCATCCCGAATTCAGCGTCCGGCCTGCGACGGATGACCCCGAATGGCTTCCCCGCCTGACCGCGGAAGGCTATCTCCGGCTGACCCCCGCGACCTCCGACACCGACGGTTTCTTCGTCGCCGTCCTGGCCCGGGCCGATGGAAGGACCCCCGAATGACCGCCGCCCCCGTCCATGACCGTGTCCTGATCGTCGACTTCGGCAGCCAGGTGACCCAGCTGATCGCCCGGCGGCTGAGAGAGAGCGGGGTCTACTGCGAGATCCATCCTTACGACCGGATCGAGGCCATGCTGGATGCCTTTGCGCCCAAGGCGGTCATCCTTTCCGGCGGCCCGGCCAGCGTCCATGAGGACGACAGCCCCTCGGTCACGTCCCGGGTCTTCGAATTGGGCGTGCCGGTCCTGGGCATCTGCTACGGCGAAATGACCCTCTGCGCCCAGCTGGGCGGGCGGGTCGAGGGCGGCCACGACCGGGAGTTCGGCCGGGCCGAGATCCGGATCGAGCGCGACTCCCCCCTGCTGCACGGCCTCGGCGAGGTCGGGGACCGCGAGACTGTCTGGATGAGCCATGGCGACAAGGTCACGGCCATCCCGCCCGGCTTCGAGGTGGTCGCCTCGTCCGAGGGCAGCCCCTTCGCCGTTATCGCCGACGAGGGCCGGCGGTTCTACGGCGTCCAGTTCCACCCCGAGGTGGCCCACACGCCCCGCGGGGCCCTGATCCTTCGCAACTTCACCCACCGCATTGCTGGCCTGTCCGGCGACTGGACCATGGCCTCCTTCCGCCAGGAATCCGTCGCCCGGATCCGCGAGCAGGTGGGGCAGGGCCGGGTGATCTGTGGCCTGTCCGGTGGCGTGGATTCCTCGGTCGCCGCCGTCCTGATCCACGAGGCCATCGGCGACCAGCTGACCTGCGTCTTCGTGGACACCGGCCTCTTGCGCCTGAACGAGGCCGAGCAGGTCGTGACCATGTTCCGGGATCACTACAATATCCCGCTTGTACACGTTGATGCCGCTGACCTTTTCCTGGGTGATCTGAGAGGTGTCACCGACCCGGAGACCAAGCGCAAGACCATCGGCAGGCTCTTCGTCGAGGTCTTCGACCGCGAGGCTGCCAAGATCGAGGGTGCCGCCTTCCTGGCCCAGGGCACCCTCTATCCGGACGTGATCGAGAGCGTCTCGGCCCGAGGCGGGCCCTCGGCGGTGATCAAGAGCCACCACAATGTCGGCGGCCTGCCCGAGTACATGAAGCTCAAGCTGGTCGAGCCCCTGCGCGAACTCTTCAAGGACGAGGTCCGCGTCCTGGGCGTTGAGCTCGGCCTTCCGCCCCCGTTCGTGGGCCGCCACCCCTTCCCGGGGCCGGGCCTGGCCATCCGAATCCCCGGCGAGATCACGCCGGAGAAGGTGGCCGTCCTCCAGAAGGCCGACGCCATCTATCTGGAGGAAATCCGCCGGGCTGGGCTCTACGACAGCATCTGGCAGGCCTTCGCCGTCCTCTTGCCGGTCAAGACCGTGGGCGTGATGGGCGACGCCCGCACCTACGAGGACGTCCTGGCCCTGCGCGCCGTGACCTCCACCGACGGCATGACCGCCGACTTCTTCGAATTCCCCTGGGAGGTCCTGGGCCGCTGCGCCACCCGGATCATCAACGAGGTGAGGGGGGTCAACCGGGTCGTCTACGACGTGACCTCGAAGCCACCGGGTACGATTGAATGGGAGTAGGCTCATCCGGCCCCCAAAATCGCCTGTCAAGAGAGAGGTCTTCGGGGTCTGGCCTGCGATCATCGAGCCAGATGGCGTACCGCTGATTGACTGATTGCGACAGGAACGATGTTTTCAAAGGGCGTTTGGCTTGAACCGGACGCTCGATTTGGGAGCCTCGTCGCCCACCAGGGCTACTCGAGTGCTTGGTTGATTCTCACATAGGCGGCTCAGGCATCGAACTCTCCCGAGGCCATGCGTTCGGCGGTCGAGGTCAGGATCGCCTATGCTCCGGGTCGATCCGGGAGGCCCAGGTCAGCGAGTCGGCAGCCTCACGGCGTAGTCGCGAAAGGCCACCTGAGGCCCGGTCGCCTCGATGCATCCAGCTTCAACGAGTGTTCTCAAGTGCCCGGCGAAGAAGGTGTCGCCCATGAGGTTGCGCCGGTCACATCCCGCCATGGCCTGCCCTACGATGAAGGTCGCTCGTTGCCAGTCCTTGCGGCACGCCGACAGGAGGAGGTGGTCAAAACAGTCTACAGGCGCCGCGACTATGCGGCCGCCCTCCAGGCGTCGGACGGGACCGCAGGTGTCGCGGATCCGTTTGAAGTCCCGGGCGAGCAAACCTCGTTCCGGCTCACTCAGGACCTCACGTCGGGCATAGAGGGCGGCGAGTTGCTCCGGCGAATGGGCGGCGATGTAGGGAAGGACGCCATTACCGGGCGCCACGACCCGCCAGACCGGCTCCGGCCGTTGCGAGACCCGGTCGCAGGCCATCGCGAGAAAGACCGCGTCGGCGACGTTGTCGCCTGTCCAGACTACCAAGGCGTCATGGGTGTTCTCTTCCAGATGTTTGAACACCAGGCGCCATTCCCAGAAGGGGACATAGGGATTTGCGGTGCCCTCGCCATAGGCCATCAGCGCGGCCCTGACGTAATCGACCCTTTCCACACCTTCCACGAGTGGGCCCGAGGCGAGGTCGTCGGAGAACCCGACGACGTCGCCGGGCAAGCCATAGGCGGCGCAGGCCGCCCTGACGCAGCCCGTGGCGCTTTCGCCGGACACAAGGTGCAGAGGCTTTTTTGGGAATGAGCCCGGTCCTGTGGGCATGGGCATCTATCCCCTTCAAGGGTTGTCCGGGATCGAATCCGGGCTCTCCGGATACCTCCCTTGAAGCAAGGGGCAAAGTGACTTGTGTACTGTTCAGCGCGAACGGCGCAGGCAGCGCCTGCACGCTTCCGGGAAAACGCCCTGAAGCGACCGTCAGACTGCCGGAAAGCAGCCGTTCAGGGCTCCGGTTCAGCGACGACTTAAAGCTTCAAGTGCTTCACGGTTCAGGCTGGCGGGTCCTAGCGCGCAAACCAGCCAATGAGATTGATGAGCACAGTCAGCACCAACGAGCCAATCAGCATGGCCTTCCACGGAAAGAAGACTTTCACCGACGGACCGGCCCGGGTGGCATCGTCTTCCCAGTCATGCTGCTTGTGGATTTCCTCGATCATGCGCTCCTGAGCGCGGCGCGCCGTCTTGGGAAACAGCATCGGCAACAGGTTCAGCAGCACTGTCAGCACGACAGAGCCGACAATCGAAACAATCAGCCAGTTGGGCATCTATTCCCCCACGTGACCTGCGTTGGCAGGATGGATTGTCGAGAAAGCGAGACCACCAGACCTAACTCCACCACGACAATGTGAAGTCTCCATCAGAATCGCACGAGGTGTCACCTGCCTTTTGGTCCACGGCGGCGATGGACCGAGGGGCAGGCCAGTCTCTGCAGTGTGATCAAGGCGAGCAGACGCCTGCCCCTGGGCCAGGACGCACGACACGGCGTGCCCTACGCCGCGTTCGCGGGGTCAATAGACCACGGACACTGCGCACCGTGATGGACGGGCGTGCTCCGGACCCAAACGCGCGCGTATCGAAGGTGTCCAGGAAGGTTCCGGGAGTCGATAGATCTCGAAAGGTCGCTTCCGGCCGGATCGTCCGCAATCCCGCGCCAATGCTGGTGCTCCGCACTCTGATGTTGAAAATGATGGTGAATTTCCGCGAGGCAGCCTCTGGTGCATTAAAAATCAACAGCTTAGAAGGCGCGTTGAGGATTGAGTGGGAGTGACCTCTCAAGTCGTGATGGAGATCGGCGTATGAGTTGGATCTATCTGCTTCTGGCGGGTGTCTTCGAGATCGGCTGGCCTGTAGGCCTAAAGATCTCCCAGGTCCCCGAAACCCGCTGGATCGGCATCGCCATCGCCGTGGGTTTCATGGCGGCGAGCGGATACCTCCTCTGGCTTGCTCAGAAGGACATACCCATTGGGACGGCGTACGCCGTCTGGACGGGCATCGGTGGGGTCGGCACCTTCATTGTCGGCACCATGTTCTTCGGAGATGCGTTGTCATTGATGCGCATCCTCGGTGTCTTGTTGATCGTAGCCGGCGTCGCAGCTCTAAAGTTCTCAAGCTGAGATAGGCAAGGTGCGCAAAGGTCGCCGGTGACGGGCCGGTGCGCGGCGCGGCGCGGTATGGCGAGGCCGTCTTCGGAACCGAATGGCACAGCCACGGCACTGGGTGGGACAGGCTAGCGTGGCGACTTCGTGGGAACCCTCGCGCAGCAGGCGACGGGCGGGGTGAAGACCGAGGGCCGCTGGCTCTCGGCGGACTGCGGTGCGGTGCAGTCGGCCTGAGGGAGAAAGGCGCCTGCAGGTGTCGACTCTGGTCAAGGCCAATCGGAGAGAGCGAGGCGGGCGGCCCGCCGGACCCCGCCATGATGGACGCCATGGGCTGAGCGTTTCGCCAGATTGACCGCCCGTTTTGGGACACCTCGGATGCTGAACTTCACCTCCCCGGGCCGGACCAAACGGGGGAGCGGCGCGAGGTATGAGGCGATGCGGGATGCGCTGCTGGCGGTTTTCCCGGAGGCGGTGCCGGGGCTGAAGGGACCGGTCGCCAAGGCCGCGCAGCTCGGCCTTGAAGCCCCGACAAAGCTGGTGCAGCTTTACCGGACCAATCCCGGAAATTGAGCCAAGCCACAAACGCATTAGCGAAGAGGATGAGTGGGTTGCCCCATAAAGTCCGCACCTGCCTGTGGTTCGAGAGGGACGGCCTTGAGGCCGCGCGCTTCTACACCGGCCTGGTCCCGGACAGCACGCTGGAAACCGACGCGCCGGGGGGCTCTAACCCGATCATCGTCGCCTTCACGCTAGGCGGCGTACCCTATCAGATCCTCAACGGTGGGCCGCACCATCGTCTGACTGCTGCCGCCTCCATCGTTGTGACCACCCGCGATCAAGCTGAGACCGACCACATGTGGGAAGCCCTGACCGCCAACGGGGGCTCGCCCGGCCGCTGCGGATGGCTGACGGACCGCTGGGGCCTATCCTGGCAGATCGTTCCCGAAGCGCTGCCGAGCCTGCTCGGTGCACAGGATCGCGACGCAGCTGGACGTGTGCAAGTGGCGATGCAGCATATGAACAAGATCGACATCGCGGCTCTGGAAGCCGCTTTCAACGCATAACGAAGGAGACTGACATGACCTATGTCGATGGCTTTGTCGCCGCCGTACCGACCGCCAACAAGCAAGCCTACATCAAGCATGCAGAGACATCCGCCGCGCTCTTCAAGGAATATGGCGCGCTCAGCGTCATCGAATGCTGGGGCGATGACTTGCCCGACGGCAAGGTCAACTCCCTGCACACGGCGGTGATGCGTAAGGACGATGAGACGGTCGTGTTCTCCTGGGTCACATGGCCGGACAAGGCCACGCGCGATGCAGGATGGGAGCAGCTGATGGCCGATCCGCGCATGCAGCCGGACGCCAATCCGATGCCCTTCGATGGCGAGCGCCTGATCTATGGCGGGTTCGAGATGATCGTTGGGCCCTAGTTCCGGGTCAGAACCTTGAACAGGAAGACATGCCCATGAAATGGAAACCCGTTAGCTATGCATCCGTGAGTCCGTATCTTCTTGTACGCGACGCGGAAACGACTCTGCGATTTGTCGAAGCCGTCTTCGGGGCGACTCGGCTTCGGGTGCATCTCAGGGAAAACGGCCTGGGCATCGCGCATGCCGAAGCCCGCATTGACGACAGTGTCATCATGATGGGAGAGGCGCCGGAAGCCGTCGAGGCGCACGTTCATGTCTATGTGCCCGACGCTGAGGCGGCTTTCGAACGCGGTCTGTCCGCCGGAGGCTTGGTTGTTCAGGAGCTTCGCCGTTCGGGCGATGGCGATCACAGGGGCGGCATTGCGGATGGCAACGGCGTCGTCTGGTGGGTCTCGACTCAAGAGGAGCATCCGGAGGCGCGCGACTGACGTTGGATGACGGGGTCGAGCGCGTGTTGAAGTGGCCCGAGGGTCGCAGGTCTGAGGTCGAAGTGCAGGTCCTGGTTCTGGTCAAGGCGACAGTGGCGAGCGAGGCGGCGGGCCCGCCCGACCCGGCGATGATGGAGGCCATGGGGCGCTTCAATGCCGAGCTTCGCGAGGCTGGGATCCTGAGGCTGGCGGATGGGCTCAAGCCCTCTTCAGCCGGGGCCCGGGTCGCCTTCGACGGCGCTGAGCGGGCGGTCTCATGGGGGCCCTTTACCCCAACGGAGGACCTCGTCGCCGGCTTCTGGATCTGGGAGGTCCGCGATCTTGAAGAGGCCATCGCCTGGGTGAAGCGTTGCCCCAATCCAATGCCGGTCCCCAGCGTGATCGAGATCCGGCCCTTCAACGACCGGGCTTGATGGCCAGGACTGGTTTGCCCGGGGTGTTTTCCATGGGATGTGTGCTGTGGTCCCGTCATTTCCGGAGCTTGCCCGCCTTGCGCCTGCGCCTCGCCCCTGTCCTCGCCCTTATGTTTTCCCTGTTGGCCTGGGAGAGTCCCGAGGCTGCGCCCGCTAGCCCTCCGGTGCAGGCGACCCAGGGACGGGTCATCCCCTCCTCTGACGGACTGGACATCCTGTCCGGACCCCGCCGTGTGGAGGTGGAAAACCGGATCCTGAAGGATCGGCTCGACGGTCTCCTGCCCAGGCTCATGGCCGAGACGGGCCTCGACATGTGGCTGGTGATCAACCGCGAGTACGCCGAGGACCCGGTCTATTTCACCCTGGTTCCGCAGCCGTCCTTCGCCGCCCGTCGGACGACCATGCTGGTCTTCTTCCGCAAGGCCGACGGGACGGTCGAGAAGCTATCGGTGAACCGGTATCCCCTGGGCGGGGACTACACGTCGGCCTGGGCCGGCGGCGACCTCGACGCCCAGTGGAAGGCCCTGGCCGATGTCATTGTCAGTCGCAACCCGCGCCGTATCGGGATCAACGTCTCGCGGGAATGGCCCGTCGCCGACGGACTGACCGCCGCCCTTCGGGACCGGCTTCGGGAGGTCCTGCCCGCTGAGTATGCGCAGCGCCTGACGCCAGCCGAACCCCTGGTCATCCGCTGGATGGAGACGCGGACGCCCATGGAGGCCGAGATCTATCCCCAGATCGTCGCCATCGCCCGCGGCGTCATCTCCGAGGCCTTCAGCGAGCGCGTCATCACCCCGGGCGTCACCCGGACGGAGGACGTCTCCTGGTACATCCGCAGCCGCTTCGAGAGCCTGGGCCTGTCCCCCTGGTTCTTCCCGGATGTGAACCTGCAGAGGCGCGGCCTCGCCTGTACGGCGGATGGCGCGTTCTGCGGTGAGGAGGGCGTTATCCAGCGCGGGGATGTCCTGCATACCGACGTCGGCTTCTGCTATCTCAAGCTCTGCACCGACACTCAGGAGATGGGCTACGTCCTGCGCCTGGGTGAGACCGCGCCGCCGGCTGGCCTCGAGGCCGCCATGAAGGCCGGCAATCGCTGGCAGGACCTCTTGACGGGAAACTTCGCCGTCGGGCGCACAGGTAACGCCGTCCTCGCCTCGACCCTGGAAGCCGCCGGGAAGGCGGGGCTCAGGGCCAGCGTCTACACCCATCCCCTGGGCTTCGTCGGCCATGCCCCAGGGCCGACGATCGGCATGTGGGACAACCAGGGTCCGACTGCGGTCCAGGGCGACTGGCCCGTGTATGCGAACACCGCCTATGCGATCGAGGGCAATATCCGCCACCTGGTCCCCGAGTGGGGCGGTCAGTTCGTCCAGATGAAGCTGGAACAGAGCGCCATCTTCGACGGCCAGAGGGTCATCTACTTGGCCGGCCGCCAGACCGAGTGGCATCTGGTTCGATGAGGGCGCGGGCCGAGGCGCAGGGGCCGGCGAAGCCCCGATCAAGTTTCAGAAGGTCCAGGACAGGGCGGCGCTGACGGATCGGGCCGGTGAGGGCGCTATATCCTTCAGGAAGGAGGCGTGCTCGCGGATCTCGGCATTGGTCAGGTTCCGGCCTCGGAGGCTGAGCGTCACAGGGGTGCCAGGGACCGGCCGCCAGGCCAGGGTCGCGTTCAGCGCCGTGGAGCCGTCCGTCTGAAGCTCGAAGGGCGCCGTGCGGGTCTGGTCTCCGACATGGCGGACCTCGATCGCTGCGTCGAATGCGTCGGACCTCCAGGCGATCTCTCCGGTGACCCCGTAGGCCGGGATGCGGGGCGGGGCGCCGTAGTCCGTATCCCCGCGCACGACATCGGCTGAGACCCGGCCGATGAGGAGGCCGGCGTCGCGACGAAGGAGGGTCTGTTCCGCTTCAAGTTCGAGACCGGTGAAGTCGGCGTCGGACTGCTGGTAGAGGAAAACGGGCAGGTCCTCCCAAGTCTCGCCCGTCGGCCGCTCCTCGATGAAGCCATCGTACCGGGCGGCCCAGGCATGGGCCTCGATCCGGGTATCCGGGCCTGTCCACCGCAGGGTCACCTCAAGGGAAAGTGCGGTTTCCGACTCCAGGGTCGGGTCCCCGAGTTCCCAGGTCGAGGTCCCGCCATGCGGGCCGTCCGCAAACAGCTCGAACTCAGTGGGCGCGCGGCCGCTCAGGGAGAAGGTCGCCGCCAGGAAGACTGGATCCGAGGGCTTCCAGAATAGGCCGGCTGACGCAGAGACATTTGAAAAGGACCGGGTGTCACGGGTCGTCGCCCAGTCCAGCCCGGACTCGGCGCCCGGAGGGCTGGTCTCCCGGCCCTCCAGCTCTGCCCTCAGCTCGCGGGTGTCGAGCCGCAGTCCGGCGTCGACGCCGCCCTGGCCGAACTCGAAGCGCTGCAGGGTGAAGGCGCCGAGTTCGTTGATCTCCACGCCCGGTATGAAGGCCTCGTCGCCGATGGCCTCGAAGTTGCGGGTCAGCCCCTGGATCCCGAAGGCGCCCTGGCGGTCCGCCGAACCGCGCATGACGAACTCAAGGCGGCCTTCGGTTCCGTTGGACAGGAAGCGGGTTCCCACCGCACCCGCGTCGACTTCGATCTCCGCATGTTCATAGTCGGCATGACCGACGGAGAGCCTGATCTTTTCCAGCCAGCCCTCGGCGAACGGGGACTCGCCGCGCAGGTCCCATCGGGTCTGCTTCATGTGCAGCCGAAGGGTCTCGGGAGGCGGATCGCTGACGACCTGGGCAAAGGGCACCCCGTAGCCAGTGTCGGTGCGCTTCACCGACAGGCCCAGAAATCCCCCGGTGTCGCTGACGATGGAGCCGCCGACGCCCCAGGAATCGGCCTCGACCGAGACATTCCGCTGTTTGGTTTCCGGAGTCGGCTCCAGGCCCGTTGCCGCTGCGAGGCGATTGGAGACCGGGGTTCCCGGCGTGGAATAGTCCCCGGACCGGCGGGTTGCGCCGTCCACCGCCAGGACAAGGGCACCGGCTCCGATGTTCGCGGCGAGGGAAGCGGAACGGCCATTGTCGACGCTGGACCAGGCCAGGGCGCCTCGTCCCTCGATCCGGTCGGCAGGCCGGCGGGAAGGCACCCGGTCATCCATCACGTTGACCACGCCACCGATGCCTGAACCGCCGTAGGCAAGGGTAGATGGGCCTCTCAGCACCTCGATGCGGCTGGCCTGGCCCGCTTCGCTCGGAACCGCATGGTCGGGGGACAGGGAACTGGCGTCCACCATACCGACGCCATTCTGCAGCAGGAGCACCCGGGGACCGGCCAGGCCGCGGATCACAGGCCGGCTGGCCCCAGGCCCATAGGCCGTGGATCTCAGGCCAGGAAGGCCGGCCAGGAGGTCTCCTAGGCCCGCAGGTGGCGCAAGGCTCAAGGTCTCTGCCGAGAGAATGGTGACGCTGGTCGTGATGGTGTCCAGCGATACTGGGTAGGGGGCGGCCGTAACCACGACCTGTTCGACTTCTGTGGGCTTCCGGTTACCGGTTTCCGCCGCCTGGGCGGCGGTTCCGGCAAGGACCAGGCTGAGGACGCTGGCGGAAAGCACGTAGGGGTCGAGCTTGGTCATTCAGGTATCCGGCGCCTGGGTTCCAATTATGTTATAAAATAACTCTTATGAACTTATCCAATCAAGCGGATTGTGAAATCCGTGGAAGTCGGCATGAACTTCAGCGCACCGGTCGCTGGGATCGGGCACACACCCTTTCAGGAGACCGCCATGGGCATTTTCAGTTCCATCATGGGCAAGATCTTTCCGCCCAAACCCAAGCCCGTTGCGGCGGCCCCGGCTGCGCCGGCTGCCGCTGCCCCCGCGCCGCCGCCCGCGCCTGTAGCCCCGGTCGACGTGGAAGCCGTGCTGACCGCGCTTGCGGCCTCGAAGGGTGGCGGTGGCAACTGGCGGACCTCGATCGTCGACCTCCTGAAGATGCTCGACATCGACTCCAGCCTGAACGCCCGCAAGGAACTTGCCGGCGAACTCGGCGTGAATGCGGGCGCCCACGGCAGCGCCGAACAGAATATGGCCCTGATCAAGGCTGTCTGGGTCGCGCTTGAGAAGAACGGCGGTATCGTTCCGGCCAGCCTGCGGGACTGATCCCAACTAGCGTCCGGGGCGATCACGGGAGCGTGATCCCCCGGATTGCATCCGGATCGGCCTCCGGAGGCTCCCAGGCATATCGGGTCTATCACGGACCGCCACAGCTTGGGGGCGACTTCAGCTTAGGCTTCATCGCCGCCATCGTGCTCGGCACACCCTGCCGGGCACCGTCGCTGCCAGGTTTCCCAGGCGCCACGGTTCCGCCATGCGTCCGCTTCACCCTCGGGACATTGCGGCGAACCGGCCGGCGCTATAGTTTCCGCCGCGCCGGGTCGCGGCACCTCAATGCGGAGTCTCCACAGTGGTCGACGTTTTCGAAGAGGTCGAGGGGCAGATTCGCTCTGACCGCTATCGCGCCCTGGCGCTGAAGGCGCTCCCGGTGTTCATCGGTCTCGTCGTCCTGTTACTGGCGGGTGTCGGGGGTTGGCAAGGCTACAAGGCCTGGACCCAGAGCCAGTCGGCCAAGGCCTCAGAGATCTACGCCAAGGGGCTTGAGGCCCTCGAGGCCGGTCGGCCTGCCGATGCGAAGGCCTCCTGGGAGACCGTGTCGAAGAGCGCAAGTCCGGCCTACAAGTCCCTGGCCCTGCAGCATCTTGGAGCTCTCCGCCTTGCTGAGCGTGACGTGACGGGTGCCGTCGCTCTTTTTGACCAGGCGGCGAAGGCGGCACCGGATCCGCTGATCGGCGATGCAGCCCGCCTCAAGTCCGTCTACGCCCTCCTCGATACAACGCCCCGTGCCGAGATCGACGCCCGGCTCGAGCCGCTCCTCAAGGCAGGGCGTCCTTTCCGGATGCAAGCCCGCGAGGCCGCCGCCTTTTCAAAGCTCCTGGCTGGAGACACCGCAGGTGCGCGTTCGGACTTCGTGGTCGTCTCCCTGGCCCCTGACGCTGCCGAAGGTGCCCGCAGCCGGGCGACTGCAGCCATGGCCCTGATCGACAGCGGCTCTGCGAAGGCCACAGCAGATCTCGTCAAGGCCGCTGCGGCCCTGCCGCCACCGCGTCCCCTCCCGGCTGGGGCTCCAGGGCTTCCCCTGCAGGCGCCCGCCCAATGATCCGCTCCCGCTCCGTGATCCTCGCCGTTCTCGCGACCGCGCTGCTACTGTCTGGCTGCGCCCAGACGCAGAACCTGCTGAACTTCGGGGATAGGGGGCCAGCGGAAACCGCCCAGGCGGAGAACCGGATTCCGCTTGTCGGCTTTGACCAGGAGGTGACTCCGGAGGCGGGGCTCAAGGACTCGAGCTTCTATCTCCC
>Ga0079300_10000244_pt1 | contig 19575 bp, 20 predicted proteins | sample Wag4_2014_7_11_FD_74799 | JGI IMG/M metagenome (GOLD analysis project Ga0079300, IMG submission 74799) | Fresh water microbial communities from Ohio, USA - Utica-2 Time Series HT 2014_7_11 | ecosystem: Environmental > Aquatic > Freshwater > Water tank | place: USA: Ohio | collected 2014-07-11
GGACCCCGAACTCATACTTGCCGATGAACCGGTCGCTTCCCTGGACCCCATCAACGCCGAGGCGGTAATGGAAGCCCTGAAGACAGCGTCGAAGGCGCGCGGCATTCCCGTGCTTGTCAGCCTCCACAGCCTGGAGATCGCGCGGCGCCATTGCTCGCGCATCGTAGCCATGTCCAAGGGCCGGATTATCTTTGACGGTTGCCCCTCCGGACTGTCTCCAGAGGAAGTCGAGCGAATCTATGCCGGTCGCCTCAGCGGCGTCCCGATCGGATCCGACGACGGCTTGGAAGTCGCCGCATGAGCAAACTTAAGCTGGCCGCTCAGGCGCTTTCACCGGGCGACGTCTATGTGGAGCGCTTCCAAGGTTTGGCAGACCCACTGGCCCAGGCCAAAGGTCCATGGCCATTTGTGGATCCTGAGGGGAGCGTACACGACAGCATTCTTGGGCAATGGTCCAGGGTCGGCGCCCGCACCACCCTGTCCGAGACCGTTCTTGGTGCCTACAGCTACATCGTTACGGACTCGAGCGCGACATTCACGACCATCGGCAAGTTCTGTTCGATAGCGCGGGATGTCCGCATCAATCCGGGTAATCACCCGACTTGGCGGGCCGCCCAGCATCACTTCAGCTACAGGGCGATCTCCTACGATCTCGGGGATACCGACGATGATGAGTTCTTCGATTGGCGGCGTTCCCATCATGTGACCCTCGGCCATGATGTCTGGATCGGCCATGGGGCGACCCTTCTCGCAGGCGTCTCCATCGGTACAGGCGCCGTGGTCGGCGCTGGGGCTGTCGTCTCGAAGGACGTAGCCCCCTTCACCATCGTCGCGGGTGTTCCAGCCCGTCCCCTTCGGGAGCGCTTTCCAAAAGCCGTACAGGATGGTCTGCTTCAGCTTGCCTGGTGGGATTGGGAACACGACAGGCTGGCAGGCGCCCTAGAGGACTTCCGCACCCTGGATGCTTACGCCTTTGTCGAAAAGCACGCCTGACACCGGAAGGCTGGTCCTTGTGGTCGGCCCTTCGGGGGTCGGAAAGGATACCTTGATCGAAGGCGCGAAGGCTCGAACCGGGGCCAGTGTTGTCTTCCCGCGCCGGGAGATCACGCGACCGGCGGAGGCGGGCGGTGAGGACCACATAGCCGTCACCGAAATCGACTTCGACCGCCGCGAGTCCCAGGGTGCCTATGCCCTCAGCTGGAAGGCTCATGGGCTTGGGTACGGTATTCCAGCCCTCATCGAGGAAATGCTCAGTCAGGGGAAAACGGTTGTGGCAAACGTTTCCCGTGGCGTTCTGGACGACGCCCGGGCCCGCTTCCCTTCCCTTGTCATCGTATCAGTCCGGGCGGCTCCCGATGTCCTTCGGTCGCGACTTGTCGCCCGGGGACGGGAGAGTTCCGAAGACATCGAGGCGCGAGTTGAGCGCGCCATGGCGTTCGAGATCTTTGGGCCCGATGTCGTCGAGCTTTGGAATGATGGCTCCCCTGAGGACGCTGTCGAGAGGTTCCTGGGAATCCTGATGCCGACCTAGCCTTGCCCCCGCCCGGGAGGGCTCAGGCGAAATCCGACCGGGAGATGATGACGAAGGGGCTGGAGCGATCCGCCTGTTTGAAGATTGCCACGCCATCAAACAGATGCCGGCCCGCCTCATCGCGGAACCAGGCTGAAAGCGCGGCCTGCACCCGTTCGCTGAGAGACGGGTCCCTCAGGCTCCCGGTCAACGTCATATGGAACCGAAAGTCCTCGAAGATGTAGGGATATCCCCAGCGGACGAGTCGTTCATCCTCGGTCGGGCTGAGACCGGCCCGGCGGCGGCGCGCAAGGTCAAAGTCCGAGATGGGCGCGCGGAATACATCGAATTCACGGACGCAGGCGGCATGAAGATCGTCCATGTCCGGGCTGGAATCCCTCAGGCGGAAAGCCTGGAAGCTTCCAATCGCCCCCGCTTCAATCTCCGCTTCAAAGGCGCGGCGTCGGGCGGAGAAGTCGCTTGCAAAGGCGATGAGTTCCGCCTCGTTGGTATCCTCCGCCAATTCGAAGGGTGCCTTCAGGGTGGCATGGAATCCATAACCCCGTGGATCTGCGGTCAAGGCGTCGAGATCGAGACCCTCGAGACCCGGCAGGTCCGGGCGCTGGAGCGACCGGCCATCGTATGCGTCCCGACCAAGCCATGCGGACGCCTTGTCCCAAAGCTGGCTGTCACGCCGAGGTGCGTAATAGACAGCGTACCGCTCTGTCACGCCACTCTCACTCCGGCTCGCCAAACCTCCCTCGGCGAAGGCCATCCGGCCGTTCCCCTGGCCACCCGCACAAGGTCGGCACGTTGACCCGGAGCGATCTCACCCCGGTCCAGCAGACCAACGCTTCGCGCAGGGTTTACGCTGACCGTTGCGATGGCGCGTTCAGGGCTCCACTTGAGGATCTCCATCAGGAGGAAGGCGGAGCGCAGCATGGAAAGCGGGACATAGTCGGAGGCGACAATGTCGAGTAGCCCCTCCTCTGCGCAATCTCGGGCGCTCAGATTGCCGGAGTGGGATCCCCCGCGCACCAGGTTGGGGCCGCCCATGCAGATGCCCATTCCCAATGCATTGGCGCGACGCGCAGAGACCAGGGTGACCGGGAACTCGGAGATGGTGCATCCATCTGCCGCCGCCTCGTCTACATGCTCGATCGTAGCGTCATCATGGGCGGCCAAAGGCACCTGGAGGGTCTGGGCGAGATCGACAACCGCACGCCGGTTTCGAACCGCGGCTGCGGGGTCCCTGCCATCATGGCGACCGCTCAGGATGCTGGCGATCTCATTGGCATCCAGGCCCTCATCAGCCAGTTCACGCTCCAGCCTTGCCAGATCCCGAACCTGCCTCTGCCCAGGCGTATGGTCCATTACCGAGAGAAGCCGGAGCCGGGCATGGCTGCTGAAGGGGGTGACCAGATCCATCAGGTCCGGATTGGTCACCTCACATCGCAGGTGAAGGAAGTGTTCTGATCTCAGGGCGTCGTCCGCCGCAGCCGCATCCATGGCGGCAATCATCGGAGCCAAGGCTGTCCTGCGGTCAAGCCCGTCCTTGGCGCCATGCAGGCTCAGACTGTCCAGAACCGTGGTGATGCCGGCTGACGCGCACTGGCCGTCATGCGCCAGGGCCGCTCCATAGGCGTCCCAGAGTGCGCCTGGCCGGGGCTGGTAATGCTTTTCAAGGTTGTCGGTGTGGATGTCGACGAGACCGGGCGTGACAATGTCCCCGCTCCAATCCTCCGCGCTGCGAGGCGCTGTCGGCCGCGATTCCACGGCATGGATCCTGTTGTCCCTGATGACGATCTCTCCACAGATCTGTCCTTCAGGCGTTATGATCGCCGGGCAATAGATGCGCTTCTCGTCCGTGACGGTGATCATGCTGCGGCCTTGTAGGCGAGGACGGGAAAGAGCCGCGTGGCCACAGCGTCCCTCACATCTTCGTCGTGGAAGATCCCGATCATGGCTGCGCCCTCGCCCAAGGCTTCACGAATGAGCTGGACCACAATCGCGCGGTTTTCAGCGTCGAGGGAGGCGGTCGGCTCGTCCAGCAGCAGGACGGGATAGCGGCGGATGAAGCTGCGGGCAATATTCACCCTCTGCTGCTCGCCTCCGGAGAACGTCGATGGAGGCAGGGCCCAGAGTCGATCCGGAAGCCTGAGATCGGAGAGCAAGGCCCGCGCGCGGGCTTCGGCCTCTTCCATGGAGACGCCGTTCTCCAGCAAGGGCTCCATGACCAGGCGCAAGGTGGGGATACGCGGAATGACCCGGAGGAATTGGCTGACATATCCGAGTGTCCGGCGTCGGACATCCAGGATGACCTGGGGACTGGCTCCGGTGATGTCGACATAGGTGCCCTTGTGCAGGACACGTACAGTGCCCCTGCTCGGCACATAGTTCCCGAAGAGGGACCTCATCAGGGTGGACTTACCCACACCGGATTCCCCTGAGAGGACAACGCACTCCCCTGGTGACGCCTCAAGAAACAGATGTTCGAAGACCGGGATCACGGTGCCCCCGGCATTGTGAAGCGTGAAGGTCTTCGCGAGGTCCTCGACGATGATCAGGGGCTTTGAGGTTTCAGACATGGCAACCTAGATCTGAAGAACGGAGGAAACGAGCAGCTGGGTGTAGGCGTGCTGGGGGTCATCCAGAACCTGATCGGTCAGGCCGGTCTCGACCACCTCGCCCCTGCGCATCACCAGCAGACGGTCGGCCATAAGCCGTGCAACAGCCATGTCATGGGTCACGATGATGACCGCCAGGCCAAGATCCCGAACCAGTTCGCGCAGGAGATCGAGAAGCCGCGCCTGGACAGAGACATCCAGGCCCCCTGTCGGCTCGTCCATGAAGACCAGCTTCGGTCCGTGAATCAGGTTTCGGGCGACCTGGATACGCTGTTGCATCCCTCCGGAGAAATTCCGGGGCTTGTCATCGATGCGACGGGTGTCGAGTTCGACCCGCTCCAGCCAGTCGATGGTCGCACTTCGCATCTCGCCGTAGTGACGACGACCCAGGCTCATGAGCGGTTCGGCGACATTGGCACCGCCCGAAACGCGCATCCTCAGGCCATCCCTGGGGTTCTGATGCACAAATCCCCAGTCTTCCCTCTGCATCCGACGGCGATCCGGTTCGGAAAGCCCGTAGATGTCCGACATGCCGTGACGCCGCGTATCGAACTCCACTTTGCCTGAGGTCGGCTCGAGGTGCCCGGAGAGGCATTTCAGGAGGGTCGTCTTGCCGGATCCGCTTTCACCGACGATGCCGAGAACCTCCCCGGGGTGCATTTCGAAGCTAACATCCCGGCATCCCAGGATGGACCCATACCACCGGGACAGGTCCGTAACCCTGAGAAGGGGCTCTGAAGCCAATCTTTCGACAGCGCTCATCGGCCATCCTCTGCGACAGGATTGGCGAGTTGATGACCCGCCATCGGCCCGACATGCCCCTCGGCTCGCCGTTGTCCACAATGGTGACTATCCGAGCAGACGAACATCTTGTTGCCAGCGTCGTCCAGAACCACCTCATCGAGGTAGGAGTCCTCCGCCCCGCAAAGCGCGCAGTTCTCCTCCCAGGTCTGGACTTCGAAGGGATAGTCCTCGAAGTCGAGGCTTCTGACCCGCGTATGGGGCGGGATGGCATAGATGCGCTTTTCCCGGCCAGCACCAAAGAGGAGGATGGCCTCGTTGTCGTCCATCTTCGGATTGTCGAACTTCGGAATGGGCGAAGGCGACATCAGGTATCGCTCCTCGACCATCACTGGGTAACCCGCCGTAGCGGCGATCCGCCCATACATCGAGATGTTCTCGTAGAGCGAGACGTACTGCAGGCCGTACTCCTCGTAGGCATGCATGGCCCGCGTCTCGGTTTCACGCGCCTCGAGCCCACGAAGGGGCTCAGGTTGCGGCACCTGGAAGACAAGAACCTGACCCGCCTTCAGCGGCTGCTCAGGTATCCTGTGACGGGTCTGGATGATTGTGGCCTCCGCGGTGTCCTCGGTCGTCGCCACGTCGGCCACCCGGGCGAAGAACTTGCGGATCGAAACGGCGTTGGTCGTATCGTCAGCGCCCTGGTCGATGCACTTGTAAACATCGTCGGGGCCGATGATCGCAGCCGTCAATTGAATGCCGCCTGTGCCCCAACCATAGGGGACGGGCATTTCCCTTGATCCGAAGGGTGCCTGGTATCCGGGGATCGCAAGTGCCTTGAGGATCGCCCTGCGGATCATCCTCTTGGTCTGCTCATCGAGATAAGCGTAATTGTAGTAGCGCTCGGCCTCGTTGGGATGGGATGCAGCTGCGCTCATTCGGCGGCCTCCTTGGAGGGGTTGAGTCGCTCGAAGTGCTCCCGGCGCAGCCGGCGGACAAGCTGGAGGTCCGCCTGGAAGTCGACGTAATGCGGCAGCTTCAGATGCTGGACGAAACCCGAGGCCTCGACATTGTCGGAGTGGTAGAGGACGAATTCCTCGTCCTGCACCGGCGCATCGGCGTCTTCGCCGACCTCGCCGCGCCGGAGGGCGCGGTCGACAATGGCCATGCTCATCGCCTTGCGTTCACTGTGTCCGAAGGCCAGCCCGTAGCCGCGTGTGAACTGCGGAGCCTTCTGGGCGGAACCGGCGAACCCGGAGAGCATCTGACACTCGGTGACGGTGACTTCACCGATCTCGATCGCAAAGCCCAGTTCCTCAGGGATGAACTCCACGGCGACCTCGCCAAGACGGATTTCACCGCAAAGCGGGTGCGTCGATCCCCAACCACGCTGGGAGGAATAGGCCAGGCTTAGGAGGAATCCCTCATCCCCCCGGGCCAGGGCCTGAAGGCGCTGGTCTCTCCCCGCCGGGAAACTCATAGGCTCCCGCGTGAGATCAAAAGGCGCGTCCTCGCCGGAGCGGACGTCATGCTCGAGAAGGTCCTCGTGCGCGAAGACGGATCCGATCGTGGGCATGGGCCAGGCCTGGGGTTCGTTCGCCAGGGGCGCCGGCTCGGGCGGAGCAGCGCCGTCGGCGGCAAGCGTGAAATCCAGAAGCCGGTGGGTATAGTCGAAGGTCGGTCCCAGGACCTGGCCGCCGGGAATATCCTTGAAAGCGGCCGAAATCCGCCGGCGGACATTCATCTGCCCCGTATCCACCGGCTCTGACCCCCCAAAGCGAGGAAGAGTCGTCCGATAAGCCCTGACGAGGAAGATCGCTTCCGGCAGGTCGCCCCCCGCCTGCTTGACGGCCAGAGCCGCCAGGTCGCGATCATAACAGGAGCCCTCCGCCATCACGCGATCCACAGCCAGGGAGAGCTGCTCACGGATCTGGGCCACCGTGACCTCTGCCACGGACGGGTCCCCGCGGCGTTCCTCAGCCAACCACTGGTGGGCGTTCTCGATCGCCTTTTCGCCGCCTTTAACCGAGACATAGGCCATGGTCAGGCTCCTTCAGCTTGGATGTGGAGAGAGCGCGGAAGTCCCATCAGGAGGTCCCCTGACGCCAGGATGACATCGACGCCGAATTGGAAGGTGGAATTGTTGTCGGCGACCTGCTCCCAGAAGTCCCCGGGTAGCCCTTGGGGGGCGATGGTCCGCTCACCCTTGATACCCGGCCCCTTGAGTCGGACAGGTTGCCCGCCCTCGAGGTGAGGAACCTGGATCACCACGGTGGTGGACCGGTCCGGGTACTTAGCGTCGCCGGTATTGAACGCCGAAAGCGGCGGGCCATCCTCGGGCCGGGTAATGAAGGCGAAGGCCGCATCCTGGGTCTCGGAGGTCAGGGGACAGCCGCAGTGGAAGCGAAGCCAGGCTGCGGCCTCTCCATCAAGAACGCCGGCGTCCAGCCAAACAGGTGTCTCAAAATCAAGCAGGGTGAGGGCGATAGCGCCTGTCGCCCTTGCCAAAGGCATCGGCGCCTCTGGAGCCTTGGTGAGCGCGACAGCGAGCCCGGGCCGCGCCACGGCATCCATGATCGCCCTGAAAACAGTCTGGGAATCGCGGACGGGGTCGGGAAAACCGGGGTGAATTCGCGAGAGGTCGATGCCGAGAGTCACTTCGATGGCTCCCTGTCCCGAACGAGCGTGAAGAAGTCCACGCGTGTCGCCGCCGCCTTGCGGGCGGCAAGCTGTCGCCGGGCCGCCTGGGCCATCTCCAGGGGCGCGATGACTTCGGACCGGACCTGGTCATGATGCGTTTCCGACTGCAGCATCGCGTCAAGGACAGCGGCGATTTCTGCATGCCTGCGGTTCCGGCCGGCCACGTAGGAAAGGCCGGTCTCACCAGTCGAAAGTCGCACGGCAGACCGGGTGACTGTCATTTCGCCGAGGTTGAACGGGTCGCCAAGCCCGCCCATTCGCCCGCGGACCAGAACAAGGCCCGGCTCTGGTGGGCGGAGCAGGGTGTAGGCCGGCTTCTCAAGCCTCTCCCAGGCCGCGGAGACCTCTGAAGCCTCCGCCCTGGCGAGTACCCCCATCCATTCCCGCCGCCCCTCTGAGGTGGCGACTCCCAATTCTACGTCGGACACGGGCCGCTTCTCCACCAAAGCCGTTTGTTGCATCCAGTCATGTAGAAGGATATCTATCTGATAAAGAAGTAACAACATATGAAGTATGAAGCTTATTTGACGGACATAAAACTTGTCTAGACATCCAGAACAAATCCGATTTGACCCAGTCATCGATTCCAGTGGAATCAGATTATGGAAAACAATTGCACGAACTATAGAGCTTCAAATCGAAGAACGACGCTTCATTCCTGGAGATAAACTTCCTACCGAGTACGAGTTATCACGGCAGTTCATGGTCAATAGACACACCGTTCGGAGGGCCTTGTCAGACCTCCAGGAGAAGGGAGTCGTTGAGTCGACGCAGGGACGTGGCACGTTTGTCTGCCGCCGCCGTCAACCCGCCACCCTCCACCGGCGGCCTCGATTCACCGAAGCTGTCTTGAACCAGGGTCGGCGTCCCGAGTCCCGTTTGCTCCATCTCGATGTGCGGGCCGCCGGTCCCACTGTCGCCGCTGAACTGGACTTACGCGCCGGAGCCCCCGTCATCTTTCTCGAGCGCCTGAGGATCGTCGATGACGAGCCGGTAGGGCTCAGCCTGCACCACTTCAGCGCAGAGAGGTTTCCAAGCTTCCCGGACATGTACCGGGTGCGCGGAACCATCACCCAGACCCTTATCGACAGCGGCGTCCCTGACTACACCCGTCGGAAGACCCGGATCTCAGCTCGGATGTCGCACTCTCGGGAAGCGGAACTTCTCCGCCTGCCCCGTCACATTCCCTTGCTGGTTCAACGGTACGTCAACGTCGACGGACTGGGTCGCCCCCTCGAGTATGGCGAGTCCCTCAGTGGGGGCGAAGTCATGGTCGAGTTCACAGACCCCGCTCACTGAAGCCTCTGGAGATCCATCTTGGAGTACGCCCTCAGAAACGCTCGCATCGTCACACATGACGATGACTTCATCGGTTCGGTCCTGGTCAGGGATGGCCAGATCGCAGCCGTGAACCCAGGCCCTGGGCAGGTCGGTGAAGACCTGGAGGGCGATATCCTCATGCCTGGGATCATCGATATCCACACCGACAACCTCGAGAAGCACTTCTTTCCCAGGCCGAACATCGACTGGTCGCCGGTCTCGGCGGCGGTGACCCATGATGCGGCTTGCCTATCGGTCGGTGTGACGACGGTCTTCGATTCCCTCAGCATTGGATCCTTCAACGGGTCCCCTGCCCGCGGGAAAGATAACCTGCGGACGCTTACGGACGGTCTCAAGCACGCTCGCGACACCGCAATGCTCAAGGCTGACCACCGCCTGCATTGGCGCTGCGAGACGGCCTCGGACTCCCTCGAGGAATGGCTCGATGGCTTCGCCGATCATCCGATGGCCACCATGTTCTCGCTGATGGACCACACGCCGGGCCAGCGGCAGTATCGCAACCTCGACAACTATCTGAAGAACTGGCGGGACCAGGGCCTGGACGAGGCGGCGGTCACCGCCCGGCTCGAGGAGTGCCGGGAGCGCCAGGGGCGAAATGCCGACGCCAACGCGCGACTTGTGGCCGAAACTGCCCGAAACCGGGGGGCGGTGCTTGTCAGCCACGATGACGAGACGGCTGACCATGTCGACCGCGCTGCAGACCTCGGCGCAACGGTCGCGGAGTTTCCGGTGACCCTGGAGGCGGCTGAGCGGTCGCGCGCCCGAGGAATGGTGGTGGTCATGGGCGGACCGAATCTCGTGCGGGGCGGTTCGTACTCCGGAAACGTCCCGGCCGCAGTCCTTGTGCGAGAGGGGCTGCTGGAAGCCTTTGCCTCCGACTACGTGCCGCGCAGCCTGATTGAGTGCGCCTTCATCCTGACTCGGCCCGAGTTCGGTTGGTCGCTCTCGCAAGCGGTCCGGACCGTGACGGCGACGGCGGCGCGAGCTGCGGGGTTGAGTGACCGGGGCGTCGTCGCAGAGGGTTTCAGGGCGGACATGCTCCGCGTCAAACCCGTCCAGAACCTGCCGATCCTTCGAGGGGTCTGGGAACAGGGCGTGCGTGTGGCCTAGGGAAGGTGAGGCTGGTCACCCTGAATACCTGGAAGAACGAGGGGGCCTATCCCCGACGACTGGAACTGATGGCAGAGGGCCTTGCGGGCCTGGATCCTGACGTCCTCCTCCTCCAGGAGGTGTTCATCGGCGCGGGATGGGATTCAGCCGGATGGCTGGCGAGCCGGCTAGGGCTTCATGCCTGCACAGTTCCCGCGCGGGTGAAGGTCCGGCCTCATGCGGGAACCCTTCAGGTTTCCGCCTCGGGGATGGCGATCCTCACGCGTTGGCCGACGACCGCCAGAAGCCATACCCTTCCATTGGACCCCAGGGACGGTGAGCGGATAGCGATGTCTGTGGACAGCCCCGGGGGCAAGGCCCGAATCCTGAACCTGCACCTGACCCACCTGCCCGGGCCGCAGGGCGATGACTTGCGCGCCCGGCAACTTGCAGAGGCGCTGGAATGGGCGCGTAGCGAACCTTGCGGCCAGCTGATCGTCGGGGGGGACCTGAATGCTCCGGCATCCGCCCCTTGTCTTGGTGAGCTTTGGGAACGTTCACCGCCACCGCCGGAGATCGGATCCACCACTCACGGAGCCGGACCCGCGATCGATCACCTCGTCATGATCGGCGGCGGCTTGCCCCAGGGACGGCGCGTGCTCACGCACCCCGATGCCGAGGGCATCCTTCCCAGCGACCATTGTGGCCTGTTTGTGGAGTGGGACGACGGCCCTGCCCCGGCGGATTATCCCCCGGGCGGCTGAGACGCACCCTCGAGGACGGTACCCTTCGCGGGCTGGGCAGGATTCGCCTGCTCTAAGCGGACCTGATCCAGGCTGGCGCGGGCCTTGGCTTCGGCGTCGGGATCCTGTCGGTTGCGGGCATCCATCAGGGCGGCGGTGGCCTCCATCTCGCGGACGACCAGAAGGTGGCGGTCGTCCGCCGCCTTGAAGGGACCCGTCTGCAGGGTCCGGAGGATACGTCGCTGCCGCTGGGCCTCGGCAGTGTCGCCAACCCCGTAGGAAAGCATGAAGTCACGGATCTTCGCCTTGAGGGCCGGGTCCAGGTCCTTGCGCCAGACCATGGGATCCTCGGGCAGGGTCGGCGAGCGCCAGACCACCTCGATGTCGGCCACGGCCTTCTGCGCCGCCTCGGTCTTCTGGTCGGCAAGGCGTGAAAGGGACTGGGAATTGTTGGTGGCCGCGTCCAGCTGGCCCATGGACACGGCAAAGAGGTTGGCCTCGTGATTGGCGCTGCGCACCGTCTTGAAGCAGGTCTCCGGGCGGATGTTGCGCGGACCGAACAGCCAGGTCATGGGCGCCAGCGTGCCCGAGGTCGACTTGGCGTCGCCCATGGCGAAGTCCAGCGTCTGGTCGCAGGCCAGGATGCGGTCCAGGGTCAGGCCCGAACCCTTCTTCACGACGATCAGGGCCTGGTAGCCGTCCGGCCCCTCGGGCTTGGTGGCGCGGGCGAAGACCTCGCCGCCGGACCGGCGCACGGCCTCCAGGCCCGATTGATTTGCGAACCAGCCGACATCGGTCTGCTTGAAGCGCATGGCCTCGATGAGGGCGGTGTAGTTGGTCCCGTAGAAGGGCTCGATCTTCAGGCCCGTGGCCTTCTCCATGTCGGCAAGGAAGGGGGCCCAGGCGCTCTGTGCCGACTGCATGTTCTCGGTGGGAAGAATGGAAAACCGGACCACCGCCCTATCCGGGGACGGACCCCCACCGGGTTGGCAGCCGGTCAGGAGTAGACTGACGAACGCCAGGAGGGCTGTTCGACGGATAGGCATTTTCAGGCTCCGGGACAGAATACCAATCCTTTCTTCTGGACCGTCATCATGACGGTTTCGGTACCGACCCTTCATCGCCTTTCGTCTGGGCGTCATCGCCGGCTCGCCTTTGCGCATTGCCTCCGGGCCCGAATTCCGGGAACCCTGTCATCCGGATCGAGACGGGAGGGCGCGACATGCGGACGACGATGCTGGGCGGACTGGGGGAGGTCAGCCGCCTGAGCCTGGGCGGCGGGATCGGCCAGATCTGGGGGGAGACCCCGCGGGAGGAAGCCCTGGCCACCCTCCATGCCGCCGTCGAGGCCGGAATCACCCTGATCGACTGCGCGCCCATGTACAACAATGCCGAGAAGTTCATCGGTGCGGCCTTCGAGGGCCACCCTCCCCCGGGGGTGAGGTTCACGACCAAGCACCAACTCGGATCACCGGTGCCCGGCGCAGCGGCAGCGGCCCTGGAGGCCTCGGTGGACGCCAGCCTTGTCGCCATGCGCCTTGGCCGCATCGACCTCTTCTTCCTGCATTCCAACCTGCACCGGGACGGGTATGCCTACGCCTTTGGCGAGAGCGCCAAGGCCCAGTTCTCGACTGCCCTGCCGATCTACGTCGAGGAGGTCGTCCCCGCCATGGAGGCGCTGAAGGCCAAGGGTAAGATCGGGCAGTGGGGGGTGACCGGGATCGGCGTCCCGGAAGCGGTGCTGGAGGCCCTCGCCCTTCCGGTGCGCCCCTCTGTCGTGCAGGTGATCGCCAACCTGATGGACAGCCCCGGCGCGCTGAAACGCTATGCCGAGCCCGCCCGCCCACGCGAGATCGCCCGGGCCGCCAAGGAGGCGGGCCTGGGCGTCATGGGCATCCGGGCGGCGCAGGCCGGTGCCCTGACGGCAGCAGTCGACCGGGAGCTTTCGCCCAACAGCCCCGACCGGCGCGACTTTGAGCGGGCCGCCCCCTTCCGGGCCTTATGCGCCCGCTGGGGCGTGGACCCGGCCTATGCGGCGCACCGGTACGCCCTCTCCCTGCCCGATTTCGACGTGGTGGTGCTGGGGGTCAAGAACCGGTCGGAGCTGTCCCTCTGCCTGAAGGCGGAGGCTCACGGGCCCTATTCTGAAGCGGAGATGGCGGAGATCGACGCCCTGGGCCTTCGGCCAGTGGGGGCCTGAGACCAACGCCTTCCACAGGCGACCTTCTCCCAGGACCAAGCGAGGCCGTTTGGGGGCAGGGATGTCAGGAGACGACGTGGCGGTGCTGTCAGGCGGGCGCGAACGTGTCCGCTGAAGTCGGGGCTCGGGCCTGGGACGCGAGGCCCGTGGGGCGGTCAACCATCACACAGCCATGGCGACTGACCAGACTCAAGGGCCCTATCAGCCACAGCCGGCCTCCCGGACAGTTGAGCCGCCTGTCCGCAGATATCGGCATCCAAATTTGACAGGCGTCTCGTGGAAGGTGAGATACCGCCCTCAAGAACCGGAGCGCACTAGAATTTGAAAGTGGTGCCGATCCAGAACTGTCGACCGTAGAAAGAGACATCCCGGTAAATATCGTTCCCGGTGTAGTTGATCTTTTCTTCATTGGTTGCGTTTCGGACTTCACCGATGATTTCGAAGCGATCGTTGATTGTGTAACGCGCCTGAAGATCGATTGTACCCAGCGCCGCATCATAGCGATCCGTCGTGCCCGTGAGGTCCGTTGCACTGACGTTTGTGAAGGCTTCGCCGACATAGGAATAGGCGGCGCGGGCACGGAACTGGCCCTGCTCGTAGAAGACGGCGAGGTTGCCCAGGACGTCGGCCTGGCCTTGCAACACGTCGACAGTCCCGCGCACGCCGCCGGTATCGAAGCTGCCGTCGATGAAGGACGCGTTGGCGGATACGCCGAAGTTCGACAGGAAGCCCGGCAGTGGGAGATTGTTGATGACAGCGTTGAGCTCGAGGCCCTGGACCTCGGCTTCGGTGGCATTGACCGGCTGGGTGATGTCTTCCCCGTTGGGACCGCCAGCGACGGTCAGGCGGGTGACAATCTCGTTCTTGATGTCCTTGCGGAATACACCGACCGAGAGCACTCCGGTATTGCCGGGCATGTAGTACTCGAGCGAGGCTTCATAACTGTCGCCTTCGCGGGCGATCAGTTCCGGGTTGCCGCGGTTGATGGCTCCCGTGGTCTGGTTGACGGTTTCACCTGAGGCGAGCTGGTTGGGGTTGGGACGTCCCACCGCCTTGTAAGCGCCAGCACGCAGCCGAAGCGAGTCCGTGAAGTCGTACAAGACTGTCAGCGACGGCAGGAAGTGGTCGTACTCGCCCTTGCGGGTCACCCGCGACTGGGTCGTACCCTGGGTCCGGTTGCGTTCGACCGAGGTTGCGGTGTCCTCGTAGCGGCCGCCAAGGATGACCGTGTGGCGGGGGCCCGCATGACGCACCAGGCCGTAGAGGGCGGTGACATCTTCATCAAACAGCCAGTCGGCCTGCCGGTTCTCGTTGCGACCCCCTGTGAAGCTCGCGCTATTGGCCTTGAAGAAGGTGTTGAAAGCGTCGAAGTCGACAAAGATCTGATTGAAGTTTCCATAGGGCGGCCGGTAGGTCGTCGGGACCGCGAACTGGCTGAGCGACAGGGGCGCGCCGGTGAAGGTCCAGCTCCAAGTCGTGGAGTCATTGTCGCGGACGATCTCGCGGGCCTTGACGCCAAGACCAAACCCCAGACCCATGTCGCCGCGATCGGTGTTGCGGGCATAGTCGAAGGCGACTTCCCGGACGTACTCGTCGCTGTCGTCTTCATAGGGGGTGAAGGCGTTGTTTTGCAGCGTGTAGCTGGCCGGATTGGATAGCCGGGCGTCAAGGTTGGTCGCGACCGGCACCTTCCCCTGCAGGCCCACATCGAATGTCGCCGCCGGGCCCGTCAGATTGAACTGCAGCTGGTTGGATGGCTCCCGGAACTGCGCCTCGGAATACGCAGCCTGGAAGGCTAGGGTCTGATCGTCGTCGAGGGCCCAATCGAAGAAGACCTGCGCCACCGTCGTCGGCTTCTCGAGCGGAAAATCGTTGAAGCGGACGAAGCTGGCGTTCCCGCCGGTCCCATTGCGCAGGCGCTGCGAGTGGCGCAACTCGATGTCTTTCTGCACGTAGTGAACGAACGAAAGGCCCGTGCGCATCCCCGCCAGGGGTTCCCATTCCAGCTTCAGTATGCCGCCGAGCCGTTCGATCGTATTCGGATAGGTCGACCACAGCAGATCCGTCTGGGATCCAGCGGCCGCCGGCGTCCCCACGGGCGTCGGGGTCGCGGAAATGGAGGGCTGGACCTGCTGAGGCAGGAGCCTCTCCTGGTCGCGGTTGCGCTGAAGATAGTTCAACCCGACCAGAAGGCCGAACTCGCCGCTGCTCCCGAAGCGTTGCGACATCGTGGCATCGAAGCGCCAGTTCGGTGCATCGTCATAGTCTCGGTTGAAACCCTTGCCGGGGACGACAGTATCGGAGGACATTCCGACCGAGGCCGTGCCAGCGAGATAAAATCCGGCCGCGTCGAACGGCGAGCGCGTGATCAGGTTCAGCGTGCCGCCGATCGCATTGCCATCGACGTCGGGCGTCCGCGACTTGGTCACGACCGCCTGGCGGATCGCACCCGAGGGGATCGCTTCCATGTTGAGCTGTCGGTTTGAGCGTTCGGAGGTGGCGATCGTCGCGCCGTCGAAGGCACCCAGGGTGTAGCTGGGGTTCAGGCCCCGGATCGAGACAAACTTGCCTTCGTCCTCATCGAACACGGTCTGAACGCCTGGCAGACGCCTGAGCGCATCGGAGATGTTGTAGTCGGGCTGGCTGCCGAGGTCGTCGGCCGCGAGGTAGTCAGCAATCCGGTCGTCCTCCCGACGTGCCTGGATCGCCTGTTCATTCTGGGCGCGATACCCGACGACGACAACCTCATCGATATCTGGGGCCTTCTGGTCGGCACCGGCCGACTGGGCGAAGGCCTGGCCCGCGAGGGACGACAAAACGACAAGGCTGCTCATTGTCATGAGCAGGGTCCGCAGCGAAGGCGTCATGAAGGCATATCCCCAGAAGGACCGTCCTTTTCCGGGACGCATCCTGAACATCGATCTAATCCAATCCGCGACCCTTCTCCGGAATGATGACAAAGGCGCCTTGATCTCATGAATTTTTGATCACGGAATATAGAAAATTTTACGACTATACAGAGTTGTTGCCTAACGGGTTCGTGTGTTCCAATATCTGAATGTCAGGAGATTGAGGCTAGTTCCTCTAAATCGTGATTTTGGACCATGATGTTGAACGATTATTGATTGCTCTATGATGTCCAAGGCCTCCATATTTGTTAAGGCATGCCTCGCAACTGTGGCGATCGCAGTTGCATCTTGCGGCACCGTCCCTGAGCGCGCACCTGCCTCGGCACCCTCGGTCGCGCTGTTCAGAGGCGTGTCGCATCGGACCCTGCCAGCCACAGGTCCGGTCCCAATGGCGATCCATGTGCTGCAGATAGATCTGGCGGCGCCTGGCCTATCGCTGGTCGTAACGCCGGGAGATCCCAGCAAGGGTCACGAGTACCGGGCGCTGAAGACGTCGGAGGCGCTCCTGGCCAACGACTGGCAGGCGGCCGTGAATGGTGGCTACTTCCTGCCGTTTTCGGGCGGATCTCCTGGGGGCGATGACTACATCCCCCAGCCTGGCCAGGGGACGGATGTATCGGGAGCGGCGATCCACAACGGGCGAATTGTGTCACCGATCGAACCGGACCTCGACCGGCGCGTCAATGCCATCCTCTGCATCTGGGGCGAGGCTAAGGTGGTGATCCGGGATGGTCAGGACTGTGGCCCAAGGGTGCGCGAGGCCATGGCGGCCGGCCCGCGTCTGCTCAAGGACGGTCGGCGCCTTTCCTACACGACCTTTGACGCCACCTACGGCGCAGCCCGTCACCCGAGGACCGCCCTGGGTCTCGACGCCCGACGGCGGCTGGCCTGGCTTGTGACCGTCGATGGACGTCAGCCGGGCTTCAGCGAGGGTGCCAATCTTGACGAGCTGACCGACATTCTCATTTCGTTGGGGGCCAGGGACGCGATCAATCTCGATGGCGGCGGATCCACCACCATGGTGGTCGAGTCTGCGAACGGACATCTTGTACTGAACCGCCCCATCCATACTGGCGTACCCGGGCGTGAACGCCCCTCGGCCAATCACCTTGGTGTCCGAGCCCAACCGCTTACTGACGGGGTTCGGCCCTGAGGCGGCGCGCCTCGCCCAATGGGCGGTGGGCCTGAGGGTGCGAAACCCGCGCCTCTGTCCAATCTGATCAGCTTGTCTGCCGGCGCGGCTCGAAATCGCCTTGGCTCTGACAAGGCATCGTCATGTCTGCGGTCTATCGTGAAGGGTTAGGACCTGGCTGGACACTGGCCTACGCCTCGAACTTGTTTCACGGCTCCGCCATGCCCACCCCCAACGGGGGCGGATTGGAGACACTGAATGCGCAGACCCCTTCTCGCCGCCACGGCACTTGCTGCCTTCGCCTTGAGCTTCACCGCCGCTGCGCAAAGTCAGGATCGCCCGAAGGTCGCCCAGCCGGCAGAGCCTCGGCCGATTCCGCCCCTGGCCAACTATCCGCGCCGGGCGGAGCGGCCCCTGCCCCAGCCGCCCGCTCCACCGACCTTCGCCTCGGTTGAACTGCGCCGCTATCCGGGCATCCGCGAGGCTGGCCAGGGCGCAGCGGCAGCGGGCAAGGACTTCTTCGCCGTGGTCAACACACGGCTGGGCCGCTACGCCAAGGCGGACGGTGCCAAACTTGCGGAATGGGCGGGTGACCCGACCCTTTTCGTGCATCTCAATGCCTGCCTCGTGCATGAGGCCCGGCTGATGTGCGCCCATTCCAACTTCCCCCACCTGCCCATGGTATCCTCAGTTGAGGTGTTCGATCCGCGGACCTTGGCCCACCTTGACTCCGTCAGCCTCGGCGAACAGAGCGGCTCCCTGACCTGGATCGACCGCAAGGACGGGGCTTGGTGGGCGCTTTTCGCCAATTACAACGAGCGCGGTGGCCAGCCTGGGCGCGATCATACCGCCACCACCCTCGTCCGGTTTGATGACCAATGGCGGCGCACAGAGAGCTGGGTCTTTCCACCCTCGGTGCTCGAACGGCTCGCCCCAACGTCCAGCTCCGGCGGCGGCTGGGGTGACGACGGCCTGCTCTATATCTCAGGCCATGATGCCCCGGAGCTCTATGTCCTTGCCCTGCCCAAGGCGGGATCGGTTCTACGGCACGTCGCGACCGTAAATGTCGGTTTCGAGGGCCAGGGCTGGGCCTGGGACCGAACCGCGAACCGCGAGATCTGGTCGATCGCCTCAGGTCGGACAGTGGTCGTCACCCATGTGCCGCCACTGCCAATCCCCCGGTAGCGGCAGTCGGGGCGAAGGGAGCTTCGCCTGACGACCCCAAAGAAAGTTCTTATTTTGTTCCCCACCCCAGGAAAATATGTAGCATCATCCTGAAGGTCTGGGTCGTGCGGCTTGGCCGACTGTATGCCCCTTGGTTCATGTCGCGATGAGGATGCTTGATGGCGCTGATGCCCAAAGGAGAGCCGCGTTCCGTTCCGGATCCGGAGGGAGAACTGTATGACGAGATGATCCGGCAAGAGTGGGAGAAACGGCGGCATGCTGAGGCGGCCGCTGCACCGCAGCAGGTAAACTCAGTCGGTCATCCGGAACTTGTTGAGTCATTGATTCCCGTCTGGGGTTCAGGCCGCGAGGCGGTCGCCGACTTTCAGGAGGGCGACTACACGGGAGCGGCTCTGAATGGAGCGCTCGCCGTATCGGATCTCTTCCTTGTAGGTTCGATCGCCAAGGGTGCGGCGAAGGGAGGTGTCTACGTAGCGAAGAACGTCGCGAAGAAGGCCCCCTATGCCTGGAAAGCCGAAGTTCGGCCGTGGATGGTCAAACAGGGCTATCTCAAGCCCGGGCAACACGGCCACCACTGGCTCATCCCACAGAATGGCTGGGGCAAGAACGCACCCGACTGGCTGAAGAACCAGCCGTGGAATATCAAGGCCATGCCAGAGGGACCGGCAGGCGCTCAAATGCACGGACGAATAACGAACGCCTACAAGGGCCAACCGAAGTTCAATGTCGTGGAACGGTATGTCCATGGTACGCCGGCATGGTCCAAGGTCGCGACGGGCGCAGCGGTCGGTCACCCGGCCGCAGGGGCCAAGGCGCAATCGGACAAGCGCCGTTGAGCCTGACCTTCCCCGCCCTGGCATTTCGTCGCGATGTCGGGCGGCATGCCCAGGCCGGGCGGGAGCGTCTGACCTGGTTTCTCGACGCCGAGGATTATTCGACCTGCACCTCTTGGGCGCTGGAGCACAGCGAGCGGTTGGGCATGGTGCTGGTCGGACCCGACCTGCGATGCTGGAGGGTCGTCAGGGTTGTTGACCTTGGTGTTTCCGGGCCGTTCTGGGAACGGGTGCTCCGTATCCTGTCGAGGCAGAGCGTTCACCGGATTGACCAGGAGATCACCGAACTCGACCCCATGACGCTGGAAGAACTGAAGGCGCGTACCGTCGCGTCTCTCCAGGCCAACCCGGACGACTGGCGCGACGATGAGGCGATCGCCGGCGAGGCCGGCGCGCTGAGGGACGAGCAGGAACTTCTGGATGAACTCGCGGCGGACGTCCACGCCGCCCGCTCTGTGCCGCAGATCATCAATGCCCTCTTCGGAGAGCGACTGGGGGGCTGAGCGGCTGTGGCGGAGCGCTGATCCTGGACCTGGCGTGTCTCTGCAACGCGCAAATACCCGCG
>Ga0079300_10000245_pt1 | contig 19486 bp, 18 predicted proteins | sample Wag4_2014_7_11_FD_74799 | JGI IMG/M metagenome (GOLD analysis project Ga0079300, IMG submission 74799) | Fresh water microbial communities from Ohio, USA - Utica-2 Time Series HT 2014_7_11 | ecosystem: Environmental > Aquatic > Freshwater > Water tank | place: USA: Ohio | collected 2014-07-11
AATAATTTATACAGTTTATCCTTAACTACAAAAAAGGAAGTGGCAATTACCAATGATGGCGCTACTGGTATTTTGAATGGTTATGCTAGCTGGGTTTATTTTGAAGAAATTTTTGGTCGTCCAACACAGTATCGAGCTTTCTGGTGGAGTCCAGATAGTAAGTATATTTCATTCATGCGTTTTGATGAGCGTAAAGTACCTATGTTTCCTATCTACAATAGCGAAGGACAACATGGTTTTGTAGAAGAAACAAGGTATCCAAAAGCGGGCGATCAAAATCCAACAGTAAAAATTGGATGGACAACGCCAGATGGGGGAAGCATTACTTGGGCTGATTTTAACGAGGCAGAAGACCAATATTTTGGATGGCCTATTTGGAATCCAAATAATAACAGCATGTGGTTAAGTTGGATGGACCGTGGTCAAAACAACCTTAAAATTTATGAATTGAATATGACGACAGGTGCAAAAAAACCTGTGTACACAGAATACCAAAAAACATGGATTGATTTAGAAGACAGAAATGGAGGCAGAATCAATTTTATCCCAAATAACAAAGGATACATTGCGCAGGCAGATGCGAGTGGATGGAATCAATTGTACATGTACGACATGGAAGGTAAATTGCAATACCCGATTACAAATGGTAAATTTACTGTATTAGGTATTCGTCAAATTGATGAAAAAAACAAAACTATTTATTTTACAGCTAGAGGCATTGAAAGTAGTGCTAGAATAGATTTATACTCGATTGGTTTTGATGGTAAAAATCAAAAAAGATTAACCGTTGGAGAAGTCAACAATGCACAAGTTTATTTAGCACCTGATGCAAAAAACTTTGTAACAGTGTATAGCAATATACAAACACCAACCACTTTAGCGCTTATCAACGCACAAAAGAAAACAGTAGAGGTGTTAGGTACTGCAACACCAGCTAATTTTGATGCAAGCAAATTAGCTAAAACCGAATTGATTCGTATAAAGAGTGCTGATGGCTTATTTGAATTACCAGCTTTAGTAACCTGGCCTAAGAATATGGATCCAAATAAAAAGTATCCATTGTTGGTGAGTATTTATGGTGGACCAAATGCAGGCACAGTGATGGACAGCTGGTCTTCGAGTCCAACAAAAGAAGCATGGGCGCAAGAAGGTTTAATTCAAGTGGCATTTGATCACCGTGCGAGTGGACATTTTGGAAAAGAGGGTGTTAACTATATGTATCGTGACTTGGGCCATTGGGAAATGGAAGATTATATGACCATGGCAAAATGGTTTATCGCCAATGGACAAGCAGACCCTACTAAAATTGCAATGACTGGATTTAGTTATGGTGGTTATATGAGTTCTTATGCTTTGACTTATGGAGCATCTGTATTTACGCATGCAATGGCTGGAGGAAGTGTAACAGCTTGGGAATTATATGATTCACATTATACAGAACGTTTCATGGATACGCCAGCAGAAAATCCAGAAGGCTATAAGTCTAGTAATGTGATGACACATTTAAAAAACTTTAAAGGCGTACTACAATTAGTGCATGGTACAATGGATGACAATGTGCATATGCAAAATTCAATTCAATTATTGAGTGCATTGCAAGATCAAGGTAAACCAGTTGAATTCATGTTGTATCCAGGTGGTCGTCATGGTTGGGGTGGTGCAAAAGGCAAACATTTTAACGACTTGAAAAATCAATTTATTTACAAACACTTATTGGAAAAGGCGATGCCTGCTTCAAAATAATATTAAAAATGTCAAACCCAAACTTGGATAGGCCTTTTCAAAATGTACCAGTTCAGGACAAAGAATTTGAGAACACTATTCGTCCTGCTGCCATGGATGCTTTTGCCGGTCAGCCACAGTTGATTGAAAATATTAGCATTTTTATTAAGGCTGCAAAGTTGAGGGGAGAGGCATTGGATCATATTTTATTTCATGGCCCTCCAGGCTTAGGTAAAACAACCTTAAGCAGGATCGTAGCCAATGAAATGGGTGTACAGATTAAAGAAACCTCTGGTCCTGTTATTGAAAAGCCAAGTGATTTGGCGGGTTTATTGACTAGTTTAGAACCGAACGATGTGTTATTTATTGACGAGATTCATCGTTTGAGTACCGTGGTAGAAGAGTATTTATATGCCGCGATGGAGGATTATAAAATCGACATCTTAATTGATAGTGGTCCTAATGCAAGATCAGTACAGATTAATTTAAATCCATTCACCTTGGTAGGTGCCACCACCAGAAGTGGATTATTAACAGCACCATTGTTATCACGTTTTGGAATTAAATCAAGATTGGAATATTATCCAGCGAATGTCTTACAAAAAATTATTGAGAGAAGTGCAGGCATCCTAGAAGTGAAAGTAGATTCAAGTGCAGCAGGTGAGATCGCAAGAAGAAGTAGGGGAACGCCAAGAATTGCCAATGGTTTATTAAGAAGGGTAAGAGACTTTGCCCAAGTATTAAATGATGGCATTGTTGATTTAGGTATCACGCAACATGCACTAAAAGCTTTGAATGTTGACGAGCATGGATTGGATGAAATGGACAATCGCATTCTACTTGCAATTATAGAAAAATTCAAAGGAGGTCCTGTTGGGATTAGCACTATTGCAACTGCAGTAGGCGAGGAATCTGGCACTATTGAAGAAGTGTATGAGCCATTCTTAATTCAAGAAGGGTTCTTACAAAGAACACCTAGGGGCAGGGAAGTCACTTTTAAGGCTTATGAGCACCTTGGAAAGCATAAGGGACAAGGCTTTGGAGACAATCCAGAATTATTCAGATAGACAATAAAGGGAACAATAAACTTATTGAACTACTAATCTAAATCCATTTCCATGGATATTAACAATTTCAATGCTGCTATCTTCTTTTAAATATTTTCTCAACTTAGCAATGTACACGTCCATGCTTCTTCCATTGAAATAAGTATCACTACCCCATATTTTTTTCAATGCTTTTTCTCTGGTCAATAAATCATTCTTATATTCTGCAAGCATTTTCAATAACTCATTTTCTTTAGGAGAAAGTACTTGTGTAGTATCATTAATTTTTAATTCTCTCAATTTTGGATTGAAATGATAAGCGCCTAATTCGAATTCAATATTGTCTGTAACCTTATGGTCTTCCTCATTACGTTTGATAATGGCTTTAATTTTATGCATTAACACATCACTATCAAAGGGTTTGGTAATATAATCATCTGCACCAAGTCTGTAGCCTTGTAGGATATCTTCTTTTAAAGTTTTTGCACTTAAAAAGAACAAAGGCACATCTGGATCAATATCTCTAATTTCTTCGGCCAATGTAAACCCATCCACATTGGGCATCATAACGTCTAATAAACAAAGGTCAAATTTTTCACGTTGAAAAGCACCAAGGCCTAATCTACCATCTCTTTCAAGGGTAACTTCATAATCATTTAATTCTAAAAAGTTTTTTAAAACTAAACCTAAGTTGCTATCGTCTTCGCATAAAAGGATTTTATACTTCTTCTTGTCTTCCATATTTGAATGCTTTGTGTAAAGAAACAGATTTTATTTTTTAAAGGATAAAATGTGTTTCCAATCTTTTGTTAAAAATATAACTAATGCTTATTAGTGATACAAAGGTCGCATATTCCACAGCTTTGTGGTGCTTTTTCACCAAAATATTTTGCAAGAAATACGTTTCTGCATGTCACTAATCTGTTGCCTATATAATCTCTCATTGCTTGAATTCGGTCCTCGAAAGCTAATTTTCTTGCTTGGTATTCGTCTAAATTAAGGGTCATGAATTCAGCAGATGCCCTGTTCCACTTAAATTGTACAATGGGTTGGTTGGCTTTTTGCTCCAATGAAATCATCCCATATTGTTGTAATTGTTTTAATTGATTTTGTACAAATTCAATATCACGTTGTAATAATTTTGCTAGTACACCTTCATTGATAAACTGTGGACTGTCTAAGATACCACCATAGGTCCTTAATAATGTTTGCAAAACAAAGCCATTTTCAGGATATTGTTTTTCGAATAATTGAATGCTAATTCTATTTTCAATGACTTGAACTAATGTGGGCTTGAAAGAACTTGGTGAAAATTTTACATGCCCCTCTTGCTCTATCCACTGTAATGCATTTCTTGCAATGATTTTATCCCACTTAAATTGCAAACAAAAAGCTTCAAAATCAAATAAAAATTGCGCTTGTTCACCCATGCCTACGGGCAACTGTACAAAATCAGCAAGGTCTTGAAACACTTTTTTAATCACTGGGATTGGAGGGATCTTTTTTTCTTGCAATTGATTCCAGTAGTCTAAATCATTTTGTTGGTAGAGTAAAATTGCTTTTGCTGCTAATCCATCTCTTCCTGCTCTTCCGGCTTCCTGATAGTATTGCTCGATGCTTCCAGGAATATCAAAGTGGATGACTGCACGTACATTGGTTTTGTTGATCCCCATTCCAAAGGCACTCGTAGAAACGATTACCTGAAGATGGTCTTGCATCCAATCCTCTTGTACTTTTTTACGTTCATTCAAATCCATCCCCGCATGATACCCTGCCACATTAAAGCCATAACTAGTCAACATGCTTGCCAGTTGGGCCACATTGTTTCTTGTATTGCAATAGATAATTACTGACCCTGTGATATCTTTTAATAGGTTCTTTAATACAAATAATTTGACCGTTTCCTTTTTGACTTGATAGCTTAGATTAGGCCTTAAAAATTGGTCTGTAATTAAAGTAGCATCCTGCACACCTAATTGAACCAGCATATCTTTTTGAACTAGTGGAATCGCTGACGCGGTCATTGCTAAAATGGGGATTCTAGGAAAAGTTTTTTTTATAAAATCTAACTTGCGATAGCTTGGTCTAAAATCATAGCCCCACTGTGAAATGCAATGTGCTTCATCAATAGCAAACAATTGAATTGGTAAGCCACTTAATAAATTTTGAAAATGTTTCTGTGCTAATTTTTCTGGAGAACAATAAATGAATTGGTATTTTTTGGCTTCAATTTCTTTAAACACAATTGACTCTTCGTAGGTACTTAATTGGCTCCCTAATAAAACGGCCTTTAAATTTTTGGAGACTAAGTCTTTCACTTGATCTTGCATGAGCGCAATCAACGGGCTTATGACAACACAGATGCCTCTTTGATAAATAGTGGGTACTTGAAAGCAGATGGATTTGCCTGCGCCTGTTGGCAAAAGTGCAAGTGTATCTTTGCCAGCAAGGATAGATTCGATTACAGCTAATTGCTGCGGTCTAAAACTATCATAGTTCCAATGCTTTTTTAATATGTCAACTAGGGCTTCCATTTAATTAATGCCTCATTTAATTTAATTTCTTTTTAAACAACCTCAATGAATTCAATGCCAAGACAACATCACTGAGTGCCATGATCATTGCCCCATAGGTTGGCCCCCAGCTTCCCAAAAATCCAAATGCCGCAACTGGGATGGCTATGATATTATATGAGAATGCCCATCCTAAGTTTTCTTTAATGGTTTCGTATGTTTTCCTTCCTAATACCAAGGCCATAGGTAAGTTCTTTAAGCCATTGTTCATTAAGACCACTTGTGCACTTTGAATAGCGATATGTGACGCATTGCTTAATGAAATTCCAATAGTGGCTTTTGCAAGTGCAGGTGCATCATTGATGCCGTCACCTACCATTGCAGTGGGGGCAATTTTTATTAAAGCATCTAGTGTAGCTAATTTTTCTGAAGGACTTTGTTCTGCAATAATTTGTTGAATGCCCAAAGCTGCTCCCACTATTTTACATTTTGCCGCCCTATCACCACTTAGTAAAATAGTGGAGATGCCTTGTCTATGTAATTGATCTACTACTTCTTTTGCTTCTGGTCTAATTTGATCTACCACATCAATCCATCCAATTAATTGGTTGTTCTTTTGAATATAGATATTATGACCATCTTCTGTTGTCTTGTCATTCAATGTTTTAAAGGAACCTGCCCAATAAGTATTTCCTTCTTTATCAGTGGCTTGAATGCCCATCCCTTTTACTTCTTCTATTTGTGCCCATTGAATCCCTTCTTTTGTTGTCCATGTTGTTTTAATACAATTGGCAATGGGATGATTTGAATATTTTTCTAAAGAGTAGGTAAGGATTTTAAATGCATCTTCTGAAATTGGAGCTTGTGCATTTTGTACAATATGAAAACCGCTCAATTCAAATTGTCCCGTTGTCAAAGTACCTGTTTTATCAAAAACAACTTGCTTAATATTTTTAAAAGTTTCTAAACTTTTTGCATTTTTAAATAAGACACCATTTCTTGCGCCTCTACCAAGTCCTACAGCGATAGCCGCTGGCGTGGCCAAGCCCATGGCACATGGACATGATATCACCAATACTGCAATGGATCTCAACATACTTTCACTAAATCCAATATCCGTTAAAAAGTAATTGCCCATTAAAGTAAGTAAAGCAATACCCACTACTAAGGGAATAAAAATGGCACTAATCTTATCCGCTAAAATTTGTACTGGTGGCTTTTCACCTTGTGCCGCTTTGACCATTTTTAAAATATTCGCTAACACAGTTTGATCACCAACAGCTGTCACATAGGCTTTAATAGTTCCATTTTCAATTGTACTACCTCCCAATAAAATATCCTTCATGGCACGATGCACTGGGACGCTTTCACCAGTCACTATGGCTTCGTTCACTTCCGCTTCACCAGACAATATTTTACAATCCATGGGTACTGTTTCACCAGAATTAATCAATAAAATATCACCCACTTTCAAAGTGTCTGCACTGACATTAAAAATAATTTCTTTATGATGTTCATCAAAGACAATCATATTGGCCATGACTTTTTGTGCTTTTACTAAATCTTTTAAGGCACGTTGTGTAGATGCAATAGAGGCATCTTCTAAATAATTACCAAAAAATACAAAAGTTAAAATGGTGGCGGTGGTTTCATAATAAGCAAATTGTGCACCCTGTCCTATAATGGTACCGTATAAACTATATCCAAAAGAAGCCATCGCACCAATAGAGACCAATACATTCATATTAGGGATGCCATGTAGTAAACTATTGAAGGCACTTTTTCCAAAGTAGTTCATACCTACAATAAAAACAGGTATGGTTAATGCCAATTGCACATAAGGATTCATTAGCCAATGAATATGTACACCAGGTATCATATGCAAAAGGAGTGGAAGGGTAAAGATCAAAGAGAAGAGCGCACGCTCTTTATTATTATCTAACCATTTTTTACTTGCTGCTTCTGTATCTTGCCCTCTCACTTTATAACCCAGTCCTTGAATGCCTTTCATTAAACTAGTTTTCTGACTGACATCTGCCAATTCAAATTGTACTTCGCCTTCCATGAAGTTCACTTTTGGTTCATGGATGCCTTGACTACTAAGGTATTTGTGAATGGATAATGCACAATTGGTACAACTCATACCATCTACCTTCCATTGTATATTTTCCATAAAAATGTATTTATCATATAAAGGTACGAAACCATTTTAGGATTGTATTTGAAGCTTTATATTTGCAGTATGGACTTAATCTACACCCTCCATCAGACCGATGATATTGCCGCTCAGCTGGTGCAACAATTCGCATCAAAACCTGTATGGGTCTTTCAAGCTCCTATGGGCGCAGGTAAGACAACACTGATTGCTGCAATAGGTAAGGCAATTGGTATTCAAGATGCCATGTCAAGTCCTACATTTTCTATTATGAATGAGTATGAAATTAAGGGCAAGTTGATTTACCATATGGATTGGTATCGCTTAGAGAATGAGGCAGAAGCAAGGCAGGCTGGAGTAGAAGCCGCGATGGATGAAGCCGATATGTCCTTGGTGGAGTGGCCAGAAAAAGCACCTAATCTAGTTCCGGAGGATGCGTTGGTCATTCATATCGAAATATTAGACCCAGATCGTCGTAGAATTTATACCAATCAGTAAAAAGGGTCGATTGAATCGGCTTTTTCCTATTTTAGGATCTCTGGTATTTTTGTATCTTCATGAAAATATTTCTTATGAGTGTAACCAAACCTAAAATTCATCCTTCATTTTCCTATGAAACACAGGAAGAGGTATTGGATATTCCTCATAGTGCAAAGCCATTGTTGATTGGCATCCCAAAGGAGACAGCATTTCAAGAAAATAGAGTTGGCCTCATTCCAGAAGCTGTTGGGGTATTGGTAGCCAATGGACATCGTGTCATGGTTGAATCTGGCGCAGGAAAAGGAAGCCGTTATACCGATAAAGATTATGCGGATGCTGGTGCAGAAATTGCTTTTGAAAAGGCAGCAGTGTATCAATGTCCTATTTTAATTAAGACGGCGCCACCAGTTGCATCTGATTTACCTTTTTTGCAGATGTATCAAACTATTATTTCTCCATTGCACTTATCTGCAATTGATCAAGAAGTATTGGTTGCAATGATGGCAAAAAAAATTACTGCTTTAGCAATCGAAAATATCAAAGATGAAAATCATAATTATCCTATCTTAAGAAGCATGAATGAGATAGTAGGCAGTGCAGTGATGTTGATTGCTGGACAATACTTAAGTAATTTTAATTCAGGCAAGGGTGTTTTGTTAGGCGGTATTAGTGGTGTGCCTCCAACTAAAGTAGTGGTCATTGGTGCAGATATTACAGGAGAATTTGCAGTACGCAATGCACTTGCATTGGGTGCAAGCGTCAAAGTGTTTGATAACAATGTCTCTAGACTACAGAGACTACAGAATAATTTAGGTCAGCGTGTTTGGACTTCTGTGATTGAACCTAATATATTAGCAAAGCAACTTAAAACCTGTGAAGTAGCAATTGGTTCATTGACAAATGAAATTGGCAGGGCACCCATTGTAGTGACAGAGGAGATGGTGATGAATATGCGACCAGGTAGTATTATTATTGATGTAGCAGTGGATAGGGGTGGATGTTTTGAGACCACTGAATTGACCAATCATGAAAATCCAATTATCATCAAACATGATGTCATTCATTATGGTGTTCCCAATATTCCAAGTGGTTTTGCGAGAACAGCAAGTCAAGCAATAAGCAATGTCTTGATGCATTTAATGATAGAGGTTGGAGATCAAGGTGGCTTAGAAGAAATCATTTGGCATCAATTACACCTTCGTGAGGGGGTCTATTTATACAAAGGTGCATTGACTGATTTTTACATTAGTCAAAAATGTAATTTAAAATATACCGATCTGAATTTATTGATTGCAAGTAAGAGCTAAAAAAAACTACTTATATTTTAAATTCTGATAGCGTCAATTGTTGATCACAAAACTGGTATTCTTGAGGATCATTGCTTGCTACAATTATTAATTTATGCATGGCGTATGCTTGCATTAATTGATGGTAGGTTTGAATACCTTCTTGATCTAGATTACTACATGGCTCGTCCAATAATAAGACAGGGGCTTGATCAAAAATAGCCAAAGCCAATTTTAATCTTTGTTTCATCCCACTACTAAAATTTCTTATCTGTTTATCGGCCGATTTGCTGAGTTCGATTTTTTCTAAAAGGTCTATTGGATTTAAATTGGTCTGAAGTGGCTTGAATTGTTGATGAAAAGCGATTTGTTCTAATGCGGTAAATTCTTCTACCAATTCTAAATAGGGTGCGGCTATGCTGATATGCTGATATATTTTTGAGCTATCAATGGATTGACCTTCGTTGTCCACCCAATTCACCTGACCTTTTGTAAGTCCAATATATCCTGCAATAACTTGTAGCAGGGTACTTTTTCCTGATCCGTTATTGCCAATCAATGCGTAATGTTGCCCTGTGACAAAACTGAAATTAAGATTGGAGAAAATCCATTCTTTATTGAATCTTTTTGATGCAGCGCTAAATTGAATTTGCATATTATTCATCTTCTAGTGCACCTTTCACAAAACGCTTGATGATGCCTCTTCCACTGTCTCTAATAAAAGTCACAATTTCATCTCGCTCATCCGTAGCAGGTAATTCTTCCTCAATAAAAGCAAGTGCCTGTGTCGTATTCATCCCCTTATTAAAAATATAACGGTAAATATCTAAAATATGGTTGATCTTTTCTAAATCAAATCCTCTTCTCTTTAATCCAACACTATTCACACCTCCATAGCTTAATGGATTTCTAACAGCTTTAATATAAGGAGGAACATCTTTACTTACCAAGCTACCTCCAGCGATATAAGCATGTTGTCCAATTTGCACAAATTGGTGTACCGCACTAACACCAGCTATCCATGCATAGTCACCTAATATTACGTGACCTGCTAATTGCACACTATTACTTAAAATACAATGGTTACCAATAATACAATCGTGTGCAATATGACTATAGGCCATAATTAAACAGTTGTTACCTACCTTGGTAGTCCATCTATCGGAAGTACCTCTGTTGATAGTTACAAATTCTCTTATAGTAGTATTGTCGCCAATATCAACTGTCGTTTTTTCTCCATTGAATTTCAAATCCTGAGGATCAGCGCCAATGACTGCACCTGGAAATATGCGACAATTTTTACCAACTTTAGTACCATTCATGATAGTCACATTACTTCCAATCCAAGTACCTTCTCCAATTGTCACATCACTATGAATGACAGTGAATGGATCAATTTTTACATTGGGAGCTACTTTAGCATTTGGATCAATATATGTAAATGGATGTGTCATAGTGAAAATTTAATCTGCTCTTTTTACAACTTGAGCAACTAGTTCTGACTCCGTAGCCACTTTTCCATTGACATAGACAGTGCCACGCATTTCGCAAATACCTCTGCGAATTGGAGCCATCAATTCTAATTTAAGCAGCATGGTATCGCCTGGCTTAACCATTTGTTTAAATTTACAATTGTTGATTTTTAAAAAATAAGTATCATAATTGCCTTTAGGCATGGCATTAATACAAAGGATACCGCCAGTTTGCGCCAATGCCTCAATTTGCAATACGCCTGGCATCACTGGATTGCCTGGAAAATGTCCTGGGAAAAACCATTCATTGAATGTAACATTCTTAACACCTACAATAGAAGTGTCAGTCAGTTCAATGATCTTATCAACCAACAAAAATGGATGACGATGTGGTAAAGTTTTTTCTATTTGCTCTAAACTATATACAGGCGTTGCGCTTGGATCATAAACAGGTACATCTTTAACATGTTTATTTTTTTTGATGTACTGTTTTATTTTTTTAGCAAATTCTACATTGCTACTATGTCCAGGACGATTGGCGATGATTCTTGCTTTAATTGGATAGCCGATCAATGCTAAGTCACCTATTACGTCTAATAATTTATGACGTGCAGGTTCGTTTGGAAATCTTAATTCCAAATTGTTTAAATAGCCTTCACTTTTTACTTCAATTTTATCTCTTTTGAATACTTTGGCTAAACGGCCCATTTCTTCTTTGGTAACAGGTTTATCAACCACTACAATAGCATTGTTGATATCGCCACCTTTAATTAAATCATTTTCTAAAAGCGTTTCTAATTCATGTAAAAAACAAAAAGTTCTACAAGGTGAAATTTCTGATTTAAAATCTTTGATTGTTTTTAGTGCTGCATGTTGTGTCCCTAAGACAGGGCTATTAAAATCTATCAGTGTTGTAATTTGATAATCCAATGCAGGTAATGCAACCATCTCTACACGCTTATCCTCGTCATAGTGAAAAATATTTTCATCAATACTGTACCAAGCTTTTGCAGCATCTTGTTCTAGTACACCCACTATTTCAATTGCTTCAATGAATGGGGCAGAGCTACCATCCATGATTGGAATTTCTGGTCCATTTAATTCAATCAAAAGATTATCTACACCTAAACCAACTAAAGCAGCAAGTATATGTTCCACCGTGCTCACTTTGGCATCACCCATTTGCAAAGTCGTTCCACGACTTGTATCAGTCACTAAATCACAATCGGCCTTAATCACCGGTTGGTTTGGTAAATCAACCCTTTGAAACTGAATACCAAAACCTGGATTAGCAGGTTTCAATGTCATATCTACCAAAACGCCTGTATGTAAACCGGTTCCGCTAATACTAATACTTTCAAAAAGGGTATGTTGCTTATCGGGGTTAAAATGTTGATCCATGTGTAACTAGTTTAGAATAGAGCTTAGTTAAAAGCTTGATTTTAAGCAAAAATACGCCTGATTTAGGCTTTTTGAGACAGTTGTTGTACTAATATTTCGAGTTCTTGCACTCTTTTTTCCAATTCTGGGAGATTTTTGATGTAAACCTGGCTTCTTAGGCTTTGTTTTTGCTCTGCTGCTGGGTAGCCAGCAAGGGTCATATTTGCAGTTGAAAATGTTTTTGTCACACCAGCTCTTCCTGCAATTTTTATCCCATCTGCAATGGCAAGATGACCAGCTAAACCAGCTTGCCCTCCAATCATGACATTTTTGCCAATTTTTGTACTACCACTCACGCCAACCTGAGCAGCAATGACGGTATTGGTACCAATTTCTGCGTTATGTGCAACCTGAATCTGATTATCTAATTTAACACCCTTGCGAATAATGGTTGACCCGATAGTTGCTCTGTCGATGGTTGTGTTGGCGCCAATTTCAACATTATCTTCGATGACTACGTTTCCAAGTTGTGGTACTTTTTGAAAACTACCATCTTCTTTAGGGGCAAATCCAAACCCATCACTTCCAATGATACTTCCACTATGAATGGTCACATGGTTGCCAATAATACAATCTGCATAAATGACAACACCTGGATGGATGGTGACATGGTTGCCAATTTTTACATTTTCTCCAATGACTACATTGCTGAATATTTTAACATGTTCACCTAATACAGTCCCTTCATTGATATAGGCGAAAGCTCCAATAAAATGGTTTGCACCTATGCTAGCGGTTGGTGCAATAAATGAAGGCGTTTGAATTCCCTGAAGTTGTTGGTTCTTTAGTTCTTGGTATTTTGTAAGCAAAGTAGCAAATGCAGCATAGGCGTCAGGCACTCTAATTAAAGTTGCTTTGATTTTTTCTTTTAATTGTTGTTGCGCACCAATGATGATAATTGATGCAGCAGTTGTGTATAAAAACGCTTCATATTTAGGATTGGCTAAAAAAGAAAGTTGACCAGCAGTGGCTTCTTCTATTTTGCCAAAATTCTTAACAGTGACAGACGCATCACCTTCTACTTGACCTTGAATCATTATTGCAATCTGTTGGGCACTGAATTCTAGCATGTGTTACATTATTTATTTGAATTGGGCTTATTCACTTAGTGAACAAATGTAAAATTTTTTAACTGGGGTAGAAAGACTTTCGACAATTAATGCGTTTTGCACCTCTGAAATAGTTGAAATTTCACCTTTTTTTAGCAAAATATGGATATTCTCACTATCATTTTTGTATAAAGTATTGCTTGTTTCTCCTTTAAAACATAGGAAAGCAGCGTCGGCATCATTTAGATTGAACCTTGTTTTTGTTGCTGCTAAAGCTTGACTTAAAGCAGCATCTGTGATGGGTTCAGATTGCAATTGACATTTGTAGATTTTTCTATTTAATAATCGATTGCATAATAAAGACAAAATAGGGTCGGCATGGGATTGCCACTTCTTAATTGCAAACATGATATCTGTGTCATCTAAATTACAATATGCAGTTAAATTAATTGCCTCAATGGATGTAAATTCATTGGATAAAAAATAGTCTAAAATTCCACCAGTTGCAATGGCAGGGTCTTTTGATTTTGCCAATAGTTTTGCTCTTTGTATAATTTTAACCAACATATTCTCGGCCGCTATGACGGTCTTATGTCGGTATACTTGCCAATACATCAGCATTCTTGATACTAAAAACTTCTCTACACTATTGACGCCTTTTTCTTCTACTAATAAAATATTGTCTTTTACGTTTAACATTTTTAAAATGCGCTCATATCCGACTACGCCTTCACTTACACCTGTAAAGAAACTATCTCTTGACAAGTAATCTAATCTGTCTACATCTAGCTGTCCGCTGATTAGTTGGTGTAAAAATGTTTTAGGATATTGGTTGGTAAAAATTTGAATTGCCATCGTTAATTGACCATTCAATGCAGGATTAGGATCTGCGTTTAATTGATTCATGACTAACAATGAAAGTGCCTCATGGTGTACGCCTTTTAACAATACATTTTCTAATCCATGTGAATAAGGACCATGGCCAATATCATGCATTAAAATAGCTGCTTTTGCAGCTTGGGCTTCTTCTGTTGTTATATCCACACCCTTGTCTCTAAGTTCATTGATGGCATTACACATTAAATGATAGGCACCAAGAGAGTGGTGCAGTCTTGTATGTACTGCCCCAGGATAGACAAGTTGTGCTAGAGCCATTTGTTGAATCCTTCTTAATCTTTGAAAATAAGGATGGTTGAAAATGGCAAATATCAACGGGTCGTTGATAGTAATAAATCCATGTACTGGATCATTGATCATTTTTCGAGTCAAAAATTCCATAGGCTAAATGTGTTGACAAAGGTACGAAATGTGAATAACTCCTGCGTTTTATTTAAATAGCTACTGATCCAAAAAACTATCTTTGTCACACAGCAAAATGAAGGTAAACCCGACTTAAAACTGCCCAATTTTATGAAAATCACACAAGGCACTTTAGATAAATTAGAAGATATTTTAGGTGAATCTGAATATGTAGTTCGCTACGAGCGTGGTAATTTCCAGAGCGGCTGGTGTTTACTTGAATTCAAGAAGATTGTGGTTTTGAACAAGTTTTTAAATTTGGAAGCAAGAATCAATACCTTGCTTGAATTGATTCCCCAACTAACAATCGATTTTGATAAATTGACGCTAGATTCTCAAAAATTATATGAGGAAGTGAAGCGCATTTCATTGACAGAAGCATAATTTTAACCCAACCAATTTTGTTACGCATCACCATTCTAGGATCAGGCACCAGTACTGGAGTTCCCCTCATTGGGTGCATTTGTCCAGTATGTACTTCGGATGATCCCAGAGACAATCGATTAAGAACCAGCATTAAAATTGAATCAGATACCACCTGTATCATCATCGATACAACACCTGATTTTAGGTATCAAATGCTACGTACAAAAACAACACATATAGACGCAGTGGTTTTCACCCATCCACACAGAGATCATTATGCAGGACTAGATGATATCAGGCCATTTAATTTCTTCTCGGGTAAGTCAATGCCAATTTACGCAAATACAATTACACAGGTAGCCATTCAGCGTGATTTTTATTATGCTTTTGAAGCGGATAAAGATGCAGGTTTACCAGAGATGCAATTACACACCATTGACCATAAAACTCCTTTTAAAATTGGGGACATTCAATTGACACCCATACAAGTGATGCACCGCGAGATGCCCGTACTAGGTTTTAGAATTGGAGATTTTACCTATATCACTGATGCAAACTATATTTCGGCAGAAGCTATGGAGCAAATAAAAGGGTCCAAGGTCCTCATCCTAAACGCACTGCGTCCCGAGTCCCATCCAACACATTTTACTTTATCAGAAGCAATTGCAATGACGCAGTCTCTAAATATTCCTCAAACTTATTTCACGCATTTTAGCCACCAGATTGGCTTACAGGCTGTGGTGGAGCCAAGTTTACCAAAGGGCATTGGCATGGCATATGATGGTATGGTGATCACCCTATAGACAATTCAAGTATTTATACGCCATTTTTATATGTCTAAACAAAATAGGTTTGTTGAAAATCACCATGCAGTTTGATTGGAGATCCTATTTCATTTTTACATCAAAAGAGCAAAAAGGAATTATAGTCCTTAGCTGTATTTTATCTTTAAGTTTATTATTACATTATTTATTACCATCTACAAGTTCGAATATTGCTAGTTTTTCAAATTCAAAAAACAAGCCCAAAGCCCTTTTTTATTTTGATCCAAATTTGTTGGATAGTATACAAGGATTCCAACTAGGATTGTCTAGCAAGCAAATGCTTACATTGTATCATTATCGTGAAAAAGGAGGGCGATTTTATAAAAAAGAAGACCTATTAAAATGGTACGGCTTATCTGAAGTTCAAGCTAATGCATTGCTTCCATGGGTTCGAATTAAAGCAATGGATGCGAACAATTACAAGAAACAAAATAGGAATCAAAAATGGGAAAAGTATGCACCTGTACAAATTGATATCAATAATCCTACTGCATCGGATTGGATTCAAATCACAGGTTTACCAGCGTATAAAGTAAAAAGAATTTTAATTTATCAAAAATGGACCGGCGGTTTTACTAATATACAAGGCATAAAGAAAGTTTATGGGATCACTGCTTTTGATTTTCAAATGATCTATCCTTATTTAAAGTACAAGTCTAATAAGTCTAAAAAAATGGCCTATCAAACCATGCGCTTTGAGGATTGGATGGCACTTGGCATATTTGACGAAAGGGCTGTTTTTAGGATCTTAAAGCTTCGAAAAGAAAAGCAGGGAAGGTTGACATGGTCGAATATGGTGATTCAGTTTGACCTGACAGAAACAGAAGCGATGGTCTTAAAAAAAAGAACCAATCTGAGTAATTGAAATGCAATTGATATACAATTACTTGACAACACTCAGATTGGTTGACTCAGATTGATTAAAAGAGATTGATTTACTTAGATTGATTTAGATTAGTTCAATGACGAACCAAAATGGTTAGTCAAACTTATTTGTGCTTGAAAATTTGATTTACAGCACCACCTAACATTGGGAATTTTTCTTTTACAAAAGCTGCAATAGTTTCGATTGATTGCTTTGCTTGTTCTGGTGTAACACCCGCTTCTTTAACTAAACGGTCAATTAATTCTTGCATAATTTTATTTTTTTAAAGTGATTATTGATTTTATTTAAGCCACTTTTAAAGCGCTTATTTTACTTTTATCAAACATGTTTTTTGCATAAGCTAAAGTCACATGAAATAATTTAGTATCTGTTCCTGGAAGCTCAAACATCGCTTGAGTGAATAAACTCTCGCAGATACTTCTTAATCCTCTTGCCCCAAGTTTGTATTCCATTGCTTTAGCGGTAATGAAATCAAATACTTCTGGGTCAATTGTAAGCTTTATATCTTCAATTGCAAATAACTGCGTGTATTGCTTAATTAAGGCATTCTTTGGTTCGGTTAAAATGCTCCTTAATGTTTCAGCGTCCAATGGTTCTAAATGTGTTACAATTGGAAGTCGCCCAAGCATTTCTGGAATTAAACCAAAAGTCTTTATGTCTTGTGCATTCACAAAGCGCAATAAATTTTTACGTTGTAATTCTTGCTCGTCTTTGTTAACACTGAACCCAATCGCATTGGTATTGATTCTTCTTGCAATGATTTTATCAATGCCGTCAAATGCGCCACCACAAATAAATAAAATATTTTTCGTGTCTACTTTGATCATTTTTTGATCAGGGTGCTTTCTTCCGCCCTGAGGAGGTACCAATACTTCTGTACCTTCTAGCATTTTTAATAAACCTTGTTGTACGCCTTCTCCACTTACATCTCTTGTGATAGAAGCGTTGTCACTTTTTCGTGCAATTTTGTCAATCTCATCGATATAGACTATACCTCTTTGCGCAGCTTCTACATCATAATCACAGTTTTGCAAAAGACGTGTTAACATGCTCTCTACATCTTCTCCAACATATCCTGCCTCTGTGAAAACCGTTGCATCCACAATCGCGAATGGCACATTTAAAAGCTTAGCAATTGTTTTTGCAAGCAATGTTTTACCTGTACCCGTTTCGCCAATCATGATCACATTGCTCTTTTCTATTTCTACATCATCTTTGATAGTGGTAGGCAGGTTGATGCGTTTAAAGTGATTGTATACCGCAACACATAGTATTTTCTTTGCTTCATCTTGGCCAATGATGTATTGGTCCATGAATTTTTTGATGGCAATAGGCTTTTGAACTTTTAAGGTACCTGCTTTGCCAGCTTCCTTTTTTTGATGAAATTCTTTATTGACAACTTCATGAGCGTGCTCAATACAGTGCTCGCAAATATGACCTTCTTGTCCGGCAATTAGGATTTTTACTTCCGCTCTGCTTCGGCCACAAAAAGAACATTGTATATTTTCTGTCTTACTCATTTTCATTTCATGCAATTTATTAAGCTCTATTGATTATAAGCTCTTAGCAATTTTATCTACAATTCCGTATTCAACTGCTTCTTTGGCATTCATCCAGTAGTCTCTGTCAAAATCAGCCATAATTTGCTCTATAGATTTACCACAATTCTTTGCTAAAATTTGAGCACCTAATTCTTTTGTCTTTCTAATTTGTTCTGCTTGAATTTCGATGTCTGCACTTGTAGCTTGAAAATAGCCACCTAAACTCGGCTGATGAATCATCACTTCGCCATGTGGGAAAATAGTTCGCTTGCCTTTCTCACCCATGCTTAATAAGATAGAACCCATACTTGCTGCTAAGCCCATACAAATGGTATGCACAGGGCTCTTGATTAAATTCATTGTATCAAACATCACCATTCCACTTGTCACCACGCCGCCTGGGCTATTGATGTAAAAATGGATTGGCTCACCTGGCTTATCTGCATCCAATAATAAAAGTTTAGTCACAATATCTCTTGCAGACTTATCGTCTACAATACCCCATAAATAGATAGATCTTTTTTCAAAAAAGATTTGTTCCATTTTTTTATTCAAAAAAGAGGGCGCATTGTCTTCTTTCTTTTCTTCTTTGTGGTCTTCCTCATCTTCCATTAAAAAACGGTTGGTCAGTATCATATAAACAGTTTAAATTAGTATAATTATTTTTTTAATTTTCTTGGGTTGGTTAATAACACTTCGTCTACCAATCCATATGCCTTGCCTTCGGCAGCGGTCATCCAGAAATCTCTATCACAATCTTTAGCAACTAATTCGACATCCTTATGGGTATGTGTGGCAATGACTTCGTATAGTTCGTGTTTTAATTTCTTGATTTCTCTTGCGGTAATTTCAATATCCGATGCTTGTCCTCCAATGGCACCACTTGGTTGGTGTAACATGATTCTGCTATGTCTTAATGCCGTTCTTTTACCTTCCACACCAGCACATAATAAAATCGCACCCATACTAGCTGCCATACCTGTACAAATAGTAGCCACATCTGGGCTAATAAATTGCATGGTATCGTAAATGCCTAAACCAGCATAGACGCTTCCACCTGGGCTATTGATATACATTTGAATATCCTTTGTGCGGTCTGTACTTTCAAGGAAAAGCAATTGCGCTGTAACAATATTTGCCACATAGTCATTGATGCCTTCGCCTAAGAAAATGATTCTATCCATCATCAAACGGCTAAACACATCCATACTTGCCACATTCATTGGTCTTTCTTCAATAATATAGGGTGTCAAATTGGTCACACTATTTTGGTATTGATGAAGACTGTTACTTCCGATCCCTCTGTGTTTGATCGCGTATTTTTCGAATTCTTTTCCTATGTTCATAATTGCTTTTTTCAGATTGTAAAGGTAAAACCTATTCTCCTAAGCTATTGCAAAAAGAGTG
>Ga0079300_10000250_pt1 | contig 19237 bp, 18 predicted proteins | sample Wag4_2014_7_11_FD_74799 | JGI IMG/M metagenome (GOLD analysis project Ga0079300, IMG submission 74799) | Fresh water microbial communities from Ohio, USA - Utica-2 Time Series HT 2014_7_11 | ecosystem: Environmental > Aquatic > Freshwater > Water tank | place: USA: Ohio | collected 2014-07-11
ACATTATCATTCGCGATGCACACTCCTTTGTGAATACATCCTTTAAATTCATGCGAGGTTATTATCCAACTCGCAATGTTGCCCGCATTGTGATTGTTCCTAAATTCACCGAAGGAAATATGTACTATCCAGTTTTATTTAGAGAACCCTATCAAGCGCAATTAGATCGACTCGCTCAATTACAAGCTTATCCATTAGAAGCATTTAGCCACACCGCAAATTCAAGAACCTTCTCTACGAATTTCACAACGTCAAGAATGATTGTCCTGAACACACCTTTTGATCCAGGGTGGAAAGTGACGCGTATCCAAGCAGGCGGTGTCAAAGACACAACCCCAGTTTATTTATCTCAAGGTGGATTTATTGGATTTTTATCAGGGGTAGGTCCCACAGATTATCAGGTGACCTATTGGACACCTTATTTAACAGAAGGTCTACTGATTGCCTTAACTGGCTTTGCCATGTTTGGTGGTATTGTCGGCGCTTCGTATTTGGTTGAAAAGAAACGTTTAGAAAAAGAACAACGATCTTAGATGTGATGAACGATTTTATAAATATAGTTTTTTGCCATTTTTGTCATTTCAGAAACTTGTCTAATCGCATCCTTCATTGAAATACCGGTTGCCGTTAACGACTCCACAGCCTTTCTAATTTCATCGTCTGATAATTTAATCCCGAATTCATCTTTATTGCCTTCGACAAGCACGACCATTTCACCTTTAAGTGTGCTTGGATCGATTTCCGATAATTCTTGTAAGGTACCATCGATATATTCTTCATGTAACTTGGTTAATTCTCTTGCAATACAAGCTTTGCGATTCCCGAACACTTCTAATAAATTTCGTAAGGTGACATCAATCCGATGTGGTGCTTCATAAAATATCAAAGTTTCAGGGCGGCGGTATAAGTCTTTAATTTCATCTAATCTAGCCGCTTCTTTTTGTCTCAAGAATCCATGGAAATAAAATTTAGAACTATCAAGACCACTTGCGACCAGCGCATTAAAGACCGCAGAAGGTCCAGAAATCACTATTACTTGAATGTCTTCGGTTAACGCCGCTTGTACAAGACGTTGACCGGGATCGGATATACCTGGATATCCTGCATCAGATAGATAAGCAATGGATTGACCTTCGATCATCATGTCTACAAGTTGTTTACTCACTGTTAATTCATTATGTTCATGACATGCAATCAACGTTTTCTTGATGCCAAGATGCTGTAAAAGCTTCCCGCTGACACGGGTATCTTCACAGGCAATAGCGTCAATGCTTGTTAAGGTTGCGACAGCACGCGGTGTGATTTCTTCTAGATTACCGATGGGCGTTGCAACTAAATAGAGTTTCCCTTTGGTTTGCTTCATTTCACTAAAAGACTTACGGCGTTTCATGACACAGTCGTTCCTTTGGGATGCTTATTTAACTCATCGACGTGGAGGAATTGAATATCTCTATTTTGATTTTCTATTTTAATCACGCGCGTAAGGACATTCATTGAAGTGACTTTAAAACTAACGCCATCAATCATGTATCGATCGCCAACCCGTGGTAAAGTCGCTTTAATTTCGGTGTAGGCATCATCTTCATATTTAAGGCAGCAAAGTAATTTTCCACAGTGTCCAGTTAACTTTGGAATGTTTAAAGTTAACATTTGATTCTTTGCGCGATTGATTGAAATATTATCAAATTCATTTAAGAATGTGGTGCAGCAAAGTGGTAAACCACAGATACCGATGGCCCCATAAAGTTTAGCGCGATCTCTTGCCCCTACTTGTCTTAAATCGATGCGCGTGTGAAATTGTGTTGCGAGTGCTCTTAGTAAATCTCGAAAATCGACGCGATCTTCTGAAAGAAATAAGAAATATAATTTTGAACGATCAAGATTATATTCTGCTGCAAAAATTTCCATATCAAGATTCATCTTTTTGACAAGATCTTTTGCAAAAAGCATGGCATCTTTTGCGTCTTTTTCATTACGTTGCTGAGCAGTTAAATCTCGGTTTTCTGCTTTGCGAATGATTGGCATTAATTGAAATGGATACCGATATTCACTCATAGCTTTTAACTTCGTTTTGATAACGCCTAATTCATATCCTTTGCCTGTCTCAACAATCACCATATCATTGGGTTGATAAACATTTGTAGTAGTAGAAAAGTATTGTAATCTTGGCAAGTGATTAACCTGAATGCCAACAAAATAAGGGGTTTGCTGTTGTATTTCCATTGGTTATACTCCTAACATTTCTATCATCATACCTTCAAGAAAAAGATTTAAATTGGTACTTTTATCTAAGCGAGATAAACGATGTTGTAAGCCATTCATCGCTTGATAAGGATTTTGAATCACCACACTCAAACCCATCAACATTTTAACATACGATTTTAAAAGAATATTTTGTTTCGCCATCAATTTACTTAGTTCAGTCAGGATGTTTATCCAACGTTGAATGAACATTTCAACTTGCTCAGTTTCGATTAGTAATGGCATCCAGTTCATTCTAAATTCATGCATCGCTGTGACGGGGTTTTGAATCCACATTTGCGCAAATTTTTCTAATTGGTTTATCGATTGTTTGACATTCTCATCGGTACTTTTTTCTTTGATATCTTCAGCAGATCCATATTCAAAACTCAGTAACTCCGCGATTGCGGGTTCAACACCAAGGGCCATCGCTTCTTCAATCAATCGTTGTGGTTGATTTGGTTTAAATTGAATAACCTGGCTTCGGGATTGAATCGTAGGCAAGACGTCATCGATATTAGTGGTGGTTAAAATCGCATATATATCCAAGGTAGGCTCTTCAAGAAATTTTAATAGTGCATTGATGGCTTCTGGCGTCATCGCTTCGATCTTATGCAATAGATAAATTTGTTTATTCGCTTTTTCTAATCCTGTAATCGCAAATCTTGATTCTAGACTTAAGACATCTTGTTTTTTAATGGAGACTTCACTGCCATCGATGATGATTAAATCTGTGTAATCTTGTTTTTGAAATCGCTGGCAAGTTAAGCATTGTCCACATGCTAAAGGTTGAGGTTTTTCACAAAGTAAAGATTGGCCCAAAAATAAAGCAACATCCTGAAGGGGCTGACCCTGAAAACCATTTAATAAATAAGCATGACTCCATTTATCTTTCTTTAAAGCATGGGCAAATAAATCATAAACAGGTTTTTGCTGATTTTTAAGATAGCCCTCAATATTCATAACAAACGTTGATGGATGGCCGTGTAAGTGTTCTCAATCACGGTTGGAAGTGGCAAAGAAGCATCAATAATCACATAGCGATCTTTGAAACGTTTTGCCAGTTGTAAATAGGTGTCCCTCACTTTTTGATGGAAAGATAATTGTTCAAGATCTAAGCGATTAATTTCTCGATTGGCATTCGCTGCAATTCTCTTTAATCCTAGTTCGGGTGGAATGTCGAATAAGAGTGTTAATTGGGGATAAGAAGATTCCGTTGCAAAGAGATTAATGTTGAGAACCGCTTCAACCCCTAATCCCCTCGCTCCACCTTGATAAGCCAAACTAGAATCAATAAATCGATCACAGATGACAATTTTTCCAGCCTTTAAAGCAGGCCAAATTTTTTCAACTAAATTTTGTCTTCGACTTGCTGCCAACAATAATGCTTCTGCTCTTGGGTCAAGTTTCGTATTTTCCTTTTGAAGAATCACTTGGCGAATTTGTTCAGCGATCGGTGTACCACCCGGTTCGCGAGTTTCTTCAATGACAAAACCTTCTTTTCTCAGTCTCGCAATGACTTCCCTCATCACCGAAGTTTTTCCGCTTCCTTCAGGTCCTTCTAAGGTAATAAACATCTTATTCTCCTTTGATTTTTGTTCTTCCGGTCAAGGCTTTTGAAAGCGTTAAAGCATCGGCATAGTCTACATGACCACCCATGGGTAGACCATAACCAATACGGGTAATCGTTAAACCATTTTTTTTCAACATATTTGCAAGAAACTGTGCGGTTGTTTCACCTTCTAAAGTTGGATTGGTTGCAATAATCACTTCTTGATAAGGATTTTTTTTCAGTTCTTTTTGTAATGCGTCGATACGTAAATCTTCAATACTCATCCCTTTACTCGCAGAAAGAACGCCACCTAAAACTTGATAACGAAACGTTGGTGATTCAAGCTTTTCAAATGCCGCAACATCTTTTGAGTAACTGACCACAACCAATGTTTGGTAAGGACGAGTGGATGTACAGATCTCACATAATGGTTCTTCGGTAAGCACGCCACAAGTTTGACAAGGGTGAACTAGGCGCTTGACCGCACCTAAACTTTCTTGAAATTGTAAGACGTCCTCTTCGCTAAATTCTAAAATGGCTTGGGCCATTCGTTCAGCAGACTTATTACCCACACCGGGTAGTTTTTCAAAGGATTCAATTAAAGCTTGTAAACTTTTTAAAGGTTTCATTTGAAGGTCCAATTTCTAACTGTCGGTGGCGTATCTTGTTTGGATGGCAATTTATTTAATTGCGCTAAATCCATAAATAACTTTTTAAGTTTTACAGCCTCTTGGCGATTAATCGCATAGACAACACCTTCATATCGAGCAATGGTTTGCACCACTTTCTGAATGAGGGGTTGATTGGCAACTAAGTTTAACTGCATCGCTACGGTTGCCTGATCAACTTCTAAGGCAAGAATATGTTTGCTCAAAACATAAGGTCTAGCATCTTTAAGTAAAGCTGCTATGGATGCGAATTGTGGTTGATAAAGCATGGAATCAATTTGCTTCCATGATTGTAAAATATCTTGTCTAGAATCTTTATCGCCCATCACCATAACTTTGATCATATTCACATCATCGATGTAAAGACCCTCTCCGGTTTCAGCAAGGGCAGCAGGCGGCATATTGGCAGTTTGTTTATTTGTTGGATTCGAAACAGTTTCCGATTTACCTTTCATCACATTAAAAATATTAGGAGGGGTTTTTGTTTTGTTATCAGGTTTTTCAAGTTGTAAGAGTTTTAATTGAAGTAAACCAGGAATCGCAGAAGGATTTCGTACATCTGTTTGAATCGTCATGATTGCCTCAGCAACAACGGGAATCCATGAGACGGAAAGGTCTTCTATAATACGATTTGCGTCGTGTTCTTTGAGGGTCGCCATCAAACTAGGTTCTTGGGTTTTGACAAGTATTAATAAATCCTTCAATATCACCAATAAATCCATTAATAAACGTTTTAAATCTGCTCCCTTTTGAACAAAGGAATCAATCTTTCCAATCATCGTGGATTGATCTTGTCGACCAATTGCCGTGAGTAATTCAATCTTATCTTCGAGACTAACTAAACCGAATAAATTTAAAATATCTTTTTCTTCAAAACGGCCGCCAGTATAGGCAATGACTTGATCAAGTAAGGATAAAGCATCGCGAACGCCACCGTCCGCTAATTGAATCACAGCTTGAACAGCTTTTTCATCATAGGGAATTTTTTCGGTTTTTAGAATAAATTGAATACGGTCTTTAATGTCACTTGCATTAACTTTGCCAAAATCAAATCGTTGGCAACGACTTAAGATCGTGGGAATAATTTTATGAGGTTCAGTTGTGGCTAAGATAAACAATACATGGGAGGGTGGTTCTTCTAACGTTTTTAGTAAAGCATTAAAGGCACCCGCTGTCATCATATGGACTTCATCAATAATGTAAATTTTATATTTACCCTTGATTGGTGCGTATTTCACTTTATCGATCAAATCACGAACTTCATCGACACCGTTATTACTTGCTGCGTCAATTTCAATCACATCCGGATGGCGATTTTCTTGAAGCGCTATGCAATTTTCACATTTACCGCAGGGTTCAGTTTGAGACACTTCACAATTCAAAGCTTTGGCAAAGATTTTAGCTAAAGATGTTTTGCCAGTCCCTCGAGGTCCAGAAAATAAATAAGCATGAGATAGCTTTTGATTTATTAAAGCGTTTTGTAATGTTCTTACAATCGCTTGTTGACCAGCAACTTGTGCAAATTGTTGTGGTCGATATGTTCGATAGAGTGCCTTATATGCCATAAAGTTTTATTGATTTAATTATACTCAATTTATCAGCTTGATTAAACAGGAAAATAAAGAAAAACCTTTTAAGAAATGCGATGCCTATGATAAAATACGAAAGGTCTCATAAATGGAAGAAAATTTAAGAAATCGCCTCAAAGTGATGCGTAATCGTTTAACAACGATCGATGATTTACTCGTTCAAGATTCTGTATTGAGTGATTCTCGTCAATTTAAGTCACTTTCAAAGGAAAGAGCAACCCTAGATAAAGTGGTAACGCTTTTTAATACCTTTGAAACCAATGAAAAGAATTTAGCCGATGCTTTGGTGATGCGAAATGATGCCGATGCAGAAATTGCGCAATTAGGTAAAGCCGAAGTTGAACAATTAACCGAATCTCAAGATAAATTAATGGAACAAATTAAGTTCCACCTGATACCCAAGGATCCCAATGATGATAAAAATATTGTTGTTGAAATTCGTGGTGCGGCTGGTGGTGACGAAGCATTTATTTTTGCTAGCGACTTATTTAGAATGTATACCAAATATTGCGAAAAAAACGGCTGGAAAATTCAAATGTTATCCGATGCAGGTGGCCAATCCACAATTACCTTCATGGTCAAAGGTGATGCGGTTTACTCCAAACTAAAATTTGAATCTGGTGCGCACCGCGTTCAACGCGTTCCCGCAACAGAAGCTTCCGGACGCATTCACACATCAACTGCGACAGTCCTAGTAATGCCTGAAGTTGAAGAAGTAGATATTGTGATTAATACAAATGATCTTCAAGTCGATACCTATCGTTCTCAAGGTGCTGGTGGTCAAAACGTTAACAAAACAGAATCTGCTGTTCGCATTACCCACTTACCGACAGGAATTGTAGTGTCATGCCAAATTGAAAAATCACAAATTCAAAACCGTGAATTGGCGATGAAAATGCTTTATGCAAAATTAGAAGCACATAAACAAGCTGAGATTGATGAAAAAGTTGGCAATGAAAGAAAATTAAAAGTCGGAACTGGTGAACGAAGTGAAAAGATTCGCACCTATAATTATCCTCAAAATCGAGTCACCGATCACCGCATTGGTTTTACAATTAACCAACTTGATCGCGTCATGGAAGGTCAAATTGAAGACATTTTAGAAGCTTTGAACCATTACGATCAACAACAAAAACTTTTAGGTGTTGAATGACCATTCATTCCGTTTATCAACAAGCGCTTCAATATGTTGGCATTGGTGCGGTTGATACATTTGCTATTCACCAATTACTGCAATTTCATAATCGCATCGCCAATGTCGATATGTTGTTAACCAAACTAGATTGTCAAATGCTTGATTACCAAGCCTTCATTAAAAATTTTCAACGATTAAAAGATGGAGAACCTTTAGCATATATTTTGGGTTATACCACTTTCTTAGCTCTCACCATAGGCGTTGATAAAAATGTCTTAATCCCGCGACAAGAAACAGAAGAGCTTGTGATGATTGTCAGTAAACTATTTCCTGCCATTTCAGATGTTCAAGTGGTTGATGTGGGTACTGGCAGTGGGGCGATTGCGCTAGCACTTAAATCTTTAAGACCTCATTGGCGAGTGATTGCAACTGATATCAGTCAATCTGCTTTAAATGTAGCAAAGTCCAATGCAAAAAAACTCCAGCTTGATGTTTCATTTTTTCAAGGAGATGGGTTGAAGGTGATGGCCAGTTCTTACAATCAAAACATTCAAATCATTGTGAGTAATCCACCTTATGTTGAAGATGAAGATCAACTTGATCCATCGGTAAAACAATTTGAACCCCATCTTGCTTTGTTGGCAAAACCGAATACGAAATTTTACAAACAATATTTGCAAGAAGGAAAAAGATTAATATCCTGTAAAGGTATTTTTGCCTTTGAAATCGACCCAACTTTAGAAAAACCACTTCAGCAGATGATTTTATCTATATATCCATATGCAACATGGACTTTTCTAAAAGATATTAATGGTAAAACTCGTTTTGCTTTGCTCTATACTTAACTCAGGAGTAGTTAACATGAAAATCATTATCGCAAGTGATCATGCAGGCTTTGCTAATAAAAAAATATTATTTGACACATTAACTAAATTGGGTTTGACGATGGTTGATGGTGGGACTTTCAATGAGGGTAGTTGTCACTATCCAGAATATGCGTTGAGTGCGGCAGAACGTGTAGTCGCTAAAGAAGCAGACTATGGTGTTTTGATTTGTGGATCAGGCATTGGTGTTTCGATTGCCGCGAATAAAGTAAAAGGTGCACGATGTGCATTGGGTTACCATGACGAAGCCGTGAAACGAGCAAGAATCGATAATGATGCAAATTTAATTGCCTTTGGTGCCCGCTACATGACCATTGAAGAAATGTTAAAACGCATTCAATTGTTTATTCATACCCCGTATGAAAGTGGTCGCCACCAAATTAGACTCGATATCATTGCGGATTACGAAAAAAAGCACTTCCGATAATTTTTAATCCATCCTATTAAAGGGTGTGAACGCATACGCTTGTCCACGTTGTTTAAATAACGATCCATTCAAAATAGGTTTAAGAAATGGTTTGTCTTATTGTCGCGCTTGTATTCAATTTCAACAAGAGCCTTGGCAACCCAAAACACGCCATCCTATCGCCGTAAGAATTCAACTTGGATATGCTTTAACCGATGCCCAGCAAAACATTTCTAAAGGCCTAATCAATTGTTATCGAAATAACCAATCCGCGATGGTGGATGCTGTGACAGGTAGTGGAAAAACTGAAATTGTATTTGGTTTAATTCAAATTGCACTTGCAGAAGGAAAACGTATTGGTTTTGTAATCCCTAGAAAGGATGTGGTTATCGAATTAATCCCTCGCTTTAAAGCAGTATTTCCAACAATCGAAGTTGTTGGCGTATTTGGTGGAAGTTCAAGCATTTTAGAAGGAGATTTGGTGATTTTAACTACGCATCAAATGTATCGGTATGAACAATATTTTGATGTCTTAATTTTTGATGAGGTTGATGCTTTTCCTTATGCAGGAGACCCAGTCCTTAAGGCGATGGTAAAACGAGCAACAAAAGGAATCATCATTTATTTATCAGCGACCTTTACCCGTGATGATCTTAACCAATTTAAAAACGAAGGCGGAAAAGTTTTTCAATTATTTAAAAGATTTCATGGATTTCCAATACCATCACTGCATTATAAAATTTATCCTTTTTTTATAAAATGGTTTACGATTATCGAATTACTTTACCAGATGAATAAAGAAGGAAAGCCTGTTTTTGTGTTTGTACCGACGATTGCGATTGGTCAGATGTTATATCGATGGTTACACATATTTATCAAAGATGTTTCCTTGGCGTATTCCACAATCGAACAAAGGCAATCGATTGTTGAAGATTTTAAGAAAAAAACATCAGGTGTGCTAATTACCACTTCCATTTTAGAAAGGGGGATTACCATGCTCGGTTTGCAAGTGATTATCTTTATGGCAGATCACCCCTTATATTCAACATCTACACTTATCCAAATGGCTGGCAGGGTTGGTCGTAAAAAAGTAGATCCGGAAGGAAAAGTCATTTTACTGGTAAATAAAGTCACATCCGATATAAAGGCCGCACAGGAAAAAATTACCATTGCTAATGCTTATTTGTAAATATTGCTTTCGTATTTTTGACCCATTGCATGTATGGCATTTCTTACAAAGACCTTTATTATGCCGAATATGTTATCAACAAATTGAATGGCATCACCGTATCGAACGTTGGCAAGGAATTCAAATTGAATCATTGTTTGATTATGGGCCGGTATTTCAAAAGATGATTTATCAATTTAAATCCAATTTGGATGTTGAGTTGGGTTCGGTTTTCTTAAACCAACACAACACCTACTTAAAACTTAAATATTTTCAATATACATTCGTCCTCGCCCCTAGTCACGATGATGACTTAATCAAAAGAGGTTTTCATCCTCTGGTTGAAATTTTTAAAGCAGTAGGTTTGCCTTTATTAATTTTATTTGAGAAAAATCGACCTTATCGTCAGTCAGAACAACAAGGCCGAGATCGTCAAGGCATTCAACAAGTTACAATCCTTAAAAAAAGCATAAGCATCCCTCAACGAATTTGTTTAGTGGATGATGTCATGACAACTGGAGAAACTTTAAAAGCGATGATCGGTCTATTAAAACCAATTTCATTCAAACATGTCAAAATCCTCGTCTTAGCAAGAAAAAAACCGGAAAAAATAGAGATTACAAGGCATGCTAAAAATGATAAAATAAGGAATTGGAAACAAGATATATGGCATGGTTAGAAAAAATCTTCAGAATTGAAGAAAGACAACTTAATAAGCTTTCTAAAGAAGCAGATCAAGTTTTGGCATTTGCCGATAAAGTTAAATCCTTAACGGATGAAGCTTTAAAGCAAAAAACAATTTATTTTCGAGATTTATTAAAGCAAGGAAAAACCTTGGATGATATTAAATATGAAGCGTTTGCGGTTGCTAGAGAAGCTGCAACTAGAACTTTAAAAATGACGCCGTTTAAAGTTCAAATCATTGGTGCACTGGTATTGCATGGTGGCAACGTTGCTGAAATGAGAACCGGTGAAGGTAAAACCTTAACGGCAACGATGGCCGTTTATCTTAATGCATTATCGGGTCAAGGTGTTCACGTCATCACCGTAAACGAATATTTAGCAAAGCGTGATGCTGAGTGGATGGGTGTCATTTATCAATTCCTTGGACTAACCGTCGGGGTCAACTTAAGAGATAAATCACCTGAAGAAAAGCAATTGGCCTATCAATGCGATATCACCTACTCAACTAACTCCGAATTAGGTTTTGATTACCTACGCGACAATATGACTGGTAATATCAAACAACGCGTTTTGCGTGGACTACCGTTTGCCATTATCGATGAAGCTGACTCCATTCTTATTGATGAATCAAGAACACCATTAATCATTTCTGGTGGTGCAAAAACGTCTCAAGCTGAATTTGTTAAATATGATCGATTTGTAAAATCATTAAAGAAAGACAAACATTTTACAATTGATATTAAATCAAAAACTGCTAGTCTTACTGATTCTGGTGCAAACCTTGCTGAAATGGCCTTCAACATTCGAAACCTTTATTCTCCAGAACACTCAGAAAAAGTTCACCGAATTCATCAATCATTAAAGGCTAATTTCATCATGGTTCGTGATGTTGATTATTTAGTCGATCCTGAAAAAAACATTCAAATCATAGACCAATTTACAGGTCGTATTTTAAAGGGAAGAGAATTTTCAGATGGTCTTCACCAAGCAATTCAGGCTAAGGAAGATGCAAAATTTAGAGCGGAAACCATTACCATGGCGACCATTACCTATCAAAACTTTTTCCGTCTTTATAAAAAACTTGGTGGGATGACGGGAACTGCAAAAACCGAAGAAGAAGAATTCATTAAAATTTATAATATGAAGGTTGTTAGTATACCTACAAATGTGCCAATTCGTCGGCACGATGATGTTGATTTAATCTTTGCATCAAAGACAGCAAAGTTAAAAGCAATCCTTGATGAAATTAAGCAACGGCATGAAAAGAAACAACCATTGTTAATTGGTACACCGTCTGTAGAAGCTTCCGAAGAATTATCTAAATTATTAAAAAATGAAGGTCTTCAACATTTTGTATTAAACGCAAAAAACCACGCCTCAGAAGCAGAAATCGTCAGACGCGCTGGTGAAAAGGGTAGTATTACAATCGCCACCAACATGGCAGGTCGCGGTACGGATATTAAAATTGATGATGAAGTAAGAAGCCTTGGTGGTTTATGTGTGCTGGGTACTGAACGACATGAAGCTCGCCGAATCGACAACCAATTACGTGGACGTTCTGGAAGACAAGGTGATCCTGGTTACTCTCGATTCTTTGTTTCTCTTGATGATGATTTGATGGTGCGATTTGGTTCGGACGCGCTGAGAAATATGTTCAAATCTCTTGGTAACGAAGCTATTGAAAATCGTTTGTTGATGAATGCAATCACGGGCGCTCAAAAACGGATTGAAGGCCAAAATTTTGATATTCGGAAAAATGTTTTAGATTATGATAATGTTCTTGCAAAACAACGAAGTGTCATGTATCGAAAACGCGATGCAATTTTAATGGCGAGTGATGTCACCGATATCATTAATGAAGCGTTTACCAACGCCGGAAATTCATTTGCCACCCGCGCGATAAATCCAGAGGATCGTACCAAGGCGATTGATGGTGAAAAATTAAAGAAAATGCTTGAACCTATTTTCCTAGCAGAAGGCTCGATTAATGCCAAAGCATTCAGTGAATCTCCTGTTGAGGAAGTTGCCGAAGATGTGACGGTTTTGTTAATCAACCGTTATAAAGAGGCAATCAAGGAATGGCCTGCTGAAGTTGTCAAAAGTTTACCAAGACAAGTTTTACTGAAGATTATTGATATGAATTGGCCCCGACATATTGATGCGATGGACCATCTGCGTCAAAGTATACACTTACGAAGTTATGCTCAAAGTAATCCATTGCAGGACTATGTCAACGAAGGGTACAAGATGTTTAAAGAATTAAACGAAAAGATTGCGGTCGAATTCGTTGGGTCCATGCTAACAGTCAAACTAGAAATCAAACCTAAACCTTCGGCGATTCAATTAGATCCAAAGAAAATCGGAGCATAGTTCATGATTGATTTAAGTGTTTTAAAGTCGGAGTTAAATGACTTAGCTGTCCTGATTCAGCAAGTCAGTGAATCTCTTTGACCTGGTTCAATTAAAAGTACATATTCAAGCCGACGAAGGCTTAATGGATGCTCCTCACTTTTGGGATCACCAACGCCAAGCCAAAGCTGTCATTCAACGGATGAACGAAAAAAAGTTTTTTGTTGAATCAGTAGAAAAACTACAACAAAGTTATCAAGCTTTACTTGATTTACTTCCTTATTTGGAATCTGATCAATCCCTGATGGCGAGTTTTCAAACGGAACTTCATGGTCTACAAAAATTAGGAAAACAAGTTCAAGAATTGGTCTTATTCTCAGGTGAATTTGACAATCTCAATGCAATTGTAGAAATCCACCCTGGTGCAGGCGGCACAGAAAGTCATGACTGGGCAAATATGCTTTATCGCATGTATGTTCGATACGCTGAGGCGAATAAGTTCCAAGTTCAAATGTTAGATTACTTAGCTGGAGAAGAAGCTGGCATTAAAAGTGTAACGATGATGATTAAAGGGGCAAGGGCTTACGGCTTACTAAAATCAGAAAAAGGAGTTCATCGACTTGTGCGAATTTCTCCATTTGACGCGAATGATCGTCGACATACTTCCTTTGCATCCGTCAACGTGATTCCTGATATCGTTGATGAAGTCGATGTGGAGATTCAAGATAAAGACCTACGTATCGACACTTATCGCTCGGGTGGTGCTGGTGGTCAAAACGTCAACAAAGTAGAAAGTGCAGTTCGTATTACCCACATTCCAACTGGTTTAGTGGCCTCTTGTCAAATTGAGCGAAGTCAATTGCAGAACAAAGAAAAAGCAATGCAAATGTTAAAGGCTCAAATCTACCAATTAAGGAAACAACAACAAGAAGCCCATCTTGATTCGATTGTCGGTGAGCAAAAAGATATAGAATGGGGAAGTCAAATTCGTTCCTATGTCTTCCAACCTTATATGTTGATAAAAGATCACCGGACGGATTATCAAGAAGGAGATGTCACCAAGGTAATGGATGGGGCGATTGATGGATTTATTCGCGCATACCTTGAAATGGAGGCAAAAAAACATGCAAAAAAATAGCGTATTAAGAAATACAATGATAATTGTCATTGCCAATATTTTATTAGCATTTGCTTCGGCGTTATTCTTTGTCCCGATGAATATCGTCAACGGCGGAATGAATGGTCTTTCAATTGTCTTTTTATCTTGGTTTAACATCCCAGTGGATATTACCACCGCCATTCTAGCTTGGTCATTATTCTTGGTTGGTTTAATCTTCCTAGGAAAAACCTTTACAGCTCAAACATTTTTATCCACGTTACTCTATCCCATTTTTTTCTTTATTTTGGTTAGATATGTTAACCCAAACTGGATTGGTTTTTCTCCTGAAGAAGAAACCCATCGATTACTTGCAAGTATTTTTGGTGGTGGTCTTGTGGGTTTGGGTATGGGGTTATCTTTTTTAGCCGGTGGTAGCACTGGAGGTTTTGATGTGGTGATGATGATGGGTCAACGATTTTATGAATGGAAGGCATCTGTGACCTCCCTTGTTTTGGACGTAATCATCATTGGCTTAGGGATGTTTACATTTGGTATCGTCATTGGCTTATACGGGGTTATCTCTACGATAGTAACTTCCCTCATGATTGAAGTTGTGTTTGTTGGTTTATCGAGAGTTTATTTAGTGACAATTGTTTCCTCCAAACCGAAAGATATCAATCAATTTATCATTGAAAAACTTGAACGTGGATCGACCATTTATATGGCAAAAGGTGGATTTAAACAACAGCCACTTGAAGTGATTCAAGTGGCAATTCAACGCCGTGAGTACTTTTTGTTAAAGCAAAAAATTGCCGCCGTTGATCCTTATGCGTTTGTAATGATCAATCAAGCGAGAGCCGTTCTTGGTTTGGGATTCAATCCTTTAACCGTTTCCATTCCATCCCTTAAGAAAAAATCAACATGAGTATTCCATTTAAAATTGTTTCAAAATATCAACCCAAAGGTGATCAACCTGAGGCGATTGAGCAACTTGTTAAAGGCATTGAGCGTAAACAACCGTTTCAAGTTTTACTTGGAGCAACTGGTACGGGAAAAACGTTTACGATTGCGAACGTCATTGAACGCATTCAAAAACCGACGCTTGTTTTAGTCCATAACAAAACTTTAGCCGGCCAACTTTATGGTGAATTTAAGGAGTTATTTCCCAATAATCGAGTAGAGTATTTTGTTTCTAACTTTGATTTTTATCAACCTGAAGCGTATCTTCCTAAATCCGACACCTATATTGAAAAGAACGCAATGATGAACGATGAAATTGAAATGTTAAGAACCTCTGCAATCAACTCGGTCTTGGAAAGACGAGACACCATTATTGTTGCTTCAGTTGCTGCAATCTATGGTCTTACGGATCCTCAAGAATATCAACGTTTAGCTTTTTATTTAAAAGTTGGTGAAACCATTAATCGCAAAGATTTTTTTAGGAAATTAATTGATGCGCAATATCAAAGAAACAATCTTGATTTACCTCCAGGAAATTTTCGTGTTAGAGGTGACGTGATTGAAATTGCCTTACCCGGACTGGCAGATGCTGCGCTTCGTGTTGATACCTTTGGCGATGAAATTGAAAAGCTTTCGTTGGTGGATTTATTAACCGGAGAAGTGCGTCATACGTATCGAAGCTATCCTATCTACCCTGCCTATGGTCACGCTTCAACGCACGCCCGTGTGATTGCAGCTTGTGATCGAATTGAAATTGAATTAGCAGAACGATTAAAAGTATTAAAAGAAAACAATCAATTACTTGAATATCAACGTTTAGAGATGCGAACGAAACAAGATCTCGAATCGTTAAGAGAATTTGGGATGTGTCCAGGGATTGAAAATTATTCTCGACATATCGATGGTAGACAACCTGGGCAAAAACCGTATTGCCTAATTGATTATTTCCCCAAAGATTTCTTGTTTGTCATTGATGAAAGTCACGTTTCAATTCCTCAGGTTCGAGGTATGTATAATGGCGATCGCGCCAGAAAAGAGACGCTTGTACAATATGGTTTTCGCTTACCTTCGGCCCTCGACAATCGTCCGCTAAAATTTGCTGAGTTTGAAGCATCATTAACGCAGGTTATTTGTACATCCGCGACACCTGGTGACTATGAATTAAATCAAACAAAACAACAAGTTGTTGAACAAATTATTCGACCAACAGGACTTATCGATCCTGAGGTTGTGATTCGTCCCACGACAGGACAAATTGATGATTTAATGCAAGAGATTCAAAAGCGTATTGCCAAATCGCAACGGGTGATGATTGTGACCCTAACCATTCAAATGGCAGAAGACCTTACCGCATACTTGAAGCAACGCTCATTTAAAGTTGTGTATATGCATGCTGAAACAAAAACAATGGAACGAAGTCAAATTATTTATCAACTTAGAAAAGGTAAACATGATGTTTTGATTGGGATTAACTTATTGCGAGAAGGATTAGATATTCCAGAAGTTTCTCTGATTGCCATTCTTGATGCCGACAAAGAAGGTTTCTTAAGATCTGCACGTTCCTTGATTCAAATCATCGGGCGAGCAGCACGAAATTCAGAAGGTCAAGTCATCATGTATGCGGATAAGGTAACAGATTCAATGAAGGCGGCGATTGAAGAAACGAACCGAAGAAGAGATAAGCAATTAGCACACAACAAACAATTTAACATCACTCCAATTACGATTAAAAAAGACATCCAATCACCGATGAAGGCCATTGATGATGATATTGCCAAGTTAACCCAAGTCAAAGGCAAGTCCTCACGAAGTGAAATTGAACAACGTATTCGTGAGTTTGAAAAGTTGATGAGAGAAGCAGCAAAAGTCTATGATTTTGAGCGCGCAGCGGAACTTCGCGATATTATTTTTGAACTGAAAGCGGAAATCAATGGTTAGTTTTTCTTTTCATTTTCATCAAAACAAGGTATCATTTTGAATCGTAGGAGACATTTATGGAATTCACATTTTTAGATATCGTCTTTATTATCGTTTCATTCATTATTATTATTTTATCTTTGTTACAAGGTGGTAAATCTGAAGGGGCATCAGGCGCGATTACCGGTGCGGGTATGAACGTCTTTGTCAAAAACAAAGAACGTGGCTCTGAACTCATCATTTCTTGGTTAACGCTTGGTTTTGCAGTGGTCTTTTTCCTTCTAGCCTTATTAACAAACGCATTAGCTTAGTGTCACTGAAATATAGATTAGACGAGGGATAATGTCCCTCGTTTTTATTTGGTTGAATTTGATATAATTTTTATGCTTATGACAATTGCACAATATATTCAACAAGAAAAAAAACAACTACAAGCATTAGCCCAAGGTCTTTCCACCAAACCTCATTTGGTGATTATTCAAGCGAATGAAAATGAAGGGTCAAATATTTATATACGCGGTAAACTTTCAGACTGCCAAGAAGTTGGTTTTCAAGCAACGCACCTTCGCTTACCAACTTCGATTACCCAAGAAGATTTACTTCGAGAAATACAAAAGCACAATCAAAATCCATTGGTCCATGGCGTCATTGTTCAAGTGCCTCTACCGGTGCACATTGATGCATCTGTGATTCGTCGAGCAGTTGTTCCCCATAAAGATGTGGATGGATTCCATCCTTTATCACCGATGATGGCCTGCACCCCAAAGGGCATTGTCGATTATTTAGCCGCGAGTGGTTTTGAATTTGTTGGTAAACATGCCCTCATTCTTGGTCGCTCATATATTGTGGGTCGCCCATTGGCGACTGCCTTACTGGATCGCCATGCAACTGTCAGTATTGCCCATTCTAAAACCAAGGAAGAAGATAGAAGCGCTTTGTTAGCAAATGCTGATTTAATCTGCGTCGCTGTTGGTAAAAAGTGGTATCTTTCAAATCAAAAAGTGAAGCCAACCGCATGGATTGTTGATATTGGTATCACTCGAGAAGATGGTCAGATTTTTGGTGATGTTAAACCTGGTCGACACGTTGCGTTACAAACACCAGTTCCTGGTGGAATCGGTCTACTGACCCGTCTATCTTTATTGAAAAATCTTTGGGAAGCTTATACACAACAATTCAAATCAAAAGTAAAAGAAGATTGATCTAGTAGTCTAGATTTGCCTTCACATTATAAAAGCATATAATACCCTTAATATAAGGAGCTTTTTATGGATGCTAAAAAATTAAGACAATTTGCAACATTGGCGGTCAGACGTGGTGTCAATGTTAAACCCGGACAAGATGTGATTGTCCATGCTGAACTCGATCAACCTGAGTTTATTACGATGGTAGTTGAAGAAGCATATGCCGCTGGTGCACGTTCCGTTCGTGTCAAGTGGACGCATCAACCCATCAGTCGAGTCAATGCGTTAGAGATGAAAGAAGAAGTCATGGCCGAAATTCCGGAATGGCAACATGCAGAAATGGCGCATAACGTTAAAACCTTACCGGCACAAATTCATATTCGTTCGGTTGATCCAGATGGGATGAAAGGTACTGATCAAACCAAACTTACCAATGTTGCTAAAATTACTACCCCACAAATACTTAAATATCGTGAACAAATGGATAATAAGTTTCAATGGACCATTATTGGTGTGCCATCCATCAAATGGGCTGAAAAAGTCTTTCCTAAACTAAAAGGGGAAAAAGCAGTTGAAGCGATGTGGGAAGCTATCATCAAAGCCACGCGTGTTACCAATGACCCATTAAAAGAATGGGACCGTCATAATGCAACGTTACAACAACGTAGTAAGCAACTCGATGCCTTGAACCTAGACTATCTTCACTTCCAATCGGCAAATGGAACTGACTTTAAAATTTGGATGATTCCAGAAGCCCGTTGGTTGGGTGGCGGAGAAAAACTCATCGATGGTCATTTCTATAATCCCAATATGCCTACGGAAGAAGTTTTTATTACCCCAAAAGCTGGCAAGGCTGAAGGTAAAGTTGTCGCCTCAAAACCATTATCTTATCAAGGTGAACTAATTGAAGATTTTGCAGTGACCTTTGCCGGTGGTAAAGTGGTCAAAGTCGAAGCCAAAAGAAATCAAAAACTTTTAGAACAAATGGTGAAAATGGATGAAGGTGCATCCCGTATTGGTGAATTAGCCCTAGTCCCATTTGATTCACCGATTCAACAATCTGGTCTTTTATTTTATAACACCTTATTTGATGAAAATGCAGCTTGCCATATCGCCTTGGGTCGCGCTTATGTTAATTCCATTAAAGGATATGCGAAGATGACTCCCCAACAATTGACAGAGATTGGTTGTAATCGTTCGATGATTCATGTGGACTTTATGATTGGTAGTCGCGATTTAAAAATCACAGGATACAATCGTAAAGGTGTTGCCGTTCCTATTTTTGAAAAAGGTAATTGGGCGCCTTCACTCAAATAAATTTTTAAATAAATTAAACAAAAAAACCTTCACATATCCGTGAAGGTTTTTTCTTTGTAAAGTTTAATCTTATAAATGTATGTA
>Ga0079300_10000252_pt1 | contig 19175 bp, 22 predicted proteins | sample Wag4_2014_7_11_FD_74799 | JGI IMG/M metagenome (GOLD analysis project Ga0079300, IMG submission 74799) | Fresh water microbial communities from Ohio, USA - Utica-2 Time Series HT 2014_7_11 | ecosystem: Environmental > Aquatic > Freshwater > Water tank | place: USA: Ohio | collected 2014-07-11
GCCACGTTGCTCTCGGAATCATCGTCACCCACCGGAGCAGAGGTCCCACCGCCTGATAGGGAAACGCTGCTGAGGAGAGGGTCATCACTGACGCATCCTGTGCTGAGCAGCGTTACGCAGAGCACCGCGATAAGACTGCCAGAAGTCTTCGAATCCGGAAACTGCCGGCGCACTACATTCCCCCGAGGACATCCACTCCGAGAACCAAGAAGGGAATGACGTACAAAATTGCCGCGAGAATGGCCAGTGCCGTGAAGACCCACCCGATGATCACTCCTGCGAGAGCGATGCCGCGGCCCTGTTCTCCGGTTTTCTTTATCTGACCCATCGCTACGTGGCCAAGTATTGCTCCCACCAAAGGAACAAAGAGCGCCACAACCAGACTCACAATGGCGAGGGTATTTGTCTTTTCACTGCTGGTACTCACGGTTTTTCCTCCTTGACAACACGTCTGCCGATGAGCAGTACGGTACACCAAAGCTCAAGAAGGGGGAAGAGACAGAGAGGATATTCATGAGTCCCCTCAGAGACTTCACCAACCGGGTGTGAGGAACCAGGAGAGCGGAATCGCCACTAGGTAGACTAACGGCAGGATAAAGACCACCCATCCAAGAATCACGCCAGCAAGAGCAATCCCTCTGCCGGATTGCCCCGTCTTCTTGATTCGACGCAACGCCGAGTGGCCAACCACTGCACCCGCAAGGGATAAAAGGACGGGGCAAAGCAATGAGGCCAAGGAGGCAAAGAGGTTAAGGAGGCCAGCCAAAAACAGCGACCACAGTGCCGGCGACGCTAGCGACAACACAAGACTGACAATGGCGCGACCACTTGTTTTTCCGGAACTGGAACTCATGATTTTTGCCTTTCTGAGTCTAACTGTCTCGCTTGACAACCAAGCGTAACAGAGACTGTTGAACCGGAGGTAGAAAAGGTGGATAATAAAGTCACTTTCCGAACACTCGGTAACTGTGCCCCAGCACCCGTCTATGTCAAAGGAGAAGACGACGATGTCCAACCCCGCACAGCAACAAAACCTCAGTTCATCTGACGACCAGCAGTGGGCGTCTTTTGCTCACCTCGGAGGAATCATTGGACCCCTCCCCTCCCTGATCATTTGGCTAGTCTTCAAAGATCGGGGTCCATTCACCAATGTCGAAGCAAAAGAAGCGCTGAATTTTCAGATCACCGCGACTATCGCGTATGTCGCGACAGTCATTGTGACATCGCTACTGTCATCGATACTGTGGTTCCTGGTCTTCCTGATCAGCTTTGCTCCCTTAATTGTGTGGGTCTTCGCAATTATCTGGTCCATTATGGGCTTCCAGAAGAGCCGAGAAGGCGCCCCCTACAGATACCCCATCAACCTGAGATTCATCAAGTAAGAGGCGTTTCGCCCTCCTCCAATGGTGTGCCTATCCGCCCCGCTGGAGGAGGGCGGAGCAAGCCCGATACACGAAGCCACACGGTGCGCCCGCAGCGACTCGAACTCCCAACCCTCTGATCAGTACTCAGATGTCTAGTCGAATCGCCCATCCCATCTGCCGCGGCCCGTTGTGAAAATTCTGGTCCTAGCTCCTGGGGAGTCGCCACCGCGCGCACCCTTGACCCCGCTGGCCACCAGCGATACGGTGAGGTCATGACCTCATCGAGAAGTCGGGTGCCACTTGTTCTGGCCATCCTTAGCGTGGTTCTCACCCCCTTCCTGTGGATTGTGCAGTTTTTTGGCCTGTGGATAGACGGGGTGGAGGGATTGGTTCTCGTGGCGGTTCCTGGGGCCCTAACCTTGCTCCTACCTCTGTGGGCGTTTGTCGCAGGGAGGAAGGCAAAAGCGAAAGCCCCGCAAATAATCGGGGGAATTGTCGGTGCCATCTGCTTGGTTGTGAACGTCGGGCTGGTGCTGACGTCCCCATGGGTGGTCTCGCTGTCGTGTTCTCTGTTCGCTGGTTGCTAACTAGGACGTATTTTGCCTCGACAGACGCAATAAATGCGCCGCGGGTAGCCGTGCACGCCGGTACGCTATCGGCATGCTTAGCGAGCATCCACTAACCGACCAGACGGCGCTGTCCGTTCAACAGGAGCTCGAAGTAGGGGTTCTTCGGCGCGACGACTTGCAGATTTGAACGGCCTCGACTACGGTCATCTAATGTTTGGTCCCGCAAAACGTGCGTTTGTTGCGCTGGCCTATCGTTCAGTTTTTTCCTTGAGTCGTGATCCAAATGTGGCTAACGCGGCAAAGAATTGGGCGTCGCTGACGTGGGAGCGTACCGCGTTCAGGCTCGGTTTTCGAGGGCTCCCCACGGTTCTTATTATCTCAGGGGGGGGTGTTGCCACCACAACCCTGGCCAAACATATCGAGCAATTTGTGTCTGTCAACTGCCCCGTCGACCGTGACGGCCTGAAACACATGCAGCGAATTCCACGGAGATGGGCGCGCTCTTCGAGAGTCCTATTTTTGTGGGGCGAACCTAGTAGGCAAGTGCAGAGCATTCAAAGCCGAGGGTGGCTTCGAATCCAGTTGAGTAAAATGCAGGGTTTTTCAGGGCTCTTCGTCAAGGAATCTGACCTTCCTGAGAGACTTGAAGCAGCTATTCGTAAACAAGCACAGAATATGACGAGGCTTCAGTCCCTTGTAATGTCGTTGAAGTATCCCGAATTTTTCACGCAGGGTCATGAGGTTGCCGACTTTTTGCGCATCAGCGATCCCCGTTTTCTGCAATCCTGGCCTGAATACACTGCCCCCAAGTCCGACCGGGCAGAGGGCTCATCAGAACTCGTCGATTCAAGTCAAGCGGGCGTTGCATCTGGAAAAATTGTTGACGGACTTGTTCCCCTGAACGGAACTCCGCATGCCCCCCCCCCCGACGCAGGGTCGTCTCCTCAGCGTGATTGACTGCAACCTGTCGGGTTTCACTAATCAACGACGACCTTGTTCCAGATTTAGAACTCATAACCGAAGGCGTCAATCCAATCGGAGTAAATTGCCTCAATTCTGTGACGTTCATCATCGCCATAAAATTGGCGGTAGCCCTGTTCGTGTTTGGGGCGAAACTCGCTTTTGAATCTCGGCAAACGCGTGATTTGCGGTATCCCAAAGTCATCGAGAACCCGATTAATGTCCTCTCTGAGAGACTCGAAACGGACAATTTTCCACCCTTCATCCAGCTCACGACACAGTGCGGAATTGATTCCAGCTCTCTTGTAGTTCCTGACAAACTCATTGAACCTGACTTCCCCTGTGAGGGGTCGCCTCTGCCAAAAGAAATGCGAGACTACCAAGTCGAAGGGATTTCTAACACAGACAACTTTTGTTGAGCTCTCCCAAAACGCCCTTCCAAGAACGCTCTTCACTGTGTCCGGTGTTGAGTGGTTTCGGATCAAATGAAGCTTTCCCGACGAGCGCCACAATTCGCGGTGAGCCAAGCAGTACCCGGCAGCCACCACCTTTTCGTTGCGCGTGACCGAGCGGACGCTGTGCTTGCCTCTGGATGAAACAAATCCCCTTGTTGAAAACTGCATTCTCGTTTCGTGTTCTACCGGCAAGCCAAGTATGGCCCCAGCAAAGGATGCTTCCGTGGACGTTGACGCGGTCTTGAACGTCTTGAGAAAAATTGCCCGGGGCTCCAACGTCACTCAGGTCATTTTTTACACGAACTCCCCATCATTGAGAGGTTTGGTATTCTCATTTTGTTGGGAAATATCCTAGTAGGCGAAACTTCTACCCGTGCGCGGAAAGGGCGATTTGTGGCTTATTTTCCCGGGCTAAATCTCTTGTTTATACATGTACCCAAGACCGCTGGAAACACCATTACGTCAGAGCTCATCCAATATGAGCCAGTTCAACCCCCAACAAAAATGTTGTTGCCAGGAATGGATGGGCTGAACCGCTTCGAGCTGAAGGATGGTTTCTCTGGAAAGAAACACACCAACCTTCGGGACTACCAGGCTGCTATGCCGGCAGACCTCTTCAAAGAATTGACCGTGGTTTTCGTGTACAGAAACCCGGTAGATCGACTGGTGTCTTTCTTCTATTCTCCCCATCGTTCAGCGGAGCGAGGAGATAGCCGCCTAGGGCTTCGAGAGTTTCTTCACCTACTGCGAAAGCAACCCCCGTTAGACCACTATTTGGGTCTAGCTAATCCTCCCTTTCCAAGACAGCTAATTTCTCTCCGTTTCCGTTCGCTTGATTCTGATTGGACGGTCCTGGCCAGTCGTCTTGGTTTGGGACAGGGTGGCTCTTTGCCGCGCTATAACCTTTCCTCCGTGCAAGAGGTGGTTCGCAAAACTTGGCCGATATTTTGGCTGGCGATGCTCGCGACGCGACACCGGTCGGACTTCGCCTATCGACTCGGATTCGGCTTTGAGACTGGCCTTTCGAGCCGTTGGCGACTCTGGCCGCGGAAACGACTACGTCTGTGATCGGTGAATTCCCGATGAAAGGGGAACACTGAGCGTCATCTCCCGGAGACGCCATAAGGACTCCTCAAGAGACTAAGACTTGAAGCCGAATCGCGCGCAGTACATGCTGCTGCCTGTGGGGGAGTTGGAGAGACACCTGTCCCCATGCCAGCTAGGCCAACTCCTAAATTCCGACGGTCGGACTGACCACAAGCTGACCTAATCAACGTCTGTCCTGGAGAAGGTCTCTATTACTGACCGTGGCACGGTCAGGGCCTCGCCGGATTTTTGGTGAGACTCCATGAGACTCCGTCGATGAGGAGATGCAGACGCCGTCTACTGAACCAGGAACGGAGGAGAGAGGCATCACGTGCCCCTCCCGTGGGTAGGCTCACAAAATGAATAGCCCTGGGTTCTGAACACGCTGAGGGGTTTGCTTGGTGGTGTCTCACGGCATAGTTCCTATCACGAGAGACGCAATACCTTGTCACTTCGACCTCGAATAGTTGATTACCGAACTTTTGGGTCGTTGCCGAAAATCCGATTGACCACCTTGTCTACTAGCGATACCGTGCTCTCATGAGCTCACCGAGACGTTGGGTGCCACTAGCCCTGGCCATCAGCAGTATTGTTTCCACCCCCTTCCTGTGGTTTGTGCAATTTTTTGGGATGTGGATGGATGGCGTCATTGGCGCAGTTGTTGTGCTCGGTGCAGGAGCGCTCACCTTCGTCCTACCGGTTTCGAGTTTTGTCGCGGGGAGAAGGGCACAGAAGAAAGCTCCACAAATAATTGGGGGTATCGTCGGTGCCGTGTGCTTGGCCTGGCAGGTCTGGGTGACGCTGTCCATCACCGGTGTGTGTGGCCTGTTCGATGGGTGCTACTAGGGCCTCTGCCTGCGTCGACAGCCGCACTTGTCAGGGTCCATTCTCTCCCAGCTCATAGGTCCCTCACTCGACATCGAGGCATTTTTGAGCAGGGCGTTTTTGTGACGCAGAGCCACAAAGGACACGCATCGCTAGCCCCATAACGGCTGTGTACACTATCGGAATGCTGAGAGTGCAACCACGGGCGGATGAGACGCTGAAGGGCGTTCAGGAAGCGCTCGACGCCCAGGTGTGGCAGCACGAGGGAGTCGAGCTTCGTAATTCCCCCTCGGGCGTTGGACTCTTCGCTACCCGTCATTTCCTCCCGGGCGAGGTTATTTACTCGACCGAATGGCTCACTGTGAAAGGGCCCGTCGGAGACCTCGTCGCGCGAACGATTGTGGATGGACGGATCGCCACGGTGAGAGTGACTCCCGAGCATATGGTCGTCTTTGAGGACGGTCGCTGGCTGGATGTTCCGGGCTGCTTTACCAACCACTCCTGCACTCCGAACACGACAAGCGTCTTCCTGGATCCCTCAGGGCGCGGTAAGCCAAGCGTCTACGACCACGTGGCACTCGCAGAGCTCTTCCCCGGAGACCAGATTACCTGCGACTACACCCGCTTTGACTGGGGTGACGATGGCTTCGAGTTTGACTGCGAATGCAACGAGGAGGGATGCTACGGACTCATCGACGGTTTCGGTGGCCTACCCCGGAACATTCAGGAGCAGGCAGCGGACAGCCTCTCGATGGAGGCCCGGCGACGGTGGGCTCTCCTTCGCCCCCAGGAGTAACCTCCGGCAAGACCGATGCGCACCTGTGCTTTCGGTACACACACCAACCCAAATCGATACGGAGGAAGACAGGACCATGATTCTCGACCTACAGCCCCAACTCGAGGGCAGGATTTTCCGCTCCCCCGAAGGTGTTGCGCTGCGCCGAGGACCCTTTGGGCTGGGTCTTATCGTCACGCGTCCCTTTCGCGCCGGCGAGGCCATCTACCGATCCGACTGGTTCACCGTGCCGAATGCCGACCACTCGTATCGCGTGCTCGTCGAAATAGATGGGGGCGTCGAGGAAGTCAGTGTGACGCGCACCCACTCGGTCAAATATCGCGACGCACGAACCTTCGACATCCCCGGCTGCTTCATGAATCACGCGTGCAACCCCACATCAGTGTCCGTTGATCTGGCAGCCGACGGCGGTGATGAGGTAACGCACTACGACCAGGTGGCACTCGTCGACCTCGCGCCCGGTGACCCGATCACCTGCGACTACACCCTGTTCGACTGGGACTGCGACGGGCACTGCTTCACCTGCTCCTGCGGCTCCGCCGGGTGCTACGGGATGGTCGCGGGATTTAAAGGCCTCCCGCCTCACGTGCAGGACACCATGATTGATCGAATCTCCTACGAGTCAGCACGAATGTGGTCTGCCTCGCGCTGATCCCGCTTTCGCAATGACCTTGTCGCGTGTCAAAACCCCTAAATCTGAGCCTCACCACACCGGACGATGCGGTAACGGTCCGGAGCGTGCTCCCCTCGCCACTGATGTGCACGACATAGTCCTCGTTGACGAGTCAACGATGCGCACGAGACTGGCGCGCCCGGAGAGACTCGAACTCCCAACCTTCTGATCCGTAGTCAGATGCTCTATCCATTGAGCTACGGGCGCGTGGTTGCCTCAACAACCGTCCCCGAGCATATCAGCCACCGGAGAGGATTTTTTGGGGTGGAATCAGCAGGCGCCGCACCTCTTCTAGAATTCCTGCATGGCTGAGGAAAAGACGAACACCTCCGCGTTTACTGAAGAAGAGCGCGAAGCGATGCGCGAGCGAGCGCGCGAAGCCAGGGAGTTCAAGAAGCTCTCCGGTGATGAGCAAGTCGCCCGAAAAATCGCGGAAATGGCCCCTGCCGATCAGAAGTTAGCACAAGCTATCCACACGCTCGTGATGAGTATTTCGCCCAAAATCACTACGAGGACTTGGTATGGTATGCCCGCCTACTACGTCAACGACACAATCGTCTGTTTCTTCCAAGCAGGAAGCAAGTTTGACAGCCGCTATTCAACCCTCGGTTTTCAAGACGCAGCCAACCTCGACGACGGTTCATTCTGGCCAACCTCGTTTGCTGTGACCGCGATGAACGACGCCGTGAGGAAAGAGATCTCGAGGCTCGTCACAAGAGCAATCTCCGAAAGGGGAGAAACCCATCCCGAGTTCGGGCAGAACAGGCGACAAACGCGGAGACGGTGGGATTTGAACCCACGGTTCCCGTGAGGGAACTCCACCTTAGCAGGGTGGTGCACTAGGCCGAACTATGCGACGTCTCCTGAAATGCCCATAAGAACACTTCGTCGACAACTATATCGACGCCAAGTACTAGCGCGGAACCGCTCAGGTTTCATCCCCTGCAGATTGATCCACCAAACCTTCAACAACGTCGATTCCCTCACCGGTGGGGCCTGGTTTGCGATGCGACAGAAGCAATGCCATAAAGCTTACGAATGTCATTGAATACTCCATCGGCCTGCAGGGTTCGAACGAGTGCTGCCATATAGACCTGCTGAGAGGAAATACGCGCCAAGTCACTTCCGTCCCCAACACCCTTACGCGTGCGGAGGAAGCAAAGGACCCAGCAACTGGGTTGTGGCCGGACAGAGCTCCCTGAGACAGGAAATCTCCTAGCCGGAGGGCATATGTTCGATTAATGAATTCCCTCGTGCGGGCCGACAAGGCTACCCATTACGAGCGCGGTGGCCTCAGCCAGTGGCATGGTGTGATTGATAGAAAGACCTGGGTTCTCGGGCTCTTCGTAGGGAGCTCCTATCCCCGTGAAGTTCGGGATAAGACCCCTCCGGGCCTTCGAATACAGGCCTTTCGGATCGCGCCCCTCGCAAACTTCCAGAGGCGTATCAACAAAGACCTCAGCGAAACGCTCCACACCAACAATTCCCCGAGCGTTCTCCCGATCTGCTCGATAGGGTGAAATGAGGCTAACGAGAACGACCAGCCCCGAGTCCGCCATAAGTTTCGCGACTTCGGCGGCCCGTCGAATGTTCTCGACTCTGTCCGGTTCGCTAAACCCAAGGTTCTTATTGAGCCCCAAGCGGAGTGCGTCGCCATCGAGCACGCTGTGTGGAATCCCGTGATTCGCGAGTTCAACTGATACCGCATCGGCCAACGTCGATTTTCCCGACCCCGAGAGGCCGGTGAACCACAGAACGTAGCCTTGCCGACCCGACAACAGTGAACGCTCCGACATCCCAACCTTGAATACGTGCTCCACGAGGTTGTCCGATCGTCGCAGAGTGTGGGTGACCACGCCAGCTGCGATTGTGTTGCCTGATACGTGGTCGATTAGAACAAACCGTCCCAAATCAGCGCCATCAGAAAACGGACTAACAGCAATTTTCTGATGTGTTTCGATATTGACCCGAACAAGATCATTGACGCCTATCCGGTCTAAAACTCCAGCTTTGCGTGTGGCGCCATCGAGACCAAAAATTCGAGTAATCGTGGCCTTGACCGCTTTGTGGCCAACACGCAGAGTGTAGACCCGCCCCGCAAAACCGGGAGCTTCGTCTAGCCAGACCACATCAGCCTCAAACTGGTCGGTTACCCCGAGGGCCCCTTCGGCAGTTAGAACATCCCCCCTCTCGAGGTCAACGTCCGAATCAAGCATCAGCGAGACTTCTCCGGGTGCGCTGGTCAATGACACAGACCCCCCGGAATGGAGCAGTTCAGTGACAGTCAAGCCCCTACCCGGATATCCAGGGGAGAACAGCGTGGAGCCAACTTCCAGAGAGCCCCCAAGAACACTCCCGAGATAACGGCGCCCTCCCCCTGAGACTCGTTGAACATATTGGATAGAGAAGAGTGGCTCACTGTGAGCAACAGTCTGGGGCACAAAATCTTCTAAGACACCGAGGACGGTCTCACCCTGCCACCACGACATTCGTTGTGATGGCTTAACGATGTTGTCCCCTGCGAGGCCGCTCACCGGAACTACTCGACAACGCACATCACCATCACCCATAAGTTGTCGAATGTCGTCCTGAATCGCATCAAAAGCCTTCTTCTTGTAGCCGACCAGGTCCATTTTGTTGACCGCTACGACGAACTGGGTGATGCCAAGCATTCTTGCAATATTGAAATGAACCCGTGTTTGAGGCTTTACACCAACCCTCGCGTCGACTACGAGCAACATTCCATTGGCATGCGATGCCGCGGTGGCCATGTTGCGCGTGTATTGCTCATGCCCTGGCGAATCAGCGATGTGATATCTCCGGGCCTCCGAGTCGAAAAAACGGTGCGCCACGTCAATCGTGATGCCTTGCTCACGTTCGCTTTCCAGTCCATCCAGCAAGTCCGCAATGGTGGTGGCATCGACCTTTCGAGGGTCAAGCCCACCTAGCTGGTCCTCAAAGACTGAACCAGTGTCAAGCAAAAGACGGGCCAGTATGGTGGATTTTCCATCGTCGACACTCCCTGCCGAGGTGAGGTGAAAGATTTCCCTGGGCATTAGAAGTACCCCTCTTTCTTCTTCTGTTCCATGCTCGCTCCCTGATCAAAATCAATCACTCGCGAACTCCGCTCAGAAACTCGAGATTTCTCTAACTCAGCAATGACGTCAGCAACTGTCCCCGCACTCGAGCGAACCCCTCCGGTCAGGGGATAGCAACCGAGGGTTCGAAAGCGAATAGCTTCAAAATGAACCCTTTCGCCCTCTTCCAGAGCGAAGCGCCCATCGTCGACCATGATGAGCGCGCCGTCCCTCTCAACGAACGGGCGAACCTTAGAAAAATACAACGGGACAACAGGAATGCTCTCTCGTTCGATATAGCGCCAGACATCCAGCTCAGTCCAGTTTGATAAGGGAAAGACCCTCATACTGTGGCCCTTGGGAAGCACGGTGTTATAGACGTTCCATAGTTCCGGTCTTTGAGTCTTCGGATCCCAGCCGTGCCGTTCGTTTCGGACGGAGAAGACCCGCTCTTTGGCTCTCGAACGTTCCTCGTCACGCCGAGCGCCACCAAAGACAAAATCAAAGTGATGTTCGTCAAGAACCTGCTTGAGAGCGATGGTTTTCGTGATTTCTGTGTGTGTCGCGGAACCAAAATCAAAAGGATTCACATCCCGCACAATCGCATCCGGGTTGATGTGGACCAAAAGATTTGTTTCCGGCAAGGACGCCATGTATTCACGGAAACGATACATATCGTGAAATTTCCACCGAGTATCAATCACAACGAGGGGAAAAGGTGGTGGCTCTGGCCAAAACGCCTTCTTCGCGAGGGCCCACATGACCATGCTGTCCTTACCCATGGAAAAAAGCATCGCGGGCCTTGTGGCCGCGGCCACCGCTTCCCTAAAGATCCGAATGGATTCGGCCTCCAAGAAACCCAGGTGCCCGTGTGAGTGATCGGGGTCTGGCGCGTCGATCGGTGGTGGTGAAAAGGGTCGAGGCCGGTGGGCATAATCGGCGAGGGTTATTCCTCTCCCAAGGTCCACTCTGTGGAGCACATCATGGAGTTCACCATGAGGGACAATGACAAAGTCTTGCCCCAGAAACTGATGAACCTGGTTTAGTGCAGAGGGAATACTTTCTTGAGACGTATCATCCAGACTGGCCCAGACCGTTGCGCCCCTTCGATCGGTGAGAAAGAGGACCGACCGGTCCTTGATTCGGACGATTTGCCCAAACAAGACTCTCTGTCGCTTTTTGCGCGAAAACTCGTCGAGTGCTCGGGAAACCAAGGGATTGAGCTCTAGACCATCGGCATCACGAATGTCCGGGAAGCTCCGAAGTTTGGGAAGCGCCAGCGCCTCGGTGAGCAAACGAGTGGCATGCCGTGCTGACGTCGGACCACCCTGGCGCTCCAGTGCAGAAACCAGAGTGTTGATGTCACCAACCCTGTCCGAGCTTACGATGTCGATAATCTGAGATGTCGAGATTTGCACAGGAAAACAATATCTTAGATATTTTTATTTGAAGAACCCCTAATTTTGAAGAATTCTTCTTATTAGGCCATACTGCTGACGTGGGCATGGAGTGGGGTTTGATCATTGTGGCGGCGGCCGTCGGATTCCTCGTTGGCTTGACGGGGGTTGGGGGCGGGGCTCTCATGACACCATTGCTCATCGGAGTCTTTGGTATTCCCCTACCCATCGCGGTAGCAACCGACTTGCTCTTCGCGACAGCGACAAAAGTTGTGGGTGTCGGATTTCACCACCGAGTAGGCAATATCAACTGGAGGGTGGCCTCCAGGCTCTGGGCAGGGAGTATTCCCGGTGTAGTGGTAGGGGTTGGACTGCTCATCGTAATCGCGGATAGTCCCTTGTCAGCGTGGCTCAGTTGGCCCTTACTCGCCCTCGTCCTCGCCACCGCAGTCATTTTAGCCAAGCGGGCAATAACAAAACCTGCAGAGCAAACCCTCACTCCGCTACCAGCATCTCCGAAGACTACTGTGAGCAACTACGTCGCCCCAGCTGGTGGCTTCGGTATCGGTTTAGCAGTAGCCATCACCTCTGTCGGTGCTGGTGCTCTCGGGATGGCTCTGCTGGTCAAGCTCTCGCCACCACACACCAAACCGCAAGAGCTTGTCGGAACAGACCTCGTACACGCGATACCCATTGCTCTGATCGCAGGAATTGCCTATGGTTTTGCCGGTCTTGTGTCGTGGGGCCTTCTGGGAATTCTCTTGATTGGCTCGACTCCAGGTGTGCTCGTGGGCTCTGCTTTGTCCAATAAAGTACCGTCACGGCTGATGAACGCAATTCTCGCACTGATTCTCACCACCGCCGCGCTACTGGTTGTCGCCAAATAGGAGACTCTCCCCACAACAGTTCGCGATTATCGCGGAACCGCGCAGGTTTCATCCCCCGCAGTTTGGCCAACCAAACCTTCAACAACCTCGATCCCTTCACCGGTGGGGGCCTGGTCGCCCCCTGCATTGCCGTCCGTTGTTGATCCAAAACCGAGCGACCCATCCGCCAGCGTGAAAGGTTCATCTGTTGCCAAACGCTCTGCAACAACCCGGCCCAGATCAGGGTGAGGAATAACCCGACCCGGGAACAGCTCAGGGTCAGCATCGAGGACTGGATACTGAATAAAGATGATGTTCTCGTTGGGAACACCACGAAGAGCCCGTGCCATGGAGACCATAACGTCCAACTGGCTCAAGCTGGTGGAGAGAACCATGGTTTGCGATGCGACAGAAGCAATGCCATAAAGCTTACGAATGTCATTGAATACTCCATCGGCCTGCAGGGTTCGAACGAGTGCTGCCATATACACCTGCTGAGACGAAATACGGGCCAAGTCGCTACCGTCACCAACACCCTTACGCGTGCGGAGAAAGGCCAGAGCTTGTCCGCCTTCGAGGGTGTGGTAACCCGCCTCTGGGAGGTTCACCCCAGACCAGGGATCAACCAGGGGCGCTGTGACACACACCTCAACACCGCCGACGGCGGTGGAAAGCTGCGCAACACCGGTGAAAGTCATGAGGCCGGCGTAGCCGATGTCGAGACCGGTCAACTGCTCAAGGGCCATTGCCACACAGGGCAGGCCACCAATACCCATCGTGGTGTTCAGTGGCGCCATTGTCTGGGGCTCTGAACTGGTGCCGTCTTCCTGGGGGCACGAGGGAATATCGATTAATAGATCCCTGGGAAAGCTGACAACAATCGCCCGATCATGGTTTTCACTCACGTGAACCAGAACATTGACATCGTTGAGCTCCGAGTCAACGAACTCAAACTGATCGCCTTGGCCGACTCTGGTGTCTGAGCCAACAACCAAGACGTTAAAGCCACCCTCGATATCACCAATGTCGGGAAGTACAAGGGCATTAGGGCCCTCGAGTGCGACGGTCACCAGGTTTGACTGGAGGTTTTGCACCGTGAGGCCAAAAACAATGCCAGTACTGAGCACGAGAACACTAACAAGACCTGCCGCGAGAGCAGTGACCAGCTTCCAGCCGGCAAGGCGCTTCTGCATCCCATGCAACGGCTGAGGGTAGCCGGCATAAGACTCAAAGAGTGAGGGGGATGGGGGTTTAGCGGAATTCTCCACTAGCTCTCCCCCTCTGCATCAAAATTGTGGCGGAGGGCGTGGGATTCGAACCCACGAGACATTGCTGCCCACTAGTTTTCAAGACTAGCTCCATCGGCCGCTCGGACAGCCCTCCGCATGCGATTCTAGGGCACTGACGTTATGGCTCAGTGGGTAAGAGGGGCAAGCGCGGTAGCAACTCCGTCTTGGGTGAAGTCGCCGGTTATCTCGTTCGCGTGAATGCGAACTTCTTCCGGTGCCTGGCCCATAGCAACAGCTCGGCCCTGCCGGGCTGCCCACTGCAGCATTTCAATATCGTTGCGGCCATCGCCGATGACCATGACACGGTCTAAACCAAAGCCGAGCTTCTCCCGAACCAACTCCAGCGCCGTGGATTTGTTGATGCCCTCAGGCGCAATGTCGAGCCATGCTGTCCACCCGACGGTATAGCTCACTTGGTGGAGGCCCATTCCCTCGACGACTTTCAAGAAGTCATCGATTTCATGGCCCGGCGCGATGACGACGACACGTGTTGCCACGGTGGTCAGAAGCTCCTCAAAAGTGACCTGCTCGCTCACGGCATCGAGAGCGCCCTCGGGGAACCAATCCGTGTAGCGATAGAGGCCAGTCTCATCCTCGACGGCATAGTGGGCCTCGGGAAGCGCCTCCCTAATCCGGGTCAAGACAGGCGTTGGATCAAAGTGCTCGACGTGAAAACGTCGGTAGCCCGAGGGCACCGTAGTGTCGCGCTTGAGCGTAATGGCGCCGTTGGAACACACGACATACTCGGGAACGATATCGAGGCGCTCAAGAATGGGAATTGTCATCGATACTGACCTGCCGGTGGCCAAAGTGACTTCGTGCCCGGAATCGCGGGCTTTCTGAACCGCCGATACTACTTCTGACGATAGGTGGCCGTCCTCATGGAGAACTGTGCCATCAATATCTAGAGCAACGAGCCAGCGCTCAGATGTAGTTGTCATGAGTTCTATGTGTACCAGTCTCGGCTTAGCCAGCGCTGATAGCGCTCGCACCGGCCATGTAAGGGCGAAGAATCTCGGGGATTGCGACTGACCCATCCGCCTGCTGATGAGTCTCAAGAATCGCCACAATCCAGCGGGTTGTGGCCAGTGTTCCATTCAGGGTTGCAACGGGTTCGGTGCCGGCATCCTTGTCCCTGCGGAATCTGACGTTCAGCCTGCGGGACTGGAAGGTCGTGCAATTCGATGTGGAGGTCAGCTCTCGGTAGGCACCCTGGGTCGGAACCCATGCCTCAACGTCATACTTGCGGGCGGCACTCGAGCCAAGATCACCAGCTGCCACGTCAATCACTCGGTAAGCAAGGCCCAAGGACTGCAGCATCTGTTCCTGCAAAGCCAGCAGGCGCTCGTGCTCTGTCTCCGCGTCAGTGGGGTCCACGTAGCTGAACATTTCCAGCTTCTGGAACTGGTGAACACGAATGATGCCCTTGGTGTCTTTTCCATAAGAGCCAGCTTCCCTGCGATAACAGGTGGAAAGACCGGCATAGCGAAGCGGCCCGGCTGACAGATCCAGGATCTCGCCGGAGTGATAGCCGGCCAGCGCGACTTCTGAGGTGCCGGTCAAATAGAGGTCGTCTTCGCCCAGGTGGTAGACCTCAGCAGAGTGTTCTCCGAGGAAACCCGTCCCCTGCATAACCTCTGGCTTCACAAGAGTTGGCGGAATAAGCGGTGTGAAGCCCTGTTCCATGGCCACCTTCATGCCCAGTTGCATCAGGCCCATCTCAAGGAGGGCGCCAGCGCCCTTCAGGAAGTAGAAGCGTGAACCAGAAACCTTGACCCCGCGTTCCATGTCGATAATTCCGAGTGCTTCGCCAAGATCCAGGTGATCCTTGGCCTCAAAGCCAAAAGAAGCTTTGGTGCCCACCTCTTTGAGGGTGACGAAGTTCTCTTCGCCCCCGGCCGGGACGCCGTTGATGACGATGTTGGGAAGTGCTCCCAGAGCAGTAGCCGCTGCTTCCTCGGCTTCGGTCACCTTCGCACTGGCATCTTTGACCGCATCGGAGAGTTTCTTGACTGATGCCAGCAGGGCCTCTTTTTCCGGCCCTGCCGCCTTCGCCACGTCTTTGCCGATCGCATTCTGCTCGGCGCGGAGCGCCTCAAACGCTGTGATGGCATCCCTGCGCGTCTTATCGGCAGCAAGCGCGGTGTCAACCAGGCCCTCATTGGCTCCCCGCGTGCGCAGCGAAGCCCTCAGAAGGTCAGGGTTTTCGCGAAGAATTTGGGGGTCAATCACCCCCCTAGTCTGTCACGCTTGTTCTGGCGAACCCGATTTCAGCCGCTCTAACCACGCCCGTGCTTCGACGAATGCCTCGTCCGTGTAACGGGCAGAAACCTCCGGTCGATGACCATTTGCTCTGGGGTACGAACCGAGGAACATCACCTTGGGGCTGAAGCGACGAAGGCCAAGAAGCGCGTCTGCGACGCGCTCATCGTCAATGTGGCCATCAAGGTCGATGACAAAGCGGTATCGTCCCATGGCATCGCCGATCGGGCGGGACTCCAGAAGGCTCATGTTCACGCCACGGGTCGCGAACTGCTCGAGCATCTCGAGCAGGCGGCCGGGCCCGTTATCCGGCAATTCCGCAATGATGCTGGTTTTGTCAGCACCTGTAATGGCGGGTGGGCTTCCGCCTTTTTGAACAAGCACAAAACGAGTGTGAGCATCAGGGTTATCCCCGATGTTGTCTGCCACAACGCTGACAGCGGCGTGAGAAGAAATTCCCGGCGGAGCTATTGCCGCATCGGCCAAACCATCATCGATGATGCTCTGGGCGGCGTGAACATTGGAATTGGCGGGCACGTGCGAGTGGGTAGGCAGATTCTTTTCTAACCATCCACGGCACTGGGCATAGGCAACGGGATGTGCGGCAATGGTCGTCACCGATGACACAGCAACACCAGGCTTTGTAACCAAGACGAAACGAACTGGCACCATGTATTCGCCAACAATGCGCAATTCGGGTGCTACAGCAAGCGCGTCCTGAGTGGCGCTCACGCCCCCCTCAATGCTGTTTTCAATAGCGATCATCGCGAAATGGCTGCGGCCGGAGAGAACATCATCGAGGGCTTCGCCCACGTTGTTGACGGCGACCCAGGTTGCCCCCTGGGCGGCCTGAACCTGACCTAGCGCCTCCCAGGTGAAAGTTCCTACCGGGCCTAGGTAGCTATAACGGGTCTCTGTCGTTGCCACCGCTCGAGTCTAGTTTGCCCGGCATGCCAAGCGGGAGAGGCAGTGGCAGACTGATGGTTACCAACCGCATGAAGGGCCCACCACCATGACGCAACACCACCGCTTCGATGACATCACGGTTGAAGACTTGGTCGCAGGCGGAAGCATGAAGTGGACGAGAAACCCTGGCCAGCTAGCCGCCTTCGTCGCTGAAATGGACTTTGGGACAGCCCCAGCAGTTACCGCCGCACTCGAGCTCGCCACAGCAAAGTCCCAGCATGGTTATCTGCCACCGGCAGCACTGCGAGATATGGGTCGCGCGACAAGCGATTTCCTCGAAGCCCGTTTTGGCTGGAGCGTTCCACGTTCCAGGATTTATGCCACTGCTGATGTGTTGAGTGCTTACGACGTTGTCATGGATCACTTTTCGAAGCCGGGAACCCCGGTGATTCTGCCAACACCCGCCTACATGCCTTTTCTGACACTGACCCACCTGAGGGGGCGCGAGGTCATCCAAGTGCCGATGATCGACGGTGAAAGCGGTCGACCCGAGATGGATCTGAAAGGCATCGCTGATGCCTTTCAGGCAGGGGCGCACCTGCTGATTCTCTGTAACCCGCACAACCCGCTCGGCCGGGTATACACGAAGGAAGAACTGACGGCACTAGCCGAGGTAGTCGACGCTCATGGTGGCCGAGTCTTCTCAGATGACATCCACGCCCCGCTGACCTTTGGTGAGAACCACCATCTCCCCTACGCGTCGATCTCAGAAGTGACCGCCGGCCACACGGTGACCGCGGTCTCGGCATCGAAGGCCTGGAACATTCCAGGCCTCAAGTGCGCCCAGTTGATCGTGTCTAACGACGCCGATTACGAAGTGATGGGCGAGATTGCCTTCATCGTCAACCACGGTGCGGCCACACCGGGTGTGCTGGCTAATGCCGCAGCGTATAGCGAGGGCGGACCGTGGCTCGATGACGTTCTCTCCTACATCGACCGCAACCGCTCATTCCTCACCGAATTGTTGGCACAACATCTGCCCGAGGTTCGCTACCGCGAACCCGAGGGCACCTATATCGCGTGGCTTGATTGCAGGGGACTGCCCGATGTGACCGCGGGTGCATCGTGGGCCGAATTCTTTGCCACACGAGCCAACGTCGGTGTCACCGACGGAGCTTTGTGCGGCGAAGCTGGAATCGGCCACGTTCGATTGATGCTCTCGACCCCTAGCCACATCCTAGAAACCATCATCATCGCGATGGCGACGGCGCTCCGAGAAGCCCAGTACGCGCAGTTCTAGACTGATGACTATGAGGATTGAGCACCAACCAGAATCACAGCGGTATGTGTTGATTGACGGTGAGGCCATCGTCGGTGAAGTCGAGTATGTAAAAGCTGGCACCACGCTCTCGCTCGTGCGCGCAGAGGTGCCGATCGAACTTCGGGGCCAAGGACTGGGCATTCCCCTGGTGCGAGGCACCCTGGAGGCCATTCGAGACGAAGGCGACCTGAGCGTTGTTCCTGTGTGCCCCTATATCGCCAAGTTCATGATGAAGAACAAGGAATTCGATGGGCTGCGCGCTTAGCGCCTCGCTACAATAACGGGCCTCGGTGGGCGTCCCACCTGCTCGATGTCAACCTCAACGCCATAGACGCGACTGACCCGGTCAGCCCTAATTACCTCGGTGGAAGTTCCTACTGCCTCCAGCGTGCCATCGACCATCATGGCCACCCGGTCGGCATAGCCGGCAGCAACCGAGAGATCATGCACGACCACAACCACTCCTCTGCCCACGGTAGCTAGAGCCCTGACAGTGTGCATCACGTCCTCTTGGTGTTTGAGGTCCAGGGCGGCAGTCGGCTCATCCAGTAACACCAAAGGCGTGCGCTGGGCGAGGACTCTGGCCAGAGAGACCCGAGCCTTTTCACCACCGGAAAGCTGGGTAAAGCGACGCCGTGCCAGGTGTGAAACGTCAGCAACCTCGAGTGCATCGGCAATCGCAGCCGCGTCCTGGGCATACTGAGGCGTCCGTGCCCACGGCGCCCTGCCCATTTCGACAATTTCCCAGACAGTAAAAGGGAACGACACGGTGTTGGACTGCATCAACATCGAACGAAGCCTCGCTGCGTCCTCCGGACGATAGCGCGAGGCTTCCTTACCGCCGAGGATCACGCTGCCTCTCGTTGGAGCCAAATCCCCCGCCATCAACGAGAGAACCGTCGATTTGCCAGCGCCGTTCGGGCCAACCAGTGCGAGGACTTCTCCCGGATTTACCTCCAGGCTCACGTCCCGAATAATCGTGCGGCCCTCAAGTTCAACACTCACGCCACGGAGCGCTACCAACGGTGTCGTCATGCCCACCCCCCGCTGCGTCGACGCTGCTGATACAGCAGTGCAAAGAAGAACGGCCCGCCCACCAGGGCAGTCAGCATTCCAATCGGCAAGTCAGCTCCAGCAACCAAAGTCCTGGTCAACAAATCAGCAATAGCCAACAGGGCCCCACCACCCACGGCACTGGCCACCAGCAGTCCGCGGTGCGCAGGGCCCAAAGCCATCCGAATAATGTGGGGGACCACCAATCCCACAAACGCAATGATCCCCGCAAAAGCCACCGCAACACCAGTCAACAAGGCAACCAAAACAATGGCA
>Ga0079300_10000253_pt1 | contig 19161 bp, 30 predicted proteins | sample Wag4_2014_7_11_FD_74799 | JGI IMG/M metagenome (GOLD analysis project Ga0079300, IMG submission 74799) | Fresh water microbial communities from Ohio, USA - Utica-2 Time Series HT 2014_7_11 | ecosystem: Environmental > Aquatic > Freshwater > Water tank | place: USA: Ohio | collected 2014-07-11
GGAGGTAACGCAGGACAGCGCCTGCACCGCCCCCCGCCGCGACCAGCAGCAGGTTGCCAGTCATGGACGTAGCTCCGGATGAGAGGGCTCGGCGGTCGTCTCAGGCTCTGCCAGGCCAAGTCCAGAGAGAAGATCGGCGAAGTCCCTGGGGAGAGGTGCACGAAGGGTCATCCGTCCGCCCTCCGGGTGGGGAAAGGTCAGGGCTGAGGCGTGGAGCATCAGCCGCGGTGCCGGCAGGCCGCCGATCACCAGGGGCCCTCCATACCATGCATCTCCAGCGATCGGGCGCTGGATTGACGCAAGATGGACGCGGATCTGGTGCATGCGGCCCGTTCTCGGAGAGACTTCCAGAAGGGCTGCACCCTCGTTCGCGGCCAGGGTCCGGTACTGCGTCTCCGCTGGCTCTGCATCGACATGGTCCGCAGCACAGACCTGCATGCGGGCCTCGCGGGCGGTCTCCACGCGCCGAAGCGCGTCCGTGATCCGTCCCGACGGCGGGACCGGCACCCCCGGCACCCCCGGTGCTACGAGGGCCAGGTAGGTCTTGATGATCTTCCGGGCCATCATGGCCTTGCCCAGGAAGCTCGCCGCCGGCTGGGTGCGGGCCGCAAGGATCACCCCGGACGTATCCCGGTCGAGCCGGTGGATCAGCCGGGGACGCGCCTTGCCGGGCTTTGCGAAGGCCCAGAGCATCTCGTCCAGAGTGACCACTTGCCCCCGCCCGCCCTGGCTGGACAGGCCTGCCGGCTTATTCAGGCCGAGGACACTGGCGTCCTCATGGAAGACCATGGCCCGGACTTGGGCGACCTGGTCGGCGCTGAGGGGAACGGGTTTGAGCGGCTTCACAAGGCCCATCTAGCTGAGCCGTACCCTGTTCGTCACCCTTGCGCCGAACGCCCTCGTCTCAGTCGGCCGGATCCTGAGTGATCTCGAATCGGTCAAGAACCTCCTGAATCCGCTCCTGGACTGCATCCCTGCCCTCAATCCAATCCTCGCGGGTAAGACCCAGGAAGTGGACACCAATACGGATGCCATCCTTGACAGCGTTTGAACGCCGGAACCCTTCCTCCTTGAAGATGAACCTGGCGTGCATACGAACCACCGCCGGATTGGACTCCAGAACCTCGCAATTGAGCTTCTCCAGGCCCAACTCGCCGAAGACAAACTCCAGCAGGTGAAACTCAAGGGCGGCACCCAGGCCGCCGCGCGCCTCTGGTGCCAGGTAGAAGGCCCAGTCCGCCGTGCGGTGGAGCCGATCTATTGCGGTCACGCTGACAAGTCCGAGGACCTCGCCCTCTCGTGCCAGAACGACAAAGACAAGCCTGCGGTCGTCACCGGCGAGGCCTGCTATCCAGCGGGCATGCTCCTCCTGCGAAATAATGTGATCGGTGTACATGGCGCTGCGTATGTCTGGATGATTGCGCAGGTGGCGCAGGGATTCCTGCTGCTCTGCGGTGCAGCGGCCTATTGGCCGAAGAACAATCGGTCGAGGGACAGACAGATGGGGGCCTTGCGAACTCATCAACGCCCCTCCTGTTTTCGTCCCCGCATCGCCGCCCAGCGCTCCAGGCGCTCGCGGATGCGAGCCTCGGAGCCCTCGCCACGGGGCTCGTAGAAGGTGCGGCGCCCCATGCCCTCGGGGAAATAGTCCTGGCCGGAAAACCCACCCTCGGCGTCGTGGTCGTAGACATAGCCCTCCCCGTAGCCAAGCGACTTCATCAACCGGGTCGGGGCGTTCAGGATATGGGCCGGTGGCGGCAGGGAGCCGGTCTCCTGCGCAGCTTTCCGGGCCCTGGAAAACGCCGTGTAGATCGCGTTCGACTTTGGCGCGCAGGCCAGGTGCACGGTCAGCTGGGCCAGGGCGAGCTCGCCCTCGGGCGATCCCAGGTGCTCGAAGGCCTCCCGGGCGGCGTTGGCCAGGACCAGGGACATGGGGTCGGCAGATCCGATGTCCTCCATGGCTGCCCGGACCAGCCGCCGGGCGATGAACAGCGGCTCTTCCCCACCCTCAAGCATGCGGGCCAGCCAATAGAGGGCGGCGTCCGGGTCGGACCCGCGGATCGACTTGTGGAGGGCGGAGATGAGGTTGTAGTGCCCCTCACGGTCCTTGTCGTAGGCCGGACTGCGCTTTTGCAGGACTTGCCCCAGCGCCGCCGGGTCAAGGGGTGTCGCCGAGGCCAGGCCGAAGAGGGTCTCGGCCAGTGTCAGCAGGTAGCGGCCGTCCCCGTCCGCCAGGGCGACCAGGGCCGAGCGCGCCTCGGCGGTCAGGGGCAGGGCCCGGCCCTCCGCCGCCTCCGCACGCTCCAGGAGGGCGGACTGGGCCGCCTCGTCCAGGCGTCGCAGTACGAAGACTTGGCATCGGGACAATAGGGCACCGTTGAGTTCAAAGGACGGGTTCTCGGTGGTGGCGCCGACCAGGGTGACCACCCCCTCCTCCACCCAGGGCAGGAAGCCGTCCTGCTGGGCCCGGTTGAAACGGTGGATTTCATCCACAAACAGAAGGGTGGCCTGTCCCGCATGGCGCCGGACCCGGGCCTGCTCAAACGCCTTCTTGAGGTCCGCCACACCCGAGAAAACGGCGGAGATCTGCTGGAATTCGTATCCCGCTGCCTGGGCGAGGAGCCGGGCGATGGTGGTCTTGCCCACCCCGGGGGGTCCCCACAGGATCATGGAGGACAGCCGGCGCGCGGCAGCCATGCGCCCGATGGGGCCCTCGGCAGATAGGAGGTGGTCCTGCCCAGCCACCTCGCCGAGCGACCGCGGCCTGAGACGCTCGGCCAGCGGTGCCGAATTGGGCGGGGTCAGGCCCGCAGCTTCGAACAGGTCGGCCATAGCGCAAGCCTAGAGCCTGTTCCCTTCAGACGGAACGTCTGAAGGGGCAAAACAGGCTCTAAGGCCAGATAGTTAGATTCTGTTTCGATCCGATAACCGGTTCCCACTTATCGGAACAGGATCTAGCCGCTTCCCGCGCAACGGTCAGGTCCGGAAATTGCCAGTGATCTCGCGCTCGCCGCGCAGGATGGTCACCGCCCAGTTTCCCGAAGGAACTGACAGGGCACCCCGCAGGTCAGCGACCGTCCCGATCTCGCGACCATTGATCCGGCGGACCACGTCTCCCGGACGCAGGCCCGCATTCATGGCAAAGCCCCGGGAGATATTGATCACCATGACGCCCCGGGACGAGAAGGCGTCGACGCCCAGTTCCTCGGCAACGGCCGGAGAGACGTTCACCACGGTCGCGCCCTGGAAGGGATTGCGGCCGTCCACAAACCACTCGTCCCGAGCGGGCTTGGCAGGCGGGGGCTCCGGACGGAGGCTGACCTTGATCACCTGTTCATTCCGACGAACGGAGAGGGCGAGGCTTTCCCCAGGTCGCGCCGCCCCGACGGCGAAGGACACTGCAGCCGGATCGGCCGCCGGACGGCCGTTCACCGTCAGGATGATATCGCCGGACTTCAGGCCGGCCCGGTCGGCGGGCCCCCCTGGCCAGATGTCGGCCACAAGGGCACCCTGGGGAGAGGACAGGCCCACACTGCGCGCGATCTCCGGGGTGACGGGCTGGGTCCGCGCCCCCAACCAGGAACGCACGAGGACTTGGCCTCCACCCGCCGCGGCTTCGACCACCCGCCGGACCATGGCTGCGGGTATGGCGAATCCAACGCCTGCCGACCCGCCTGAACGCGACACGATGAAGCTGTTCACGCCGATGAGGTCACCATCCATGTCCACAAGGGCACCGCCAGAGTTGCCTGGATTGATGGCGGCGTCGGTCTGGATATAGGTCATCGGCGTCCCACCCTGTGGGTCGGCCGCCCGGTTAAGGGCAGAGATGATGCCGTTCGTGACGGTCTGGCCGACGCCAAAGGGATCGCCGATGGCCAGCACCAGGTCGCCGACCTGAGCTTCATCCGAGTCGTCGATCGGCATGACCGGCAGGCGCTCGGTACCAGCGTCGATCTTGAGCACGGCGAGGTCACCCCGGGCATCCACAAGGAGCACGCGGGCGGGAAACTCCCGGCGGTCCGACAGGGCGACAGTGATCTCCTGGCCACCCTGGATGACGTGGTTGTTGGTGATGATGATCCCGTCCGACCGGACGATGACCCCGGAGCCGAGCGACCCCTCGACCCGGTTGGGGGGTACACCCATTCCAAACATCTGCCAGAAGGGGTCGACTTGCTGGCGGACGACGCGCTTGGCCGAAATGTTCACTACCGCCGGAGCCGCCCTGCGGACCACGGGGGCGAAGGAGGCCTTCATGTTCAGGGGGTCGGAGGGCACCGCCCGGGTCGGCTGGGCGAGGGGCGGAGGTTGGGCTTCAGTCCGCCCGGCGGGGCCAGAACAGGCCGCCAGGAGGACGAAGGCGGGGACCAGGGCTCTGTTCAGGTGCATGGGACTTCCTGTGAGGTTTGGTTCCTGATCCGTCAGGTTTCGGGCGCAATCATGGCGAACTTCATCCGACGGCCGTCCTCATTCCCCCGCAACGGCGGACGGCCCGGTCACAGGCGCAACCGGCTGGGGTCGGCCAACCCGCCAGGCCAGGAAGAAGGCCGCCACCATCAGCGCAGAGGCGATCAGGATCGGCAGGCCCGGCCAGGCCGAAAGGGACTCGTGCTTCAGGGCGAAGACAAAGCTGCCGCCGAACAGGAAGGGGCCGATGATGGTGGCGATGCCTGTCAGGCTCTGGTTGGCGCCCTGAAGCTGCCCCTGCACCTCCGGGCCGACACGCCGGGTCATGAGGCCCTGCAGGCCGGGGGTCAGGAGATTGCTCAGGGCGAAGATGGGCGCCGCCGCAAGATAGGTCAGACCCGTGGGAGCCAGGCCATAGCAGAGGAAGCCGGCGGCGGCCCCCGCACAGCCGATCAGGAGCGCGCCGCGCTCGCCCAGTTTTCGGACCACCGGCCCGACAACAAGGGTCTGCATGAGGATCCCAAGGGCACCTGTCAGGAACATGGTCAGGCTGATGGTCTGGAGGTCCCAGTTGTAACGATAGCCGGTGTAGAGGACGAAGACCGCCGGCAGGACGTTGTGCGCAATCTGGAACAGGAAGCCGACGGTCGCCAGGCCGGCCAGCTGGCCATGCTCAAGCAGGAACTTCAGGGACCCGACCGGATTGGCGCGTCTCCAGTCGAAGCGGGCGCTGCGGCGTTCCGGCGGCAGAGACTCCGGCAGAACGAAGAGGCCGTAGAGGAAGTTGAGAAGGGCCAGGGCACCGGCGACTGCAAAGGGCAGTCGAATTGCGAAATCCCCGACGAGAGATTGCATGAAGGGACCGGCCAGCAGGCCTCCGAGAACTGGCCCGATCAGGAAGCCGAACCCGAAGGATGCGCCCATGAAGCCGAAGTAGCGCGCCCGCTGGTCGACCGGCGTGACGTCCGCCACATAGGCATTGGCCGTGGAAAAACTGGCGGCGGTCATGCCGTTCACGATCCGCGCGACGAACAGCCACATCAGGCTGGGGGCGAAGACCAGGAACAGGAAGTCGAAGGCCAGTCCCAGGAAGGAGATCAGGAGGACCGGTCGGCGGCCGATCCGGTCTGAAAGTACACCCAGTATGGGTCCGAAGATGAACTGCATCACCCCCCAGACCGCGCCGAACAACATGTTCCACTCTGCGGCGGCAGCCGTGTCGCCCCCGGCGAACTCCTTGATTAGGCCAGGCAGGATCGGGATGGTGATGCCAAAGGACACCGCGTTCAGCAGGGCCGAGGCGAAGATGAAACCGAAGGCCGCACGGCGTCGGGTGGGCGTAGAAGCTTCCGTCGTCATGGTCGGATCCCCTGTCGCGCGGGACCTTGGCCCGAAGCCTCGGAGGCCGCAAGTCTGACCTCCCGTCCGAGCGAGAGTTGTTTTCCCGGCAAGCCGCAGCAGAAGGCATTTGGCGATAGCTTCAATGGCCGGCTGCGCGACGAGCTTCTAAACGAGACGCTCTTCCGCTCTTTGCCGCACGTGCGCCTCGCTCTGGCGGCGTGGCGCGACGATCACAACCACCATCGCCCGCACGAACAGCTCGGCTGGCTGACTCCCGCTAGCTACGCGGCCCGGTGGACGGAAAACAAGAGCTTGAAGAACGCCCAATGAGGGCGCGTGATGACGAAGCGACTCCCGTCCCGGCTGGAGGAGGAACGGAAGTCAGGTCAGCGAAAGTTGAGTTTATTCGACCTCACTGATGCGATCACCAGCTCATACCAGCGCAGAGGTAACGGAAAGCAGGTTTCCAGCCGGATCTTTAAACCAGGCGACCTTCGCGCCATCCGGTGCGGTCCAAACGCCGTCCAAGCCTTGTGCGTCACCGAGGAACGAATATCGCTCAGGTGTGACGCCCTCGCTGGCAAGATGAGCGGCGACAACGTGCGCGTCGGGCACCACGAATCCAAAAGCGGGATGTTCAGACGCAACGTAATTCGGGATCGTTGTAATGCGAAGTTTGGCGCCTTCGAAATCCGCGACGAGCGCATAGCCGTCGTCTCTGAGCGAGAGGCCGAGCACCCTCCCGTAGAAGTCACGCGCGCTGACGGTATCGGCTACCTGAATGAAGCCGACGACATGGGTCTTTGCCATGCTTATCATGACGTTTCCTTGGGGCTGAGACGTTCAGACGCACGGGCATCCTAATCCAAACTCTTCGCTGCGCGCAGCTCAGATCGCTCGCATTCGAATGCCGCGCGCATTGTGCTCGACTTCGGCAAGGCCGAGCGCCTCCCGCAGGGGCGGCACGTACATGCCCAGGCGACCGCGCAGGCCCTTGTTGAGACCGTACCAACCGCCGATCGGATTGCGGCTTGAGCGTCCCCACGCTTCAACCGTGCCGTCCTTGGTGTCCCTCTGTTCGTCGGCGGAGCCGAGCTCCATCCCGGCACCTTACCTATTGCGCATCCAGCCTGCCAAAAAAGAAGACCCCGGCGCGAGGCCGGGGTCAAATTCCTTGGTCCTGAACGGGAAAACCTAGGCGTCAGCGAAGGCTGAAACCTGCACCGGTCCGGAGTCCTTGCCCTTTTCCGACGGGTCGCGGTCGACGAACTCGATGACCGCCAGTGCGGCGTTGTCGCCATAGCGGAACCCGGCCTTCAGAACCCGGGTGTAGCCGCCGCGGCGATCCGCATAGCGGGGCCCGAGGGTCGCGAACAGCTTGCCGACCTGCTCCACATCACGGATCTGGCTGATGGCCTGCCGGCGAGCGTGCAGGTCGCCGCGCTTGGCCAGGGTCACAAGCTTTTCCACCACCGGCCGAAGCTCCTTGGCCTTGGGCAGGGTCGTGACGATCTGCTCGTGCTTGATGAGGCTGGCAGCCATGTTGGCGAACATGGCCATCCGGTGCGCGCTGGTCCGTCCCAGCTTGCGGTGCCCATTTCCATGACGCATAGCGGTTTCTCCTCGGGAGCGGGGCGTCTCGCGACGCGCCGCGGGATTACATCTGGTCTTCGAACTTCTTGGCCAGCTCTTCGATATTCTCAGGCGGCCAGTTGGGAACGTCCATCCCGAGATGCAGATTCATGCCCGCGAGCACTTCCTTGATCTCGTTCAGCGACTTTCGCCCGAAGTTCGGCGTGCGGAGCATCTCCGCCTCGGTCTTCTGGATCAGGTCCCCAATATAGACGATGTTGTCGTTCTTCAAGCAGTTCGCCGAGCGAACAGACAGCTCGAGCTCATCCACCTTCTTCAGCAGGGCCGGATTGAAGGGCAACTCGGGCTTGGAGTCAGCGTCGGACTTCTTCTTTGGCTCTTCGAAGGTGATGAAGATCTGCAGCTGGTCCTGGAGAATCCGGGCGGCGTAGGCCACGGCGTCCACGGGTGTCACCGCGCCGTTGGTCTCAACCTCGATGATCAGCTTATCGTAGTCGAGGCTCTGGCCCTGGCGGGTCGGCTCCACACGGTAGGCAACCCGCTTCACCGGCGAATAAAGGCTGTCGACAGCGATCAGGCCGATAGGCGCATCCTCGGGGCGGTTCATCTCCGAGGGGACATAGCCCTTGCCGTTCTGAACCGTGAACTCCATGCGCACGCTGGCACCTTCGTCGAGGGTGCAGAGTACATGGTCGGGGTTCAGGATCTCGATTTCCGCGCCGGTCTCGATCTGACGGGCGGTCACCGACCCTGGCCCCTGCGCCCGGAGTGTCATCCGCCTGACACCATCTGCATGCAAGCGGAGAGCCAGTTGCTTGATGTTCAGAACGATGTCGACGACGTCCTCCCGGACGCCCTCGAGCGAAGAGAACTCATGAACGACACCGTCGATCTGAACGGCGGTGACGGCCGCCCCTTGCAGGGAGGACAGCAGGACCCGGCGCAGGCTGTTACCGAGGGTAACACCAAAGCCGCGCTCGAGGGGTTCTGCCACCAGACGCGCCTTGCGGGACGGGTCGATGCCAAGCTCGATGGCAGGCTTTTCCGGGCGGATGAGTTCGTTCCAGTTTCTTTCAATCACGTATGAATGTCCCTCGAACGCAGGATCGCCGGACGCGTTTTTCGCAGTCCGGCGAAGGAGAAATGCGGAGCTTAACTCGTTAGACCCGACGCCGCTTCGGCGGACGGCAGCCGTTGTGGGGGATCGGGGTCACGTCACGAATTGTGGTGATCGTCATGCCCACCGCCTGGAGCGCCCGAAGCGCCGACTCCCGACCCGAACCCGGACCGGAGACGTTCACCTCGAGGGTCTTCACCCCGTGCTCGGCAGCCTTACGACCGGCGTCCTCGGCGGCCATCTGCGCCGCGTAGGGCGTCGACTTCCGGGACCCCTTGAACCCCATCGTGCCGGCGGAAGACCAGGAGATCGCGTTCCCCTGGGCGTCGGTGATGGTGATCATGGTGTTGTTGAACGAGGCGTTCACGTGCGCCACGCCCGATGTGATATTCTTGCGTTCGCGCTTTTTGACGCGAGCCGGTTCCTTGGCCATCGCTTTGTTCTCTTACTTCTTCTTGCCGGCGATCGGCTTCGCCGGTCCCTTGCGGGTCCGAGCGTTCGTGTGAGTGCGCTGTCCGCGGACAGGCAGCCCCTTACGGTGACGAAGGCCGCGGTAGCAGGCCAGGTCCATCAACCGCTTGATGTTGACGGCGGTATCGCGGCGAAGGTCACCCTCTACTGTGTAGTCACGGTCGATGGTCTCACGGATCTGGAGGACCTCTGCGTCGGACAGTTGGTTGACGCGTCGGGCATCTTCGATACCGACCTTGCTCACGATCTCGGCGGCCTTGGCCTGGCCGATGCCATGAATGTACTGAAGCGCGATCACGACGCGCTTGTTCGTAGGTATGTTTACGCCGGCGATACGGGCCACGTGGGGTTCTCTCCTCGTCACGCAAAGATGCACGAGCACTGCTCTGACCGAGTCAAAAGGCCAGAGCGTCCCTCGCGCGTTTCGCGGAAGGGCCTCGTGTATGGAATAGAAGTTGACTCGTCAATGGCGGGCGCGCGTTTTTCGAGCAATGGGGTCGAAGATCGTAGAGGCGAAGCCGGATTAAGGACCTAGCGCGCCGAAAGCGCCCGATCGATTCCGGAGGCAACCTCATCGATCGACCCCATACCGTCGATCTCCACCAGTTTTCCGGCGTCCTTGTAATAGGGAATAAGCGGAGCCGTCTGGGCATTGTAGGCGTCGAGCCGAACCCTGAAGCTCTCGGGATTGTCGTCCGGCCGGCCCGACTCCGCGAACCGGCCCGCAATCCTCCGCGTGAGGGCCTCGTCATCAACCTTCAGGCGGACCACAAGGTCGATGGCAGCTCCCCTGCCCTTCAGCATTGCGTCCAGCGCCTCGGCCTGGGCAATAGTCCGGGGGAATCCATCGAAGATGGCGCCTCCGGCCGCCTCGGACTGTGGCAGCCGATCCTCGATCAGGGCGATCACAATCTCATCCGTCACAAGTTCGCCGCGCTGCATCACGCCTTCGACCCGCCTGCCAAGGTCGGAACCCGACGCGATCGCGGCGCGCAACATGTCGCCCGTAGAGAGCTGCACCATATTGTGGGTTTCGACCAGCCGCTTGGCCTGGGTGCCCTTGCCTGCCGCCGGAGGTCCGAAAAGGATGAGGTTCATGTGCACAGCTCCCCGTCGCCCAGCCCTGTCCCGGGCCGTTGAAATCGTCCGACCCGGCTAGCGTTCTCGTCCGCCGCGCAGACGGGATTTACGGATAAGTCCCTCGTACTGGTGCGAGAGCATATGAGACTGGATTTGGGTGACCGTATCCATGGTGACACTGACGACGATCAGGATTGAGGTCCCGCCAAGATAAAAGGGAGCCTTGTAGAAGCCGATGAGCGCTTCGGGCAGGAGGCAGACCGCCGCGATGTAGGCGGCTCCGATCACCGTCAGTCGGGTCAGGACATAGTCCAGATGGGCTGCCGTCCGCTTTCCAGGTGAGATCCCGGGAAGGAAGCCGCCATACTTCCGAAGGTTCTCCGCCGTCTCATCCGGATTGAAGACGATGGAGGTGTAGAAGAAGCAGAAAAAGATGATCAACGCTCCGTAGAAGAGCATGAAAACCGGCTGTCCATGCTGGAGCTGGCCCACGGCTCCAGGGAGCCATTGGAGCCACTGCGGCAAGTTCGCCGTCGCCAGGAAGCCCATGGCCGTCGCCGGAAGAAGCAGCAGGGACGAGGCGAAGATTGGAGGAATCACGCCTGCAGTGTTGACCTTGAGCGGCAGGAAGGAGGTCTCGCCTCCGAACATGCGGTTGCCCTGCTGGCGCTTGGGATACTGAACCAGGATGCGGCGCTGCGACCGCTCCATGAAGACAATCGCAAAGACCACGGCGACGGCCAGGATCAAGATCATCACCCCGCCAAAGCTGGACATCTGGCCAGTACGCATGACCGTCAGCAGCTGCATTACCCCCGTGGGAAGGCCTGCCACGATCCCCGCAAAGATGATCAGGGACACCCCGTTCCCCACGCCCCGACTGGTGATCTGTTCACCGAGCCACATCAGCAGCATGGTGCCGCCCGTAAGGGTCACGACGGTCGACAGGGTGAAGAACGGACCGGGGTTAACAACAAGGCCCGGGCTGGCCTGCAGGCTCGCCGCGATAGCCGCAGCCTGGATCACAGCGAGCACAACCGTGAGATAGCGCGTGTACTGGTTGAGCGTCTTGCGCCCCGCCTCGCCACCCTCTTTCCGGAGCTTCTCCCAGGGCGGATAGATCGCGCCGAGGAGCTGGACGATGATGGAAGCCGAGATATAGGGGCCGACATTCAGGGCGAAGACGGCCATTCGCTCAACGGCGCCGCCCGAGAACAGGTTGAACATCCCGAGGATGCCCTGTGACTGCCCCTGGAAGGCGGCGGCGAAGGCACCCGCGTCGATCCCCGGGATCGGCAGGTAGGTCCCGAGACGGTAAACCACCAGGACGATCAGGGTGAAGTAGATACGCTTGTGGAGTTCCGTCGCCTTCTGGAAGGCGCCGAAATTCAGGTTCGCGGCAAGCTGCTCAGCGGCCGAAGCCATGGGACACCCTCACTGATGAGCCTACCAAGATAGGGTGCGTGCGAGGCCCTGTCAGCCCTCGCGACGCTCCCGATCCCGGATCAGGCCCGGACCTTCTTTTGAAGCTTGCCCTTGGGCTCGCCGGTATCGACCGGCGCGGTGGTGGTCACCGTTCCCCCCGCCTTTTCGACAGCCGCCTTGGCAGCGGCGGAAGCGGCGTAGACCGTCAGGTTGAGCTTGGACGTCAGTTCGCCCTTGCCCAGCAGCTTGATGCCATCCAAGGGACGGCGGACCACGCCGGACGCGACCAGGGCCGCGGCATCAATCGGTGCCTTGGCGTCAAGCTTGCCAGCGGCGACCGCCTGCTCCAGGCGCCAGAGGTTCACTTCCGCGAACTCAAGCGCGAAGGGATTGTTGAAGCCGCGCTTGGGCATGCGCATGTGAAGCGGCATCTGGCCGCCTTCGAAGCCGGCGATGGAGACGCCAGTCCGGGACTTCTGGCCTTTGACGCCGCGACCGGCGGTCTTGCCCTTACCAGAACCGGGACCGCGACCGACGCGCATGCGTCCCTTTACGGAACCGGGGCTTGGGGCGAGTTCATTGAGCTTGGTCATTTGCGCCTCTCTCCTGAGATCTGTCGCCGGGCGTACCGCCCGACTCGGCTTTGACAATGTTGGCGCTTCGGGTGAAGCGCATAAGGTCAGGCGGAAACCACCTCGACCAGGTGATGGACCTTGGCGATCATGCCACGGACCGAAGGCGTATCCTCAAGTATTGAGACACGACCAATGCGGTTAAGGCCCAGGCCCACGAGGGTCGCGCGCTGGTCCTTCTTACGCCGGATAGGGCTGGCGATCTGACGAACGGTGACCTTGGTCATGCTCATTCTCCGTCGGCGGCGGCCGAGGCGCCTTCGGCGCGGCGACCGAGGACGTCAGCAACCTTCTTGCCTCGCTTGGAGGCGATTTGGCGCGGCGAAGACTGGGCCTTCAGCGCCTCGAAGGTCGCACGGACCATGTTGTAGGGATTGGACGATCCGACCGACTTGCCGACGACGTCCTGGACGCCGAGGGTTTCGAGCACGGCGCGCATCGGGCCGCCGGCGATGACGCCGGTACCGGGAGGCGCAGACCGGACCATGACCTTGCCCGCGCCCCAGCGGCCTGCGCCGTCATGGTGCAGGGTACGGCTCTCGCGAAGCGGCACGCGGATCATCGTCTTCTTGGCTTCCTCGGTGGCCTTGCGGATGGCCTCGGGAACCTCACGGGCCTTGCCATGGCCGTAACCGACACGCCCTTTTTGGTCGCCGACCACCATGAGAGCCGCGAAGGAGAACCTCCGCCCGCCTTTCACGGTCGCCGCGACGCGGTTGATGTGAACCAGTTTCTCGACGATGTCGGACTCCGCGCGCTCCTCCGTAGGGCCGCCCCGGTCTCGCCCGCGGCGTTGTCCGCCGTCGCCACGCTGTTCGTTTCCACGCGCCATCAATTACCCCTAGAAGTTCAGGCCGGCTTCACGCGCGGCGTCGGCGAGGGCCTTGACCCGGCCGTGATAGATGTAGCCGCCCCGATCGAAGACGACGTCCGTCACGCCCTTCTCGAGGGCGCGCTGGGCCACAAGGGCACCGATCCAGGCCGCAGCGGCCTTGTCGGAACCTTTCTGGGGCGCATCGGTCTCGAGGGTCGATGCTGAGGCGAGCGTTACGCCATTCGCGTCATCGATGACCTGAGCGTAAATGTTCTTGGACGACCGGAACACGGAAAGACGCGGCCGGCCATTGGCCAGCTTGCGGAGCCGGATACGGGTGCGCTCGGTCCGCCGCTTGGCGGAGTCACGGGTGGAGACAGCCATGGCCTACTTCTTCTTGCCTTCCTTGCGACGGACCTTCTCGCCAAGATAGCGAACGCCCTTGCCCTTGTAGGGCTCGGGCGGCCGGATCCGACGAATGCGCGCGGCGATCTCGCCAACCGCCTGCTTGTCGATTCCGCTGATCCGGATTTCAGTCTGCTTGGGAACTGCGAAGGCGATACCCTCGGGTGGGGGCAGATCCACTTCGTGACTGAACCCAAGCTGCAAACTCAGGGCTTCACCCTTCATCTGCGCGCGATAGCCCACGCCTACAAGCTCGAGGGCCTCCTCGTAACCGGCAGACACGCCCACCACCATGTTGCTCACCAGGGTGCGGGACAGGCCCCACATCGCCTGGGCGCGGGTGGTTTCCACGCGCTTGGACACCAGGAGTTCCGCGCCTTCGTGACGCAGTTCGATCTCCTCCGGCAAAGTCCAGGACAGCTGCCCCTTGGGGCCCTTCACCGTCAGGGTCTGGCCCTCGATAGTCACCGCAACGCCTGCAGGCGTCGGAATCGCCTTCTTTCCGATCCGGGACATATCAATACACCCGCAGCAGGACTTCGCCGCCCACATTGGCGTCACGCGCCGCCGTGTCCGACATGACGCCCTTGGGCGTCGAAAGGACCGAGATGCCAAGACCGTTCTTGATGGGCTTCAGGTCCTTGATGGACGAGTAGACCCGGCGGCCAGGCTTCGACACCCGGCGGATCTCCACGATGACCGGCTGGCCGTCGAAGTACTTGAGCTCGATCTCGAACTCAGGGAAGGCGCCAGGCGTCTCCACCATCTGGTAACCGCGGATGTAGCCCTCCTCGGCCAGTACGTCGAGCACGCGGGCGCGCATCTTCGAAGCCGGGCAGGAAACCTTCGAACGGCCGCGCATGGCGGCGTTCTTGATGCGGGCGATCATATCGCCAACGGGGTCGTTCACCATGGGACCCTCCTCACCAGCTCGACTTCACAAGGCCAGGAATCTGGCCCTGAGAGCCGAGTTCGCGCAGGGCGATCCGGCTCATCCTAAGCTTGCGGTAATAGGCGCGCGGACGGCCTGTGACCTCACAGCGGTTACGGATCCGGACCTTCGACGAACTGCGGGGCAGTTCGGCGAGTTTGAGGCGGGCCTCAAAACGATCCTCGAGCGGTAAGCTCTCGTTATTCGCGATCGCCTTCAGCGCCTCACGGCGCGCGGCGTAGCGCTGGACGAGCAGCTTGACCCTCTCGTTACGGTTGACGGCGCTCTTCTTGGCCATGTTACCTTTCCTTCCCGTCCGTTAAGCGTTGAACGGGAACTGGAATTCCCGAAGAAGATGGCGAGCTTCCTCATCGGTCTTCGCAGTCGTGGCGACGATAATATCCATGCCCCACATTTGATCGATCTGGTCATAGTTGATCTCAGGGAAGACGATATGTTCCCTAAGACCCATGGCATAGTTGCCACGACCATCGAACGACGTAGGCTTAAGTCCCCGGAAATCCTTCACCCGCGGAAGCGCGATGGTGATCAGCCGATCCAGGAACTCGTACATTCTATCCTTGCGCAGGGTAACCTTGGCGCCGATCACCATGCCCTCGCGCAGTTTGAAGCCGGCGATGGAGTTCCGCGCCTTTGTGGTCACAGGCTTCTGGCCCGCGATACGCGTAAGGTCAGCAATCGCCGACTGGACCTTCTTGGAGTCCGCGACGGCCTCACCGATCCCCATGTTCAGGACGATCTTGTCCAGGCGCGGGATCTGCATTTCGTTCGTGTAGCTGAACTGTTCCTTCATCGCCCCGCGGATGCGCTGGCGATAATCGGTCTTCAGCCTCGGCTCGTAAGCTTGCTCAGCCATTGATGACCTCACCGGTGGTCTTGGCCACACGGACCTTCTTGCCGTCCTCTGCCCGGAAACCGACACGGGTCGGCTTGCCTTTGGAATCGACGATGGCGACGTTGGAGACATGTAGGGCCGCCTCGCGGGAGCGAATACCGCCCTGGGGATCGGCTTGGGTTGCCCGGGTATGGCGCTGGATCATGTTGATCCCCTCAACCACAACCCGGTCTTCCTTCGGTATGACCTTCAGGACAGAACCTTGACGGCCCTTGTCCTTCCCGGCGAGGACCACAACGCGGTCACCCTTCTTGATCTTGGCGGCCATTACAGCACCTCGGGGGCGAGCGAGATGATCTTCATGTGGTTCTTGGCACGAAGTTCGCGCGGAACCGGTCCGAAGATACGGGTGCCAATGGGCTCGCTCTGCTTGTTGACGATGACGGCGGCGTTGCGGTCGAAACGGATCAGGGAGCCGTCCTTGCGCTTGATGGCCTGGGAGGTCCGAACGACGATCGCCTGGAGGACGTCGCCCTTCTTAACGCGTCCCCGCGGAATCGCTTCCTTCACCGACACGACGATCTTGTCGCCGACGCCAGCGTAGCGACGCCCCGCCCCGCCCAGAACCTTAATGCACATGACACGGCGGGCACCGGAGTTGTCAGCCACTTCGAGGTTGGTCTGCATCTGGATCATGAATCAGCCTCCCTCAGGTCGCCTGCGAAGCGACTGCCTTAGGCAGGGCTTCCCAGGTCTTGGTCTTTGAGCGCGGAGCGCACTCGATGATGCGGGCGATTTCACCCGCCTGGTAAGAATTGGCCTCGTCGTGAGCATGGTACTTCTTCGACCGACGAACGGTCTTCTTCAGCACCGGATGCAGGAACGTGCGCTCAACCTTTACGACGATGGTCTTATCGCCCTTGTCGGAGACGACGACGCCTTCAAGAATTCGTTTCGGCATATTCGTACTCCCTAGGCCGTTGCCTGGCGGCTGCGCAGGACGGTCTTGATCCGGGCGATGTCCCTGCGGACCTCGCCGGCACGGTGGGTCTTCTCGACCTGGCCAGTGGCCGCCTGGAAGCGCAGGTTGAACTGCTCTTTCTTCAGCGTCAGCAGGCTCTCAGAGAGCTGGTCGGGGGTCATGCCCTGGATATCCTGGATATTCATCACGCGTGCTCCGCGACAGCGTCGATACGGGTGACGATGCGCGTCTTGACCGGCAACTTCGCCGCGCCGAGGCGCAGGGCCTCCCGCGCAATGTCATCGGGAACACCGTCGATCTCGAACATGATCCGTCCGGGATGCACCCGAGCGGCCCAGTACTCGACAGAGCCCTTGCCCTTGCCCATCCGCACTTCCGCGGGCTTGTCTGTGACCGGAACGTCCGGGAAGATCCGGATCCAGACCCGGCCCTGACGCTTCATCTGGCGAGTGATCGCCCGACGGGCCGCTTCGATCTGCCGGGCGGTGATCCGCTCGGGCTCGACGGACTTCAGCCCATAGGAGCCAAAATTCAGCGTGAAGCCGCTCTTGGCCGTCCCGTGGATCTTGCCCTTGAACTGCTTACGGTACTTGGTTTTCTTCGGGGAAAGCATGGCTGTCTCTTAGGCTCCCGCGGTCTCGCGGCGGTCGCGGCGCGGACCCCTGTCCGGACGATCGCCGGAGCGTTCACGCCCGCCACCCTCACCGGCCGGGCCGGATTCAGTGGCCAGACGCTTGTCCATTGCCATGGGGTCGTGCTCGAGGACTTCGCCCTTGAACACCCACACCTTCACGCCAATGATTCCGTAGGTCGTCTTGGCCTCGGCAAAGCCGAAGTCCATGTCCGCACGCAGGGTATGGAGCGGCACGCGGCCTTCCTTGTACCACTCCATGCGGGCGATTTCCGCCCCGCCCAGACGACCGGAAACGTTGATGCGAATGCCCTTCGCGCCCAGCCGCATGGCCGACTGCATGGCCCGCTTCATGGCCCGCCGGAAGGCGATCCGCCGCTCAAGCTGAGCCGTGATGTTCTCGGCAATAAGCTGGGCGTCGGCCTCGGGCTTCCGGATTTCGACGATGTTCAGGTGAACCTCACCGCCCGTGATGGCCGCGACATCCTTGCGCAGCTTCTCGATGTCGGCACCCTTCTTGCCGATGATCACGCCAGGGCGCGCGGCATAGATGGTGATCCGGCACTTCTTGTGCGGGCGTTCAATAATGATCCGGCTAACGCCGGCCTGGTAGAGACGCTTCTTCAGCTGCGCCCTGACCTTGAGGTCCTCGTGCAGGAGGCGGCCGTAGTCGGCACCACCGGCGAACCAACGGCTGTCCCAGGTACGATTGATGCCGAGGCGAAGCCCGACCGGATTAACTTTCTGACCCATCAGGCGGCCTCACCAAGTTCACGGACCACGATGGTTATCTCGCTGAATGGCTTCTGGATGCGGGACGCACGGCCGCGGGCGCGGGCCGCGAAACGCTTCATCGTCAGGTTCTTGCCCACATAAGCTTCGGCGACGACCAAGGAGTCGATGTCGAGGTTATGGTTGTTCTCAGCGTTGGAGATAGCCGAGTAGAGCGCCTTGCGAACATCGCGGGCGATCCGCTTGTGGCTGAACTCCAGTTCGTTGAGGGCCCGCTGGACCTTGAGGCCGCGGATCGACTGGGCGACGAGGTTCAGCTTCCGGGGACTCACCCGCAGGGTGGTCGCCTTGGCCATGGCCTCGGCGGGCTTCAGGCGACGGGGATTGGCTGGCTTGGACATGCCTACTTCCTCTTCGCCTTCTTGTCCGCTGCGTGACCCGGGAAATACCGGGTGGGCGCGAACTCACCGAGCTTCATGCCGACCATGTCTTCGGAGACGATGACAGGCACGTGCTTCTGGCCATTGTGGACGCCGAAGGTCAGGCCAACGAACTGCGGCATGATGGTCGAACGGCGCGACCAGGTCTTGATGACGTCTTTGCGGCCAGAGCCCTGCGCGGCCTCCGCCTTCTTCAACAGATAACCGTCGACGAACGGTCCTTTCCAGACGGAACGGGTCATGGATCAGCGAGCCTTCCGGGCGTGACGCGAGCGGATGATGAACTTATCCGTCGCCTTGTTGGTGCGGGTACGCGCGCCCTTCGTCGGCTTGCCCCAGGGCGTGACGGGGTGGCGACCGCCAGAGGTGCGGCCTTCGCCGCCGCCGTGCGGGTGATCGACCGGGTTCATGGCGACGCCGCGGACGTGCGGGCGACGGCCCTTGTGGCGCGAGCGACCCGCCTTGCCGAGGACCTCGTTCATATGGTCCGGGTTCGAAACGGCACCGACCGTGGCCATGCAGCCGTCCGGAACCATCCGCAGCTCACCCGAATTCAGCCGGATCTGAGCGTAGCCGGCGTCACGACCGACCAGCTGAGCATAGGCACCCGCCGAGCGGGCGATCTGACCACCCTTCAGGGGCTTCAGCTCGATATTGTGGATGATGGCGCCGATGGGCATGGAGCGAAGCGGCATGGCGTTGCCCGGCTTCACGTCCGCGCGGTCAGACGCGATCACCTGGTCGCCAGCCTTGAGGCGCTGCGGGGCCAGGATGTAAGCGATCTCTCCGTCCGCATAACGGATCAGGGCGATAAAGGCCGTCCGGTTCGGATCATACTCAATCCGCTCGACCGTGCCGACGACGTCGAACTTGCGGCGCTTGAAGTCCACCATGCGGTAGAGGCGCTTGGCACCGCCGCCACGGAAGCGCACGGCAATGCGCCCGCCACCGCCCCGTCCGCCGGTCTTTGACAGACCTTCGACGAGGGACTTTTCGGGGCGACCCTTGTGGAGTTCGGACCGGTCGATGAGCACGAGGGCGCGCCGGCCGGGCGAAGTCGGATTGTACTGTTTCAGAGCCATCGGTTCAAAGCCCCGTGGTGATGTCGATGGACTGGCCTTCGGCCAGGGTCACGACAGCCTTCTTCACGTCCGAGCGACGGCCTTCACGGCCGCGGAAGCGCTTGGTCTTTCCCTTGACGTTCAGGGTGTTGACCTTGGTCACCGAGACCTTGAACAGGGCCTCGACGGCCGCAGCGATCTCGACCTTGCTCGCGTCAGTGGCGACCCGGAACACCACCT
>Ga0079300_10000254_pt1 | contig 19126 bp, 19 predicted proteins | sample Wag4_2014_7_11_FD_74799 | JGI IMG/M metagenome (GOLD analysis project Ga0079300, IMG submission 74799) | Fresh water microbial communities from Ohio, USA - Utica-2 Time Series HT 2014_7_11 | ecosystem: Environmental > Aquatic > Freshwater > Water tank | place: USA: Ohio | collected 2014-07-11
CCTTGAGACCGGTCGCCAGCTTGTCACCGCGGGCGCTGACCGTAACTTCCCACGGCGATTGAGCCTTCGGCAGGCGTGCATTCCACCGGGCGGTCAACCCCCCGGAAGCCCCCGGCAGGCCGGCGTCAAGTCGACTGACCGAGGCATCGCCCGCAAAGGTGAGCCCGCCGAGGAGGTTTCGCCTGCCCGTTCCCGAGGCGCGGAAGCCTGCCCCGACAGCCTTCATGTCCTCGATCAGGATCTCGCCGTCGTCCTGCCTTGCGACCTTGAGGTTCAGGGATGGCGAAGCGCCTAGCAGGGCGAAGACAAGTCCCTCCCCGCGCCCGCCGCCGCCCTGGACTCGCGCGTTCAGCCCAATCCGTCCCTTCCGGGACTCCAGCGCGATCGGGCCCGAGACCGATCCGAGCCGATAGCCTCCAAGCCCGGTCTGCTCGACCCGGCCCTCCCCGTTGAAGCTCCAGGTCTCCAGGTCACCAACTAGCCGACCGGAGATACGCGCCCGCCCTGCATCCACACCATCGCCGAGGATGCGGCCGAGAGAGGGGGCCGTGACCTCAACATCCAAACCCTTCCCCCCGACCCGTCTTTTCTCGAAGTCGAGGGGGCCCCGGATCAGCGCCGAGGCTGCGTCCGTCGCAAGGGTCAGGGTCGCGACGTAAGCACCGCGGTCCTCCGCGACACCCTCGGCGCGGCCGTCCAACTTCAAGCGCGCGCCGATTCGCTCAGCAACTGGTCGCGTGAGGCTCGAGGCAGACAGGTCAATCTGGCCCGAAAGCGTTCCGGACCTCGGGCTCCAGGCTCCGCTGAGGGCGACGGGCTGGTTATCCCCTGAGCGAAGGTCAGCTCGCACGCGCCCCTGATCCATTCGGCCATCTGCCTCCAGCGCCATCCGGAAGGGCCTGTCCGCCGGGAGGCCAAGCACCCCGGCGAGCGCGCCGCCGTTGGCCTCCAATGCATCGGCGCGAAGCTTGAGGGGGCGGTCCTTGCCGACGTCCAGGACAGCGTCCAGGTGGTCGCCGTCATGCAGAAGGCTCGAGGCCTGCAGGCCTGCGGAATATCCCCCATCGGCGCGACGCGCCTGAAGCCCTCCCTTCAAGCTGAACAAGCCTCGGCGGGTACTGAAGGCCGGATCGCTCTCGATGACAGCGGATAGCCTCGTGACCGTAACCGTCACCGGCAGGGGCTTGTGCGGCTGGGGAGGCCTGAGGACCGGCCGCCGAAGAACGTGCACCCGGTCAGCGGACGCAGATACCACCCGGACCTCCCGCGCCAGAAGGCGGGTGGGCTCCCACGTCACGTCAAGGGATCGAGCCTCCAGCCAGATCCCTTTGGCATCCCGGATGGCGAGCCGGTCAAGGGTGAGGCGGCCGAGGGGGTCGCCGGCCAGGCCGCTGACCTCAAGGTGTCCAACAGGGCCCGCCGGAAGCCCATCCGCGACGGACTCGATCAGGGAAAGGGCCGCAGGGGTACGAAGGAAGAAGGGTGAGGCCAGAGCCAGGCCCGCGAGGACGAACACGAGCACGCCCAGGGCGGTCAGCCAGGGCCTGACGCGCCGCTTTCCAGTCTGCCTCCCGGGAGGCGGGATGTCAGGCTCGCCGGTCAAAAGCTCTGACCGATGCTGACATAGATCTGGTAGCTCGGGTCGTCTCCCCTTGGGTTCAGCGGGACCGCGAGGTCGAAGCGGATGGGTCCGAAGCCGAGGTTATAGCGGACGCCGAGCCCGACACCGACGCTGAGGTCTGTGAAGTCGGGGGTCTGGGATGTCCCAACAGCCCCAGCATCCACGAAGGCCACTATGCCCCACTGAGAGGTCAGGTCATGGCGGACTTCGCCTGAAACCTCCATCAGCGAGAGGCCGCCTGCAGGGGTGTCATCCGGGAAATAGGGACCGACACCCTGATAGACATACCCCCTCACCGAGCCACCGCCGCCCGCGTAGTATCTCCGGGAAGCGGGGACGCCGGACGGAGTTCCGCCGAGGATTGATCCGACCTTTGCCCGTCCGGCCAGGATGGTGTGCCTGTCGCCCCCGAACGGCAGGTATGCGGAGCCCTGCACGGTTGCCTTGACATAGCTGAGGGTGGCGCTGCCCGTAATCGCTGTCGGTTCAGCCCTTGCGTCGACCCGCCAGCCCGACCTGGGATCGAGGATATCGTCCGTTTGGTCGTAGGCCACCGCGCCCAGAAGCGATGCGATCACCTGCTCCCGGGTGCGAATCGAAACATAGGCAGGATCCCGCTCCCGCGTCTGGCTGTACTCCAGCGCGGCGCCCACGGTCACGTAGGACACGTCAGACCTCCGCCGCTCGACGTCGGCGCGGACTTCCAGGCCGGCCTCGTCATAAGCCGAGGTTTCACGGTTGTAGACTGCCGCATAGCCGTTGAGCGACTGGCGGAAGCGGCGCCAGTGCGGCAGCGAGATCTCTGCGCCCAAACGGCTGTCGACAGTGGAGGCGCGGGCGAAGATGGCGCTCGTATCCGCAAAGCCGAAGCGGTTGAAATGGCTCCACCGCATGTCGGCCCCGAGGCCCTCGCTGCTTGCGTAGCTTGCGCCCGCCTCCAGTCGTTGGGGCCGCCTGTCCTCAAGCGTGACGATGACGTTCCTGGGACCGTCCCCATCCGCCATTTCAGGAGCGGCCAGGGACACTGAGACCTGGTCATAGACGCCTGTCTCGACAAGCCGCTTTTCGAGGTCCGACAGGGTTTCCGGGACATAGAGGATACCGCTCGCCCAGGGCGAAAGGGAGGCCAGCCAGTCGCCACGGGTCCGTCCCTCTGTTTCCAGGCGAATGCCACCCAGCCGCACAATGGCACCGGAACTGATCCGATAGGTCGGCCTGAGGGTCCGGTCAGCGTGATCGACGATGACTTCCCGCGGGCCGATAAAGGCGTCCGCATAGCCTTCCTTCTGGATTGCCGACAGGACCCTCGCCTCGGCGGAAACCACGTCGATTGCCCGGGCTGGCTGACCGGGCTCGAGCTCCAGCCGACTGAACCCAAGAGCCTGCAACGCTTCCGGCGGCGCGGGTTCGACCCATTCGATCCGAGGTTCGGCGACCTGGAATCGAGGCCCGATGGAGACATCCACGAAGGGCTCAGCCACGGCGTCATCAGAGATGCCTGGCTGGACGTTGAATTCGTAATAGCCTTCCGAACGCAGGACTGCGGCGACCTCGCCAGAAGCGGTGTTGGCCCTCTGCCGGGCGTCGAAGCGGCTGCGGACCGGACGTTCTGTGGTCCCGATCGCGGCCTCGATCCGTGTCCGGAGATCCGCCGGCAGGTCACCCCGCACACGGGCGCGCACAAATGGGGTCGCCGCCGCCGCGAGGTCCGCAGTCAAGAGGCCGAGCCCCAAAAGCCCCGCCGCAAGACTCCGCCTCTGAAACCGCCGCGTCCAGGTCAAGCGCGCGCCCCCTCAATGGGGGTGAGATAGCCTGTCGAATTGCCCTCTGTCATCCGCCGAGGCGAAGAGACCCCGTTGCCCAGTTTTCTGGCAATCGCCCGAAAATAGGGCGGTGGTGGGGGTGGCAGTCGCCAAACCCGGCTTCCCACTCTATGCAGGTCGCTCAATGTCTAGGCTTTTCCCTTATCGTATCCGAACGGAAGGGAGCACCGGGTGAGATACGCTTTGGCCGATCCTTCTCATCCGTCCGGCGCACACGCCGCGGCGGTGAAACCTTATGACGAGATGATGGATCCGACGGGGGAGGTAAGGCCTCACTATGCGGCCCTCGCCCGGCGAGTCGCGTCGCTTGCGGAGGAAGACCTCGCTGAGCGGCAACGCCTGCTCGAACGGTTCTTCCTCCTGCAGGGCATCACATTCACGGTTTATGGAGCCGAGAGCTCAACCGAGCGGATCATTCCCACTGATCTTCTGCCCCGGATCATACCGGCGACAGAATGGGCGACGATCGAGGCGGGGCTGACCCAGCGCCTGAAGGCGCTCAACATGTTCCTCGCCGATATCTACAGCGGCCAGAAGATCCTGATGGACGGCGTCGTTCCTCGGGAGCTCGTCCTCGGGGCGCCCTCCTACCGGCGGGAAATGCAGAATCTCTTCGTACCGCACCAGGCGTACGCCAACGTCTGCGGCAGCGATCTTATCCGTAAGCCGGACGGCGGGTTCGCCGTTCTCGAGGACAACCTGCGTGTACCCTCTGGCGTTTCCTACATGCTGGCGAACCGCGAGGCGGCCAAGCGCACCTTCCCGGGTTCGTTCCGGATTGCCGGGGTCCGCCGGATCGAGGAGTATCCGGACCTCCTGCTTTCCACCCTGCGAAGCATGGCGGCCGACTGGCGCCCAAACCCCCAGGTCGTCGTCCTGACACCGGGCGTCTACAATTCGGCCTACTTCGAGCACGCCTACCTCGCCCGGCTCATGGGCGTGCCCCTGGTCGAGGGGCGCGATCTCGTGACCCACGACAATATGGTCTACATGCGCACCACCACCGGCCTGCGCAGGGTGGACGTCATCTACCGGCGCGTGGATGACGATTTCGTCGATCCACTGTCATTCCGCAGGGACTCCAGCCTGGGTGTCGCCGGTCTTTTCAACGCCTACCGCGCTGGCAATGTCGTGATCTGCAACGCCCCTGGGACCGGGGTGGCCGATGACAAGGCGGTTTACGCCTATGTCCCTGAGATCATCAGCTATTACCTGGGCGAAGACGCCATCCTGCCCAACATCGAGACCTATCTGTGCCGGGAACCATCACAGCTTTCCCATGTGCTGGCCAACCTCGACAGCCTTGTGGTCAAGGCCGTGGGGGCGTCGGGTGGCTATGGAATGCTGGTCGGTCCCCATGCCACACAGGCCGAGCGCGAGGCCTTCGCCGAGGCCCTGAGGGCGAACCCGGACAACTACATCGCACAGCCCACCATCCAGTTGTCGACGGCCCCCTGCCTGATCGACGGTGCCATCGACCCGCGACACGTCGACCTGCGCCCCTTCGTCCTGTCGGGTGACAAGATACGGGTGACCCCTGGCGCCCTCACCCGCGTCGCCCTGCGCAAGGGCTCCCTGGTCGTGAACTCCAGCCAGGGCGGAGGCTCCAAGGACACCTGGGTTCTCGGCGAGGGCGATGGCCAGGAGGCCCGGCCATGATGCTCGCCCGGGTGGCTGACAGTCTCTACTGGATCGGGCGGTATGTGGAGCGCGCTGAGCATATGTGCCGGCTCGCCGACGTTCTCCTTAATGCCACCCTCGACAGGACCGAGAGCTCTGGACAGGTCGCAGGCATGGTAATGTCGGCCATCACCGACGGGCACCACGATGCCCCGCTCTCGCCCTCGGACGCCGCCCTGGCGATCACCATGGATAGCGAGAACGGCGACTCGGTAACAGCTGCTCTCGCCAGGGCCCGGGAGAACGCCCGCCAGGTCCGCGACCAGTTGACCACGGAGACCTGGGAGCGGCTGAACCTGATCCACCTCCGAGTGACAGGCGAAGGTGCCGCCCGCGACTTCTCCGACGCCCCCTCCCAGTTCCTGCACGACATCATCGCCGACCTGCATCTGTTCAAGGGCGCTGCAGACGCCACCATGAGCCATGGCGAAGGCTGGGGCTTCCTGCAGCTCGGCGTGTTCATCGAGCGCGCCCAGTTGATCGGCAAACTCCTGCAGGCCGGCTTCGGGCGGAACCTGGGACGGCCAGTCACCGAGCATGCCGCCATGACAGCCCTGCTTCGAATGAGCTGCGCCCTCGAACCCTATCTGCGCAAGCACACCGCGGACATTCAGCCGACCCTGATCCGCCAGTTCCTGATGTTCGACGAGGACTTCCCCAGGTCGCTCAGATTCTCCACGGCCCGGATCGAGGAACATCTGTCCAGCGTCGGTCGAAATGTGGACCTTGGGGGCGGAGCGGGACCCGAGCGGCTTGCAGGAAGGCTGAAGGCCCGACTCCTCTATGCAGATCCCAAGGCGCTGGGGGGCGAGGAGTCCGACAGTCTGGTGGCGACAGTGCTGGAGGAGTGCGCCCGGCTTCATGAAGGGATCTACGACACCTTCGTCGCCTATTCCCTCGAAATGCGGCTTCCCGCCTAGGAAATCCCATGCTGCTCGAAGTGAGACATATCACCCGCTACCACTATGCAGCACCCGTCCGGGAAAGCCTGATGGAAGTCTGGATGCAGCCTCGAAAGACGCCTCAGCAGCGCTTGACCAGCTTTGATCTCGAGCTGGATCCCGCCGCACAGGTCTTCTCCTACGCCGACCCCTACGGTAACGCCGTCTACCATTTCGACGTCCCGCACCCGCATGATCAGCTGACCATTACCGCGCGTTCCGTGGTCGAGACCACCGTGCCGGACCCCCTGCCCGAGGCTCTGGACCCGGGCGAATGGGACCGCCTGAAGAGTGAAAGTGTCCTGGGAGACAATTTCGACTTCCTGAGGCTCCAGGGGTTCTGCATCGAAACCGACGCCCTTAGGAACTTTGTCGCCGAACGTGGACTCGACAGGCTGAGGGAGCATGACCCGCTGACCGCCTTAATGCGCCTGTCCGACGTCATCTACGAGGCCTTCGATTATGAACCTGGCGTCACGGATGCAGAAAGTCCGATCGACCTTGCCCTTTCAGCACGCAGGGGCGTCTGCCAGGACTTCGCCCACATCATGATCACCATATGCCGCAGCTGGGGCGTGCCGGCACGGTATGTCTCGGGCTACCTGTTTACCGATCGCGATGGGGGGGACCGTTCGGATCCCGAGGCCTCCCACGCCTGGGTCGAGGTGTTCCTTCCCTCTACCCGGTGGATCGGATTTGATCCTACGAACAACTCCCTGGCTGGAGAGAGGCACGTCTCAGCCGCCATCGGCAGGGACTATGCCGACGTCCCGCCTTCACGCGGCGTCTACAAGGGCGAGGCGGAGAGCCAGCTGGCGGTGGGAGTAAACGTCCGTCGTGCCCGGGCTACCTCTGGGGAACCCGAGTTCATCGGCCTCTCAAGCCCGAGCTTTGCCCGCGGGGGCGGACGTCGGCGTCCCGGCTCCGGGGCCTTCCTCCTCGAGCGCCAGCAACAGCAGCAGCAGTAGGCGGTCTGCCAAACTAGTTGCACTCTGAGTGTCGATATCTCAATCTGTCCCCTGATATTGGGGAGGAAGAGCGTGCGCCCGTGGCTTGCCGCTGGAGATGCATTCTGGTCACGCGGGGACAATCGCCCCTCGGATCAAACTGCGATGTCCGGCTTACGAAGCCCCCTGAGCCCTGCGCCAAGTATCGCCAAGGAAAGGACCTCGACCAGGATAGGAGTCAGCTGGTCGAAGGTGAACCCCGCCAGGACCAGGTTAAGCAGCCTTCCCGCAAGCGCGGCACCCAACAGGCAAACCGGGCCCAGAAGAGCACGGCCGTCCGCCGTGATGGCGGCGAAGAGAGCCAGTCCACCTGTTGCCGCAAACAGACCAGCAATGTCCGCCCTCAGGGACGCCTGCCCGAGCTCGCCATTCACCAGAAGCCCGAACTGGGCCGCGGCCGCGGCCGGATCCACCCAGATCCGCGCAGCCAGCATGAGGGCAAGCAGCCCCAACGCGCCCACAACAACTCGCAAAGCCAACATACAAGCCCCCTCGTTCAGGTCCCAATCCGGAGACCCTATGCGAGGCCGGCCCGACTCGACAACGCTCTCCAGGGAGATTCCGAATGGCGCTTGAATACGACCTCTACTGGTCCTTCCGGTCCCCCTACTCCTACCTGATCACCCCAAGGCTGGTGGAACTGGAGGCGAAGTTTGACGTGACCTGCCGCGTCCGCCCGGTCTATCCCCTGGCGGTCCGTACGCCGGAATTCTTCGAGGGGCGCGATCCCCTCTGGTTTTCCTACCTGATGCTGGACACCCGACGAGAAGCAGAGTTCCTCGGACTCCCCTTCCGCTGGCCTCGCCCGGACCCCGTCTACATGGACATGGCAACCGGAACCTATCCGAAGGACCAGCCCCATATTCACCGCCTGACCCGGCTGGGCGTCCTCGCCGCCGAGGCAGGCCGGGGCTTGGCCTTCCTGCGGGAGGTCAGCACGGCGATCTGGAGTGGCCAGGTGGACAACTGGCACGAGGGCGATCACCTGGCCGAAGCCGCGCGGCGCGCGGGGCTGGACCCCGAGGTGCTGTTTGATCGCGTTGAGGCCGAGGCCGGACGGCTTCACGGCGTGATCGAGGATAACCAGGTCGCTCAGCGCCAGGCCGGCCACTACGGCGTGCCCATGATCGCCTTCAACAACGAACCCTTCTTCGGCCAGGACCGCATGGACCAGTTCCAGTGGCGCCTGGAGCAACAAGGCCTTTCCCCCCGCAAGACCGCCTGAGGAGGCGAACCGATGAAATTCCTGAAAGTCCTCGGCATCGGACTGCTTATCCTGGCGGGCCTCGGAGCCCTCGCCTGGGTCAATCGCTTCACCGTTCTGAGCCTGATCGCCCAGTCCCGGCTTCCCGATGTCGCGCCTAACCGGGAGGTGGTCTGGGAACCAGGGCCAGCTGACCGGCCGCCATCCAGTGGTCGTCCCAACGTCATCTTCATTCTGGTGGATGACATGGGCTTCAATGACCTCACCCTCAACGGAGGCGTGGCTGGAGGTGCTGTTCCGACACCGAACATGGACTCCCTCGGCCGCGACGGCGTCATCTTTGAGAATGGCTATGCAGGCAACGCCACCTGCGCACCGTCCCGCGCTTCGCTGATGACCGGGCGCTACGCAACCCGCATGGGCATGGAGTTCACCCCGGCGCCGGTCGCCTTCCAGCGCATGGTGGGAACGTCCGCCGAGCCCGGCGCGATCGTCCGGCCCAAGTTCTTCAAGGAGAAGGTCAAGGACGTTCCGCCGATGGAGTCCATGGCGGTGCCCGCCAGCGAGATCACCGTCGCCAACCTGCTTCAGGGCCAAGGCTACCACACGCTCCATTTGGGCAAATGGCATCTCGGAGCCAATCCCGGATCGCGACCGGAGGACCGTGGCTTCGACGAGAGTCTGGGCTTCATGTCGGGTGGGTCCCTGTTCCTTCCGGTCGGGGACAAGACGGTGGTCAACTCCAAGCAGCCCTGGGACCCGATCGATCGGTTCCTGTGGCCGAACCTTCCCTACATGGTCCAGTACAACGGCTCGGAAATGTTCGCCCCCAAGGGCTACATGACCGACTACCTGACCGACGAGGCGGTGCGGGCGATCCGCGCCAACCGGAACCGGCCCTTCTTCATGTACTTCGCCCCCAACGCGATTCACACCCCGCTGCAGGCCACGCGTGAGGACTATGACGCCCTGCCCCAGATCAAGGATCACCGCATGCGCGTCTACGCCGCCATGGTACGGAACCTCGATCGTAACGTCGGGCGGATCCTGACGACCCTCCGCCAGGAAGGCCTGGAGAAGGACACCCTGATCATCTTTACGAGCGACAATGGGGGCGCCGACTACATCGGGCTTGATGATATCAACAAGCCCTACCGAGGCTGGAAGTCGACCTTCTTCGAGGGGGGAATACACACGCCCTTCCTAATGAAGTGGCCAGGCGGGCTGCCCGCCGGAACCCGCTATCCCAATCCGGTCGGGCACGTGGACATCTTCTCGACCATCGCCGGAGCTGCTGGCGCTGCGCTTCCAAAGGACAGGATCATAGATGGGGTCGACCTGGCTCCCTACGCGAATGGCAAGATCAAGGGACGGCCGCACCAGACCCTGTTCTGGCGTTCAGGTCAGTACAAGGCCGTGCGCGACGGTGACTGGAAGCTCCAGAGCAACGAGGCGCGCTCCAAGGTCTGGCTCCATAACCTGGCAACGGACCCAACGGAGAAAATCGACCTCGCAGCCAAGGAGCCCGAGCGGGTCAAGGCCATGCTCGCCCTCCTGGCACGACAGGACGCCGAGAGTGCAAAGCCACTCTGGCCGTCGCTGCTCCAGGGTCCGGTATTCATCGACCAACCATCCGGTCGGCCCCAGAAGCCGGGTGATGAGTACATCCTGTGGGACAACTAGGGGCCGGCGTGCGAAGGACGCCCGGAGCGGGGGAAGCTGGGCCATGCCCGGCCTCCCCCTCATCATCGACTGCGATCCTGGCGTCGACGACGCAATCACCCTCCTGTCGGCGATTGCCGCAAAGGAAGCGCTCGCGGTCCTCGCCATCACGACGGCGGCCGGCAATGTCGCCGGGGACCTGACCGCAAGAAACGCCTGCCGGGTCCGTCAGATCGCAAACCGCCCGGACATTTCCGTGTTCGCAGGGATGGACCGCCCCCTGTCCCGAGCGCCAGTCACGGCTGATCATTTCCATGGGGCCAGCGGCCTTGGCTGCCTTCCTGCCGGGCGGAAAAGGTCCCCGAACCGGAGATCACCGCCGGTGAACTCCTGTCGGAGCGGCTTCGAGAAATCGAGCTGGCCTGAAGCCAATACCGCGACAAGGCCTTTGCGCCATTACCGGGGCTTGGACTAGATTGCCCGCATGCGCAGCGGCGTCGCCGCTTCGCGCTGGAACCTGAAAATGCCCCTTTCACCCGCCTTCAATCTGCCGGACATCCAGGACGACAACGCTTTTCGCCTCACCGGCGATTGGTGCGGTGCGCCTGTCCAGCCCGTGGGCGAGGCCCTGATCCGGCAGGCCGGCGCACTGCCGGAGGGTGCCTTCGATCTCCAGGGCGTGCGCCGCATGGACATTGCGGGCGCATGGGCCATTCTTCAGGCCCTCGGGGCGGGCGGCGACATCTCGCGGGTACGCGGGAAGCCCGAGCATCTGCGCCTCCTGGAGATGGTCGCCGCCGCCGACGCGGCGCGACCGAAGCGGCGGGCCGGGCCAGGGCCTTTCCGGGCCCTCCTCGAACGAATCGGGCGTGGCGTCATCGGGATCGGTGCCGAGATCTACGGCATCCTTGCCTTCGCTGGGCAGTTGATGGTGGTCTCGGCGCGCAGCCTCGCCAATCCCAGCCGCATTCGTTGGGCACCCTGCGTTTCCATGGCCGAGAGAGCTGGCCTCGACGCACTGCCGATCGTCGTCGTCGCCAACTTCTTCATCGGCGCCGTGGTCGGCCTGCTGGGCGTCAATACCCTGCGCCAGTTTGGGGCCGAGGTTTTCGCCGTCGAACTCATCGGCATCGCCGTGACGCGGGAGTTCGGCATCGTCATCACGGCCGTGCTCCTGGCCGGCCGGTCCGCTTCGGCTTTCGCCGCCGAGATCGGGTCAATGAAAATGACCCAAGAGGTCGACGCCATGAAGGTCATGGGCGTGGATCCCTTCGAAGCCCTCGTCTTCCCGCGCGTCGCCGCACTCCTCCTGACGATCCCGCTCCTGACCTTCATCGCCACGGTGGCGGGCCTGATGGGCGGTGCCCTGGTCACCTGGTCCATGCTGGGCCTTGGGCCAACCTTCTTCATGACCCGACTGGTCGAGAGTGTCGGCGACACGCACTTCTGGATTGCCCTGTCCAAGGCGCCGGTCATGGCCATCGCGATCGCCGGGATTGGCTGCCGGCAGGGCATGTTGGTGGAGGGCGATGTCCTGTCTCTTGGCCAGAGAGTGACGTCTGCGGTCGTGCAGGCGATCTTCGCGATCATCCTGATCGATGCGATCTTCGCCCTGATCTACATGGAGCTGGACCTGTGACCGCTCCTGAGACCCTCGGGGGCGAAGCCGAACCCCCGGCCATCGAGATCCGGGGCCTGCGTTCGCAGTTCGGGAGCCGGGTCATTCACGAGGACCTGGACCTTACCGTGGAACGCGGCGAGATCCTTGGGGTCGTCGGCGGCTCGGGCTCTGGCAAGTCGGTCATGCTCAACACCATCATCGGCCTTAAGCGTCCGGACGGCGGTTCGGTCCATGTCTTCGGGCATGACATCCACGCCGATCCGGGCCGAACCTGGGGGTCGATCGAGCGTCGCTGGGGAGTCCTCTTCCAACAGGGAGCCCTCTTCTCCAACCTCACGGTGGCGGAGAATGTCGAGGCACCCCTTGCAGAACATACGCACTTGTCCCGCAAGACCATCCGGGAACTCGCAGAAATCCGCATAGGCCTGGTGGGACTTCCGCCTGAGGCCTGTGACCTCAAGCCTTCCGAGCTATCCGGGGGCATGCGGAAGCGGGCCGGCCTGGCGAGAGCCCTGGCCCTTGACCCCGAACTTCTCTTTCTCGATGAGCCGACTGCCGGCCTGGACCCGATCGGCGCGGCCGCCTTTGACGACCTGATCCTCGAATTGTCGCGTAGCCTCGGCCTCACGGTCTTCATGATCACCCATGACCTGGATAGCCTTTACGCCATCACCACCCGCGTGGCCGTGCTTGCGGACAAGCATGTCGTGGCGGTGGCGCCGGTTCAGACCCTCGAAACCTCCACGCACCCCTGGATCCAGGAATACTTCCTGGGTCCACGAGGGCGCGCCGCCTCCCAGAAATTCCGGACACAGGCCTGATGGAAAAAGACGCCAACTACGCCCTCGTGGGCCTGTTCTCCCTTACACTCCTGGTGGGCCTTCTCGCCTTTGGCATCTGGCTGGCCCAGTTCAACCTCAACAGAGACTTCCAGAACTATGACATCGTCTTTCAGGGGCCCGTAAACGGCCTTAGCAAGGGCGGAGAGGTCCGGTTCAACGGGATCAAGGTGGGTGAACTCACCCAGATCGAACTGGATCCAGAGAACACCGAGAAGGTGCTCGCGCACGTTCGCATGACTGCAGACGTTCCCGTTCGCACCGACTCCGTGGCCACCATCGAGCCTCTTGGAATCACGGGGGTGAACTTCGTTCAGATCAGTTCGGGTACGCGCTCAAATCCTCTGATCCGCGACCAGGTTCCCTTCGGCAAGACCCCAGTGATTGCATCACGGCCCTCAGCGCTCTCCGGCCTCATGTCCGGGGGCGAGTCGGTACTCTCCGAGACCGTGAAGGCCCTTCAGGGGGTCAACGCGATCCTTACGCCGGAGAACATTGCCGCGATCCAGGCTTCGATGCGCAACGTCGAGGTCGTCTCTGCCGAACTGGTGCGACGGAAGGCGATGATCGCCGAGACCGAAGCGGCGCTGAAGAGCGTCAACGCGGCTGCCCAGGAGATCGCGGCCCTCTCCGCCTCAAGTCGCGGACTGGTCGAGGGTGACGGGGCCCAAACCCTCAAGAAACTTGCGGACGCTGCGACAGAGACCCAGACGGCGGTCAAGGAACTCCGAGGCGTGATCGCCCGGGTCGACGGCCCGGACGGTGAGTACACTGCAAGTGGCCTCGCCCAGTTCACCGCCGCGGTCGGCGCGCTTCAGGGGGCAGCAGACTCCCTCACCCGCCTGGGCCGCGAACTGGAAGCCAATCCCCGAGGCCTTATCTCCAAGAGTCCCGGCAAGGAAAAAGAGGTCCGACCATGATCCCGACCCTGAACCTCAGCCGCCTGAGCGTCATCTCAGTGGCGCTACTCCTGTCCGGGTGCATCACCCTGCTGCCGGACAGCAAGCCGACCCAGCTCTACCGATTCACGCCGGACCCGCAGGCCTCAGCGACGCCGCCGCCGACGGAAGGCCGCTATGCGGTCGTCAGGGCTGGCGGGAACTTCCATCCAGCCGCGGCTGGCGACCGTATTCTGACCTCAGATGGCGCAGAAGCCGCCTATCTCGCCAACGCCCGGTGGACCCAGGCGGCGGCCGTCCTCTTCGACCAGGCCCTTGTGAGAGCCTTTGCCACCAGCTCTGGCCCGGCGCGCCTGATCACACCCGGAGAACTTGGCCGCCCGGCCTTCGGACTGCGCGTCGATGTTTCCCGTTTCGAAGCGGCCTACGACCAAGGTCCGAGGGCTGCGCCTGAGATCCGGGTGGACCTGCACCTTGTTCTGACCCGCCTCAAGGACCAGACGGTGGTCCAGGAGCAAACCTTCGCCTTCAGTCGCAGGGCTGCTGAGAACCGGGGGGGTGCCATCGCAGATGCGTTCAGCGAGGCTGTCGAGGAAGCCTTGGAGACCATCGTGGCCACGACCGACAAGGGTGTGGGCGTTCCCCCGCCGGCCTAGAGGCCGTGGATACGCCGGGCGGCTGTCACCGTGTTGGCAAGCAGGCAGGCGACTGTCATCGGCCCCACGCCGTTCGGGACGGGCGTGATGGCACCAGCGACCTGGCGGGCGGACCTGAAGTCCACGTCGCCGACGAGCTTTGTACGCCCCTCGGCGGCCTTGGCCGGATCGTCGAACGGCACCCTGTTGATTCCGACATCAATGACCGTGGCACCGGGGCGGATCCAGTCGCCCGGGATCATGCGCGGACGCCCCACCGCCGCCACGAGGATATCCGCTTCCCGGCAGACCGCAGCGAGGTCGCGCGTCCGTGAGTGGGCGATGGTCACCGTGCAATCCGCCTGCAGGAGAAGCTGGGCCACCGGGCGTCCCACGAGGATCGACCGGCCCACCACCACGGCCCTCAGCCCCGACAGTTCCTCCCCGAGGGTCTGCCGCAGCAGGATCATGCATCCTACCGGCGTGCAGGGGGAAAGTGCAGGAAGACCCTGGGAAAGGCGTCCCGCATTCACGACGTGCAGGCCGTCGACGTCCTTGTCCGGATCGATGGCCTCGACGACGGCCTTTTCATCCAGCCCAGGAGGAAGCGGCATCTGGACGAGGATGCCATGGATTGCCGGATCGGCGTTCAAGGAACGAACGAGGTCAATCAGGATATCCTGCGGCGTATCCGCTGAAAGCCTGTGGGTGACCGAGTGCATGCCTGCAGCGAGGGATTGCTCGCCCTTGGAGCGCACATAGACCTGGCTGGCCGGGTCGTCCCCCACCAGAACCACTGCAAGGCCCGGGGTGACGCCGAAGCGGCCTTTCAGGTCTGCGACCTCCGAGGCAACTTGGGACCTGAGGCTGTCCGCCGCGACCCGACCGTCGATAAGCTTGGCTTCGCTCATGCCGACCTCCGAGTTACCAGCATTCCCGGCCTACTATGTCAGGCCCGGGCGCGCAAACCGCGAAGCCATTGGGTTACCGCCCAGGCATGAGACTCCCGGTGAAGTTCCCGGAGGGCCTGCAAGGGCGTCCGCCAGACAAGCCGGTGATCCGGCTCCGTCAGCAGGTGGGGTGCCTCGGAGAGAATCATCGCCGTGAAAAACTCGCCCCGGACGTTGAAAGCCCGGCCATCATTGATCACCACGCGGTCGGACGAGGGCCCCAGTCGCGACACCGGGCGAATGACCAGGCCGGTTTCCTCTGCAAACTCGCGGACCAGGGCGCCTTCGGGGGTTTCCCCAGGCTCGATCCCACCCCCGGGAAGGGCAAGCCAGATCTGGGTCGTCGGATCACCGATCTCGACCAGGGCGATGCGTCCACGACGGACCGCGATACCGAAGGCAGAGGGCCGGTCAGGCCAGGTCCCTGCCTCCGGTGGAAGGCCGAACTGCGGCGGCTCCATCAGTCCTTGCCATAAAGGGAGGTCCAGATGTCCGCCCGCCCAGCAAGGGCGTCAGCCACAGAGACCTCCGGCCAACCGACGCGGGCGCTTTCCGAGGTCTGCCAGGCCAGGACCGTGAAGTCCCGCAAGGCAGCCGCGCCAGCACCCAGGCGCCCGGCGGCATAGGCGCCCCCGCGGGGGTCGCCCTGCGCCAGTCCCCCGGCCTTCTCCAGCCTGTAGAGGTTCGGGACCTCCTCCCAGCCGGTCTTGAGATAGGCCGAGATACGGGTCTCTAGTGGCCCCTCCAGCACCTGGCCCTGCGATGACATGGCCCTGCGGACGTCCTCGATCCGCACGGCTCTGGCGACCAGGTCGCCCTCGAACGGACCGTGGATCCGTGCCGTTGTAAAGCCCTCGGGGTTCGGGCCCTCGGCCCAGCCATTGTAGTGGATGGTCATGTGCAGGGGCTGGGAGCCATCCGCCACATAGTGCGAGAGGCGCCCCAAGGTTTGGAGCGCCGCCGCCTCCCGGCGTTTCAGGTCCGCGCGGAACCAGGCTCTCCGCCCAGGGTTCTTTTCCGTGCTCGCGGCGTGAGACAGGACCCGCCACATCGCAAGATCCCGGGTCAACTGCTGTTGGTTCTCAAGGATCGAGTAGTAAAGCCAGCCCGCCTTCGATGTGTTGGTCCCCGCCGACCTCAGGGCCGTCTCGAAGGCCTCTCGATCCGCAGGCATGGCCTCCAGCCGGGGGCCTCCAAGTACAGTCCCGTCTTCCAGGACGTCCAGGAAGTGTCCGGAATCGAGGGCCACGCCAAGGGCGCGCCCGGACCCCTTGATGCGGTCCGGTTCGCGGGAAAACTCACCCACATCCGCGGCCCCCTCCCGGCTCCGAAGGAAGGCCGGAAGCGACGCGGGTAGCGCCTCGGCTGCCGCCACGCCGACCATTCGGTGCCCAGAAGAGCCCCAGGCCAGGACCGGACCACAAGCCCCGAAGGTCATGGCGAGCACCACAGGAAGCACCCGAAGGCATGAGGTCATCAGGGGACTCCCAAGGAGGCGAGGCCAAGCACGCCTTCACTTCGACGTATCCAGGCCGTGAGAGATTTCCTCCGGGAAAGGTCCAGACCCGCCTCGGGGGCAAAACGAGTGTACGGCAGCAGCGCCATGTCGGCGAGGGAGAAGGCATCGCCCACAAGCCAGGTCGAACCGGACAAGGCGGTCTCGAGCCGGTCCAGGGCGGCCTCGGCCCGCTCGACAAGCGCAGGCTCCAGGGTGTCCGGATCCCGGCCCCGATACCGGACCTGAAAACGCGCCACGGCGACATAGGGCTCGTGGCTGTACTGCTCCCAGAACATCCATTCGAACATTCGCGCCTGGAAGTAGGGATCGGCCGGGATCAGGGCGGACCCGCGGGCCAGGTGCAGGATGATGGCGTTGGACTGGGCCAGGGGTCTGCCGTCGTCGAGTACGGCGAGGGGTACCTGCCCGGCTGGGTTCATCGCCAGGAAATCCGGGGTCCGAGTCTCGCCCGTGAGCACGCTCGTTTCCGCCCATTCATAGGGGAGTCCGAGGTGATCGGCGGTCCACTTCACCTTGAGGCAGTTGCCCGAGATCGAGTCTCCAAAGAATTTCATGGGGACCCCAATGTTGCCGAAATCGCCACCTATCGTTAAAACTCGGTCGATGACAGATCAACGACGAAGAAGGAGACGTCATGCGACGCCGCCTCGCCGCCCTGGCCGCCCTCACCTCCCTGCTAGCCGCAATCCCAGCCTCTGCTCACGCACAGGCCGCGCCTGATCCCTTGGGCGACTTGCTCATGGGAGCCATGACCGGATCGATACCCGGCTCGCCCGAGATGAAACTCAAGGCCACCCTCTACCACATCGGCGCCCGCGGGGTCGGCACCCTGGACTCCCTCGGTTGCAAGGTAGTGGCCATGCGCACCGCTGCCATCGATCCCCGCCTCATCCCCAGGCGGACCGTCCTGTTCATCCAGGAGACCGTGGGTGTGCGGATGCCCAACGGCCGGGTCCATGACGGCTACTGGTATGCCTCGGATACCGGAGGTGCAATCAAGGGCAACCGCATCGACCTCTTCACCGGATCCGGTTCCGCCTCGATGAAGCCGGTCATGGGGCTGAACCTGACCCACCTGACGGTCAGCCGCGTAGGCCAGTTCAAGGGCTGCCCGCCGGCCTGAACAGGTCAGCTTTCGACAAAGGCCCGTTCGAGCACATAGTCCCCGGGGTGCGCCAAGGACCCTTCGACAAATCCGCGCGACTCCAGGAGGGGCTTCAGGTCGCTCAGGACCGATGGCCCCCCGCAAAGCATGAGGCGGTCGACCGCCGGATCGAGCTCTGGCAAGCCGAGGTCCCGACACATCTGGCCTGAGGCGAGCAGGTCCGTGATCCGCCCCCGGGTCGGGAAGGGCTCCCGGGTCACGGTGGGGTAATACTTCAGCTTGGGCCCGATGAGCTCGCCCAGGATCTCGTCATTCGGAAGCTCCGTCTCGAAGAGTTCCCGGTAGTTGAGGTCGGCAATCTCACGGACTGTGTGGGTTACGACCACGTCCTCAAAGCGCTCGAAGACATCCGGGTCCCGGGCCAGGGACAGCCAGGGGGCCAGGCCCGTGCCCGTCCCCAGCATGTAGAGGCGCCGGCCCGGCTTCAGGCCATCGAGGACCAGCGTCCCCGTGGGCTTGCGGCCGATCAGGACCGTCTGGCCGACCTCGATGTCGCAGAGCCGCGAGGTCAAGGGTCCGTTGGGGGCCTTGATCGAATAGAACTCCAGTTCCTCATGCCAGGAGGGACTGGCGATGGAATAGGCCCGCACCAGCGGCTTACCCTCCACCATCAGACCGACCATCACGAACTGACCGCTCTGGAAGCGAAATCCGGGGTCACGGGTCGTGCGGAACGAGAACAGCCTATCGGTCCAGTGATGGACCCAGGTCACGGTTTCTTCGGCGAAGGCGCCTGATTTCTTTTGGGGAGCGGCGGGGGCGTCGGTCACGAAGGTTTCCAGGCGGAACGCAGGATCAGATATCGCCGCCGAGGTCGTTCACCGCCCCCGGCGCGCGGGCGACGTGTATCCCGCATTCGGTCTTTTCGGAACCCGCCCAACGGCCGGCCCGGACGTCCTGTCCAGCCTCGACCGGCTGGGTGCAGGGCCAGCACCCGACGGAAGGATAGCCGTGTTCAACAAGCGGGTGCGCAGGCAGGTCGTGCGCCTGCATGTAGGCCTCGAGCGCAGCCTTGTCCCAGTTGGCCAGGGGGTTGAACTTAATGCGCCCATCGGCGCGCTCCACCACTGGCAGGGCCATCCGGTCGCCACCATGGAAGCGCTTGCGGCCGGTGATCCAGGCCTCGAAATCCCCAAGGCCCCGCTCAAGGGGCAGGACCTTCCGCACTTCGCAGCAGGTATCGGTGTCGCGCCGCCAGAGGTCGCCTCCAGGATCGGCGGTCGCCAGGTCCGCGAAGGCGGGCCGGAGATCCCGAACCTGGGTCAGTCCGAGACGGTTCGACAGGGCCCTGCGATAGTCAAGGGTCTGTGCAAACAGCTTGCCTGTGTCGAGGAACAGGATTGGCAGGTCCGGCTGGAGCTTGCCGACCATGTGCAGGAGCACAGCCGACTCCGCCCCGAAGGATGACACCAGGGCCAGGGAACCCGGAAAGGCTCCGATAGCCCTGGCCAGTATGGCTTCGGGCTCGGCGCGTCTCAGTTCCGCATCGAGGCGAGCCTCAAGGTCAGGCAGTTCGGCAGGGTCATAAGCCATTCAAACCCCTCCCCTCTCGAGAAAGGC